>FWPV01016808.1_pt1 | contig 10246 bp, 9 predicted proteins | sample 2228371 | NCBI WGS metagenome assembly FWPV01 (sample SAMEA103939776, study PRJEB20133) | metagenome
CAAATTCGCGGTTTTGATCGCGACGATGCAGTCTTAACCGGTATTGAAACCCGCACCTCATCACCGGTGCGCATTACGCGCAATCACGAATCGCTGCAGAGTTTGAATACGCGCGGTTTGTATCCTGCCGGTGAAGGTGCTGGTTATGCGGGCGGCATTTTGTCGGCGGGTGTGGATGGCATTAAAGTCGCTGAAGCCGTTGCTAAAGCCATGCTGGCAGATCTGCAAGGTTAATCGCTATGTCATTAAAACTGGATGAAGCCAAAAAACTCCACCACAAAAAATACCGCACCGAATTCGGTTATTTTTTGGTGGAAGGTGAACATTTAATTCTGGAATTGGAAAAAGCGGCAGCGATTAACCCTGCACTTCAACACTGCGAATTATTTGTCACTGAACAGTTCAACCATTTTCCCAGCCAGTTTAAAAAACATCTGGTCAGTGAAAAGCATATGGCGCAGCTGTCCGACACTAAAACCCCGCAGGGGATTATCGCCGTAGCACCATTGCTGAATAACACAGGGGCTCAGGTAACAGGCGAAAAAACTATTTACCTTTATGAAGTACAAGACCCTGGCAATTTAGGCACTATTTTGCGCAGCCTCGCATGGTTCGGTAACTTTCGCTGCCTGCTCAGCCCCGGCTCGGTCGATCCTTATAATCCCAAAGTAGTTCGCTCCAGCATGGGCGCGATTTTTCATGTGCCGATTGAATTGGATGTACCTGTCGAATCACTGGCTGAACGATTCAAATCCATCGCCACCTTGGATATGAACGGGAAAGCGCTGAGTGATAACAGCTTTAGCCAATTTGATTGTTATGTATTTGGCAATGAAGCGCGCGGCGTACCGCGTGAGGCACTGCAGGCGATGAATGCACAAGCGTTTACTGTTGCAGGCTGTGGGGCAATTGAATCGCTGAATTTGGCCTCAGCGGTGAATATGTGTGTGTATGAGTTAAAAAGATAATTCCGGCGGCTGCAATAGCAGCCGCAATCAGGAATATTATTTTTCCAAGGGCAAGGTTGCCATCAATCCCTTGGAGAGCAGACCGGGAAAAACACTGTGATGGCTTTCACCTTGCAACACCTCAACACGCAAATTAAATCCCTCATAGTTGCGTGAGCGCAATTGCTTCTCCATCGCTAATAAATCAGTAACCATTGGGTAGTAATCATTTTCCAGTGACCCAACAAACATAGCGACATTTACCGGTAGGCGGCTATGGGTTTTGGAATATGCTTTTTCGATTGTAAACATAATGCGATTGTGATACCACAGGGATGGACTGCCAATAATATAGTCAGTAAACAAGTGCGGTTTTTTAAACAAAATATAACTGCCGAGCAATCCGCCGTAGGAATGCCCCACAAAAACCCTCTTTTTTGAATCAATACGATATTTGTCTTTCAATAAAGGAATGACCTGCTGCTCAATAAAATCGACATACTCTTTGGCATGCCCGGATGCCATACGAGCCGGGCTTGAATTCCCGTTTTTATCTACCGGTGAAAATGTGGGCGTGTAATCACGTGTACGGCTAACCATGCGATCATCACCTTTGGAGTAAGAAATACCGACTACAATCGCCTCCTTAACAACAGCTCCTCCCATTAATGCCATAGCACCATTGGTAATCGGAAAAGCCCAACTTGTGTCATTAACAATGATTAGTGGGTAAGCCGTTTTTGTATCAGAATAAGATTTAGGCAGCTGTATATAAATTTCATAATCTTTATTGTTGCTGTTCGCATGAACATTAATAGTTTCATATGCGGGATAACCATATGGAGGAAGCTGGTTCGCATAACTGACATTCACAAAAATGACAGCAGCTAGCACCAACAACGAAAACGTTTTTTTGATAAACATCTTATTCCTTTGTTTATTATTGATTCACAATCACGCCTGTCTGCGCAAAAGCCTGAGCCAGATATTGTTCATTCTCGTGTGACTGACGTAGATTAGTATCGGACATGCCTTTACTGCTGACAATAGCGGCAACCCTGCCCTGCTTATGCAGGGTAACTTTCGGAAAGTTTTTCGCAATAGGGTCTTTATAGGCTTGCTGGGGCGAAAAATTTTCCAGCCTTTACTGCGCAAATGGTTGATAAGATCCCCAACGAACAATGCCGCTGCATCATTTTCAATCACTGGAGTGCACAGGAAAAGGAAAGGCGCAGGCTACAGCCGTAGAACCACAATGCGCCTCTTATTTATTTCATTTTTGACTGTTTACATTATTTGCGTATGGCAACTCGTCCAACCCCTAGTGCCAGCACGCCCATTAATAGCAGAACTAGTGAGCCGGACTCAGAAACATAGGTTCTTTGCGATACTCGGTAAGTACCACCTGATGTCAACAAGGAAGCAGACTGTGAAAAATCCTCTAAACTTAAAGGCGGAAATGCTAACGAATCGTAAGCCAAATAGTTATGCAAACCGGAATGGAAAGAACCGTCTGCGAGCAATGTGGATTCACTGTAACCGTCGTAAGCAAAAAAGCCTGCCAAAGGGAAATATGTTTTTATTATCCCAATGGACATGAAAAATTTAAAAAAAGGATTACCTGGAGCCTGAGCACCTAAATAACTCACACTTTCTGCATCCAAGTCTGATGCAAACCCCCATGAACCACCAATTTTTCCATCCCAATTATCAGTGATATCGTAACCCGACCCATCAAGCTGTACCGCACTCAACTTCCACTGAGAATTAGGAAAAATATCGTTAGCAAAATCAGGAAGAACTGGGTTCAACCAGTAGCCATTGCCAGGTGTCCAAGAGGTCATGCCTGTTACAAAAAGGGCATCTTGCTGTGTATCTACGTAACCCGTTAGAAGCTCCTGGTCACCCGAAGAAAAGCTAAAGTCATAAATGGTTGCCTGCGCCAAACTGCTGCAGACCAATAAACCTAATGCAATTAACTTATTTTTCATTGGTAAATCCCTGTTTGATTTTTTAAAAAAACCGTCAACCCCAAATTGACGGCACCAGAAGGCTATCAGCACTATACAGTCAGCTCAAGAAAATTTGTCGTTGGAATTACCACAGGGGATTAGATGAAGCAGAAAAATTAGAGAATCTATACATGCGAATCCAAACACAGAGCAATCCATTGCCATGAAAAACCCACTAGGTTTATTTTTGCGGACAGTGAAAACTCTGCTTAGTCTCACTACCATCTACTGAATGTAAATGCACATCAAAACCCCACAATCGATGTAAATGTTTCAGCACTTCGTTGGCTGACCCGGCCAGTGGGCGACGGTTGTGCATATAGTGATGCAATGTGAGCGAGCGATCGCCGCGTACATCGACATTGTAAACCTGAATATTAGGCTCGCGATTACCCAGGTTATATTGACCTGCCAGATTTTCGCGTAACTTTTTAAAGCCCTTTTCATTGTGGATGGCATCAACACTGATTTTTTCCTGCTGGTCGTCATCCACTATGCTGAACAGTTTTAAATCGCGCATCACTTTGGGTGATAAGAACTGTAGGATAAAACTTTCATCTTTAAAGTTTTTCATTGCAAACTGCAGAGTTTCTTTCCAATTCGAGCCGGCAATTTCGGGAAACCAATGTTTATCTTCATCGGTAGGATTCTCGCAGATGCGGCGTATATCACTCATCATCGCAAACCCAAGGGCATAGGGATTAATACCACTAAAATAAGGATGATCGTATGCAGGTTGGGCCACTACGCTGGTGTGGGACTGCAGGAACTCTAGAATAAAACCTTCATTTACATACCCCCTCGCATAGAGTTCATTCAGCAAGGTGTAATGCCAGAAGGTAGCCCAACCTTCGTTCATAACTTGGGTTTGGCGCTGAGGATAAAAATATTGAGCAATCTTGCGAACAATCCTGATGATTTCACGCTGCCAAGGCTCCAGTAAAGGAGCATTTTTTTCTAGAAAATATAAAATGTTTTCCGAGTGAAATCGCGGCAGATCTTTTTCGGCTTCGTGGCTTGCTGATTTGGGAATGGTGCGCCACAAATCGTTAACATGTTTTTGTAAGTATTCCTCACGCTCGCTTTGGCGGCGCTCCTCCTCGTGAGCAGAAATAGGCGATGGTCTTTTATAGCGGTCCACCCCATAGTTCATCAAGGCGTGACATGAATCGAGAATGTTTTCTACCTCGTTAACACCATAGCGTTCTTCACATTTGGAAATATAATTTTTGGCAAAAACAAGATAATCAATAATTGAACTGGCATCGGTCCAGGTACGAAATAAATAATTTCCCTTAAAAAATGAATTATGCCCATAACAGGCATGGGCTATGACCAGCGTCTGCATGGTCATGGTGTTTTCTTCCATCAAGTAAGCAATGCAGGGATTGGAATTAATCACAATTTCATAAGCCAATCCCATTTGACCGCGCTTATAGGAGTGCTCGGTGCTTAATAACTGCTTGCCATAAGACCAATGGTGATAACCAATAGGCATGCCAACTGAAGAATAGGCATCCATCATCTGCTCGGAGCTAATCACTTCAATCTGGTTGGGGTAGGTATCCAATCCAAACTCAGCGGCCAGCTCTGCCAGCACTGCATCGACATCCCGAATTAAATCAAAATTCCATTCCGATGTGGTAAACAGTGGTTTTTTCATGCGACCTTCTTATGGAAAAGTTCACGAAACACAGGATAAATGTCACTCGCCTCACGAATATGTTGCAGCGCAAAATGCTCAGGAAACTCATCCTGAATTGTCTCGTAGGTATCCCAGAGCGCTTGATGTTGATTTTGGGTAATTTCGATATAAGAAAAATACTGACAGCTGGGCAGTAGCTCATTCACCAAAATATCGCGGCAAAGGTCCGAGTCCTCACCCCAGTTATCACCGTCCGAAGCTTGTGCACCATAGATATTCCAGATTTCCGGGGAGTAGCGATCCCGAATAATTTCCTGCATCAGACGCAGGGCGCTGGAAACAACAGTGCCTCCTGTCTCACGCGAATGAAAAAAATCATCTTCATTCACTTCTTTGGCGATGGTGTGATGGCGAATAAAAACGATTTCGGTTTTTTCATAATTTCGCTGTAAAAATAAATACAGCAGAATAAAAAATCGTTTGGCGATATCTTTAGTCGCTTGATCCATCGAACCGGAAACATCCATTAAACAAAACATTACCGCTTTGGAGCGAGGAATAGGTTGTTTGATGTGCAAGTTGTATTTGAGATCAAACGTATCCAACCAGGGAATACGGCCAATGGCTTTTTCCAGCTTGGCTACTATTTCAGCAATCTCACTGATTCGTGCTTTTTTTGCAGGAGAATCAGGTTGTTTATCCAAGGCGACTAGTTCGCTATGCAGCTCGTCCAGCTGTCGCCGTTTTCCGGCAGTAAGCGCTATACGGCGCATGTTTGCCGAGCGCAAGGAGCGCACAATGTTAATACGTCCAGGCTGTCCTTCATTGGCAATACCAGCACGTACCGTTTTGAACTCCTCCAACCCGGAGAGCTGGCGCTTGACCAAATTAGGCAGTTCCAAACCTTCAAACATAAAATCCAGAAACTCTTCTTGCGATAGAGTGAAAGAAAAATCATCCTCACCCTCGCCCGAATCACTGGCTTGACTACCACTGCCCTGCCCTTCACCACCTTGCGGGCGCGCAATTTTATCGCCTTCGGAAAAGTGTTTATTGCCGGGTAACACTCGCTCGTTGTAACCACCTTGACCGTGATAAATGGTGGGTTCATTGATATCGCGGGCGGGGATACTGACTTTACCGCCCTTATCAATATCGGTAATGGAGCGCTGGTTTACTGCATCAGACACGGCTTTTTGAATCTGCTGGCGGTAGCGCTGCAAAAAGCGTTGGCGATTTACCGCACTTTTATTCTTGGCATTGAGTCGTCGATCAATTATGTAACTCATATTTCAACCTTATGGTTTACTCACCCATTCAAGCCGCCGGGGATTTACTATTTTCCCGAGCGGCCCGATTAACAGTTACTGGGATTTTCTTACTCTCAAATACCACTCGGACAACAAACGAACTTGTTTTTCGGTGTACCCGCGCTCCACCATGCGCTGCACAAAATCCTGATGTTTTTTCTTGTCCTGCACTGAAGCTTTGGCGTTGAAGGAAATAACCGGCAGCAAATCCTCAGTGTTGGAGAACATTTTCTTCTCAATAACTATGCGTAATTTTTCATAGCTGCGCCAATCCGGGTTTTTACCTGCATTATTAGCCTTTGCCCGCAATACAAAGTTTACTATTTCATTGCGGAAATCTTTGGGGTTACTAATGCCTGCGGGTTTTTCAATTTTTTCAAGTTCATCATTCAAGGAGGCGCGATTTAGAATCTCACCGGTTTCATGATCGCGATATTCCTGATCCTGAATCCAAAAATCGGCATAGGTAACATAGCGATCAAAAATATTCTGCCCATACTCCGCGTAGGACTCCAGGTAAGCGGTTTGAATTTCTTTGCCAATAAAATCCACATAACGTGGCGAAATGAATTCTTTTAAGGCACCAAGGTATTTATCCTGCACTTCTTTGGGGAATTGCTCCTGCTCGATTTGCTGCTCAAGCACGTACATTAAATGCACTGGGTTTGCTGCGATTTCGGTAGGATCAAAATTAAATACCTTGGATAAAATCTTGAACGCAAAACGGGTTGATAGCCCGGTCATACCTTCATCCACCCCGGCAGCATCTTTATATTCCTGCAGGGATTTAGCGCGCGGGTCGGTGTCTTTTAGATTCTCCCCATCGTAAATGCGCATTTTGGAAAAGATATTGGAATTCTCTGGCTCTTTGATACGCGACAGCACTGTAAACTGCGCAAGCATCCGCAGAGTATCTGGCGCGCAAGGTGCTTTGGATAGCGAGCTATTCTGCAGAAGCTTCTCGTAAATTTTCATCTCTTCGGTAACACGCAAGCAATAAGGCACTTTGACGATATAAACCCGGTCAATAAATGCTTCATTGTTTTTGTTGTTACGGAAGTTCTGCCACTCAGACTCGTTAGAGTGCGCCAAAATAATACCGTCAAAGGGGATAGCTCCCAGACCTTCGGTACTGTTGTAATTGCCCTCTTGGGTCGCAGTCAATAGTGGGTGCAGCACTTTGATAGGCGCCTTGAACATCTCCACAAATTCCATTAAACCCTGATTAGCGCGGCACAAACCGCCACTAAAGCTATAGGCATCGGGATCGTTTTGCGGAAACTCTTCCAGCTGACGGATATCTACCTTACCCACTAGCGAAGAAATATCCTGATTATTTTCATCACCCGGCTCGGTTTTCGTAATTGCAATTTGCTCAAGAATGGAAGGGTACACTTTCACCACTTTAAATTGGGTGATGTCTCCACGGTATTCGCGCAGGCGTTTGGCAGCCCAGGGGGACATAATCGTTTTGAGGTAGCGGCGCGGGATGCCATAGTCCTCTTGCAAAATTTTTCCGTCTTCATCTGCATTAAACAAACCCAATGGTGATTCAAATACCGGAGAGCCTTTGATGCAGTAAATCGGCATTTTTTCCATCAGCGACTTAAGCATTTCCGCAAGGGATGACTTACCGCCCCCCACAGGCTCAAGCAGATAGAGGATGTGCTTTTTCTCCTCCAAACCCTGCGCAGCATGTTTGAAAAAGGAGACAATTTGCTGGATGGATTCTTCCATGCCATAAAAGTCACTAAAGACTTTATAACGCTTGATTATTTTGTTAGAAAAAATTCGACTGAGGCGAGAGTCCTGGGATGTGTCAACCATTTCAGGTTCGCCAATCGCCATTAACATACGCTCGGCGGCAGATGCATAGACACTTGGATCTTTCTTGCAGAGATCTAAATATTCCTGAATAGTTAATTCTTCCTGCTGTGTCGTTTCAAAACGCTCGCGGTAATGACTAAAAATACTCATGATCTACCTCGGGTTAACAACTTAAGCGGCAAAAGAGAGACAATTAAACCATTAACAAAATTCCACTGGAGTTGGGGTTGGGCTAGAGCACCAATCGGTATTACTAAGCATAGTCTTTAAATTTACAAGCACTCAAGGTAATAACAATTTATTGACTCAGATCCCAGCAAAAAATTACACTCAAAAAACGCGCCAACTAATAAAATTTTACAATTCATTTTTTGTAGCAACTGCAGATTGTGATACCCCCAGGTTGGACTTTTGCTACCACATACCTTTTTGTATATACCGCATTCTTATATACGCAGGTTTTTCAAAACGGGATTTCATGAACAAACTTTATTGGCTAAATGATGACGATCTTTGGTTCCCAGACCCGTCCACTGCACTAGAGGAACCTAATGGGTTGGTAGCAGTGGGTGGTGATCTATCACCCGAACGTATTTTGGCAGCTTACTGTCACGGCATTTTCCCTTGGTTCAATCCCGGTGATCCTATTCTCTGATGGAGCCCCAATCCACGCACTGTGGTATTTCCCCATCAATTACATATTTCAAGAAGCCTACGCAAAACCTTACGCAAGGGGCGCTATAAGGTTACCTTTGATAATTGTTTTGAAACGGTAATGCGCGCTTGTGCAGAACCTCGTGTTTACGCCGACGGCACCTGGATTAGTGAAGAAGTTATTAACGGATATTGTGAACTGCATAAGCGCGGGCTTGCTCATTCAGTTGAGGTCTGGCAAGGCGATAGTCTGGTCGGTGGGCTTTATGGCATAGCACTGGGCCAACTATTTTTTGGCGAATCCATGTTTAGTCGTGCCACGGATGCGTCGAAAGTCGGATTTGCCCATTTAGTTCGTCAATTGACACTATGGGACTTTAAGGTCATCGATTGCCAGGTCGCCAACGATCATTTATTTAGTTTGGGTGCGGTTGAAATCCCGCGTGAAGATTTCCAGCAATTGCTGATAAACTTTGCGTACGAACCTGCAGTATATTCCTTGCCTTGGTCAACCCTGACGATTGCGCCCTGGGCATAAAACGGATCTACGCGAGGCAATTATGTCTGATTTGTCGTCCCTCAAACTATTTGCAACACAACCTCACCCCTGCAGTTATTTAGATGGACAAGAGGCGACGACGGTGTTTGTTGATCCTGCTGCCGAAATTAACCCCGGGCTGTACACGCAATTATCACAGCTGGGGTTTCGCCGCAGCGGTGCACACCTCTATCGGCCCCAGTGCCTACGCTGCCAAGCTTGCGTGTCCTGTCGAATCCCGGTCAAATTATTCAAACCCAACCGCTCACAACGTCGCTGTTGGCAGCAAAACAGCGACATTTCATTACATTTTGTGCCTGATATTAACACCCAAGAGCATTATGACCTCTACGCTCGTTATATAGAAAGCCGGCATCAACGTGGCGATATGTACCCTCCCTCCGAGGAGCAGTACAAGGCCTTCCTGACCAGTGAGTGGGGCATTACCCAATTTATTGAGCTGCGTCTGGATGGAAAATTAATAGGTTTATGTGTGTGTGATCTGCTGGGGGACGGGCTTTCTGCGGTCTACACTTTTTATGATGCAGCCTTCGAACAGCGCAGTCTGGGCAAATTCGCGATACTTGCCCAGATTGAAAAAGCGCGCAGCATGAACCTGGATTATGTCTACCTGGGCTATTGGATTAAGGAGTGCGACAAGATGAAATACAAAATCCAATATCGCCCGCTGGAACTACTCATCAATCGTCGCTGGATGCGACTCAATTAGCACGCTGCCACCATCATCAGATGGGCGCAGCCTTTTGCTGCTTTTTACCCCGTTAACAAGAGAAAGCTCCGGTTAAATCCCGCTTTTCGGGGCTTTTTACTTGGCGCCGCTGGTTAATTAAGGCACAATTCACGCCTATTTTTTTACCCCCCCCTCCTGTCGCATCAGCGATGGGCAAGAACTGTTTAAAACCTGAGGAAGCTGCCGCATGGCAAAAGACGATTGCATTGAATTTGAAGGCGAAGTGATTGACACCCTGCCCAACACTACCTTCCGCGTAAAACTGGAAAACGGCCATGTGGTTATTGCCCACATCTCTGGCAAGATGCGTAAAAACTACATCCGCATCCTGACTGGCGATAAAGTCAAGGTTGAGATGACTCCCTATGACCTGAGCAAAGGCCGCATCACTTATCGCGCTCGTTAATTAGCCAGCGAACGTGTACAAAAAAAGCCGCATAACGCGGCTTTTTTTGTTACTTCAACTATCACCTGCTGCATTAAGCAGGTTGAGCATGCTTGGCACTAACCTCAATTGTAAGCTTGTCCTCTATCGGGTCTACATCCACGCTTACAGTTACTC
>FWPV01016810.1_pt1 | contig 10242 bp, 12 predicted proteins | sample 2228371 | NCBI WGS metagenome assembly FWPV01 (sample SAMEA103939776, study PRJEB20133) | metagenome
TCGCTTCGAGGGTTTCGCTCATCTGGCGGTTGAGTTCGATTTTATCGTCGAGAGTACCGAGAACGTTGGCGATAACATGTTGTTCAGATAACGGTGGAAGGGGGATCGGAATACGATTAATAATTTCCTGGTTTAAGGACGGCATTGTTGCACCGTGTGCATTGCGTAATACCCAGTTTATATATTGGGGAGAGCCTAGAACATAGGATAGATAGGCTGGATCGACTGTCCGATCCTTGATCCGCAGGCGGATACAATCACTCCCTTGTAGCCAGCCTGCTTGGTCTGAACGTATCAATGCCCTCCTTTCAACAAATCCCTTACGACAAAAGAGAATGTCTCCTGGACATAGTGAATAGCAAAGGAGACGATTTTGTGTTTCCTTGTCTATTCTTGGAATACCATTGGAATCAACCCGATTATCTTGGATATTCTTAACTGCTATAACCGGAATCCCTTCAGGACGATAGGATGAAGCTTGAAGTAACGTTCCAAAAGGTCCAGTCTGCAATTCGGCTGCACCTGACTCGATCAAAGTCGAAATTGTTACTAAGGACCACCCTTTAGGCAATTCTCCATATATCGGCTCTGGTTCAGATCCCATAGTTCAACCTTTTCGCCGTAACGAGTTTGACCGCTTCGTTCAATAATCATCACGATCGTCTGTTTCTTGGCCTAGGGATAGCAATGCACCAATCCCGAGTAAGATAAGAGCGCCCCATAACTGGTTTTGATTTTTCGTCTGGATATTATTCCTGATGAAGATGTACAATCGCTCGAGTTCTGCTGAACGCTTTGGCTCATCGGAAAGATCAAGATAATGGCTATCAGCGATCATTCCAGGGGGTTTGGTTTTGTCGAGCCGAAGAGGAATGATGATTCTATTACATGCCCGTGCAACCCCAATCTCCTGCTGTACATAATTCGATTGTATTGTGGATTCACTTAAGAACAACAAGAAAATATCAGAGGTTCTAATCTGCTGGATAATTCTTTGGCTGATAATATCTCCAGGCTGAAGGTCCCGTTCTGCAATGAATGTTTTAACACCAGAGATTGCTGAAATCTGGTTCAAGATCGGGATAACTTTTCCAATATCCTTTGTACTGTAGCTGGCAAAGATCAGGAAATTAGATGCTTGCGGAGACTTTATCCCCTGAGTAAAAAGGTCCTTTTTGGACGGATAGTTCATCTCACCCTCACCTTGCCAATTGTTGTGACAGCGTCGCAACAATCCTGTCCATATCGTTGTGAGCAGGTATGGGGAGGAGTCAATAGCTCGTGTGAAAAAACCATATTGCTTACGCATTCCCCATTGCATTGGTATCCGCGATCTGCCATGATGTTGATATCTGTTAAGATATCGAATAAGCTCAATTTTATGTTTTTAAGGAAATTTAAGCTGATTAAAGAATTTTTAATCATCCGACAAACCCTCATGTTAAGAACCCTGTTAAGAACTCCGTAATCGGTATTTTCTTTGGGAGGACCTGCCCTCGGGGATGAGGAACCCGTCCGGACCAGACCACTTTCTCACATATCGGGATACTTCCACCTGAGCTGAAGGGGAATCGCCAAGCCCGAATAACTGGCGGCACTCTCTATTCGTTATGCTCCCGTGATCTTGCACAAATTCCCGGACCAGTTCCATGTATCGGGTGGGATCGATCCCTTTTGTAGAGGAATACGCAACCTTCCCGATCAAATCCTTGGCCACGGACTTGGTGAGGTAATACGTCGCCATGCGAACGTGACCTTTCCGCTCAAGAAGGCCCCTCTTGGGATGGCTCATGCGATCCAGCACACTGATGGCCTCCTCACGATCCAGCTGGAGCAACGCCGCCGCATCGGAAGATGTGATAAAACGATGACGCTTCAGGTAGGTGAGGACCATGAGACCATCCATCCCGATATCCTTCCCTTTCGCATGCCAGCTGGCTACGAGCCGTGCCATTGCTTGATCAAACGTTCCATCGAATATCCGGAGCGTAACACAGGACTCATCTGCTTCATATTGGGGCATTCTCTTCCCGTATTCGAGCATGGGAATGAAGATCTTCCGGCGTCCAGTGCCAGCAGATTCGACCAGTCTGAGTTTGAGAAAAGCGTTCGCCAGTGTCCGGTTCCGAGCCACAGCCTCATGACGAAGAATATTCTGGAGGTTAATTCCGCCGATGAATCCACCCGGACTCGTTACTGCAAGTTCATATGGTGAATGCCGGATGAGCACTTCACCCGGGTTGGTATAATCCCGGTGCGTCACCGCATTCAGTACTGCTTCTCTCACTACCTCGAGGGGATACGCCGGGATCCGAAGCCTGAAAAGGCCCATGGGAATCTCTTCCTCCGGATTGGCTGGACTCGAAAATATCCCCTCCAGTTTCTCAATGATCTGGAGGAGACTCATCCTCCACAGATCATTTCTCGCGACATTGGTTTCGGAGACCTGGTGGACGTAATGCACCTGGTTCTGTGGACAATGGGTTTCTATAATGTCCGGGTTGCCAAAAAGGATTAAACCCGTATTTGTAACGGCATCGTCGCGAATCGCTTCAAGACCCTGCAGAAATGCATAATCAGGCATTTTAAGAAGCTCGGACTCGGGATTGCGACTTCGCAGGAAGGAACGTGCTCTTGCAACCTCAAGGGGATCGAGATCATCTATTGAGACATTGTGAGCTGGCTGACCGCTCCAGTCAACAGCACCCGTTGAGACACGGTAGGATACGAATTCCGCAGGGTCCATCGGCATACAGTTCTTACCAACCCTCCGCTTGAACATTCCCAGAGCCGTGCCATAGGGTGGGGAATCCCCTTTTGGCACGCGTACCACTAAAAGATGTCCGGTGCCCTCGGGAACGGCAAGTTCCTCCACATCTGCAAGAATATGTGGCCGAGTACTATCAAAGATCCCTCTGCGCCATACATCGATATCATAGCCCTGTGCACCGTGAATCGCACGAGAGCGTCCTGTTATCCTATCGGACACACCAAAGACGACAACTCCACCGGTCGTATTGGCAAAACAAACAGTGTATTCAACCGCGATTCTCATGTCATTTTTCGCATCGGTCCAGGGTTTGAAATCGAGGTTCTGGGTTTCAAGATTATCGGCAGATGTATTTTCAAGCTGGTTTAAAAGGGCGATTATTTCACTATTTGTGGGAATACTCATGGAATGTGCTCCCTTATTCTTAAATCTCAAACCCGAGCCCCTTCAGGTTCTCCCGGATCACCGCTTCCAGCCGCTCGGACTCTGCGAACTGCTCCTTCAATTTCGCAGTGAGCCGCTTCATCTTTTCATCGAACGGCTCGCCATCATCCTCGATCGCTTCCGCACCGACATACCTCCCCGGCGTGAGCACGTACCCGTTCTGCCGCACCTCCTCGATGGTCGCACTCTTGCAGAACCCGGGCACGTCTTCGTACGTCGCCGCCCCGGCATCGCCCCGCCAGGCATGGTACGTCCCGGCGATGCGGGCGATATCCTCCTCGGAGAGGTCCCGGTGCACCCGGTCGATCATATGGCCCAGCTTGCGGGCATCGATGAAGAGGATCTCCCCCCGTCGATCGCGGAAGCGGTGGTTCTTCTTGTCGCGGGCCAGGAACCAGAGACAGACGGGGATCTGCGTCGAGTAGAAGAGCTGCCCTGGCATCGCCACCATGCAGTCCACCAGGTCCGCCTCGATGATGTTCTGGCGGATCTCCCCCTCGCCGGACTGGTTCGAGGACATCGAACCGTTCGCGAGCACGAACCCGGCAATCCCTGTCGGGGCCAGGTGGTGGATAAAGTGCTGCACCCAGGCGAAGTTGGCGTTGCCCACCGGCGGGACTCCGTACTTCCAGCGGGCATCTTCCCGGAGCCGCTCACCACCCCAGTCGCTCATGTTGAACGGCGGGTTGGCGAGGATGTAGTCGGCCTTTAGGTCCGGGTGGAGATCGCGGTGGAAGCTGTCCGCGTGCTCCTTCCCGAGATCGGCGTCGATGCCCCGGATGGCCAGGTTCATCTTTGCCAGCCGCCAGGTCGTCGGGTTGGACTCCTGGCCGTAGATGCTGATATCCCCGATCCGTCCGCCGTGGGCCTCGACGAACTTCTCGCTCTGGACGAACATGCCCCCCGAGCCGCAGCAGGGGTCGAAGACCCGGCCCTTGTAAGGCGCGAGCATCTCCACCAGCACCCGCACCACGCAGCGGGGCGTGTAGAACTGGCCGCCCTTCTTCCCCTCGGCGCTCGCGAACTGGGAGAGGAAGTACTCGTACACTCTCCCGAGGATGTCCTTTGAACGGTTCTCCTTGTCTCCGAGGCCGATGGTCCCGATGAGATCGATCAGCTCACCCAGGCGCTGCTTGTCCAGGGCGGGGCGGGCGTAGTCCTTCGGGAGCACGCCCTTGAGCGATACATTGTCCCGCTCGATCGCGACCATCGCCTCGTCGATGATCTTCCCGATAGCGGGCTGCTTCGCGTTCGCCTGCAGGTAGGACCAGCGGGCCTCCTTCGGGACCCAGAAGACGTTCTCCGCCCGGTACTCGTCCGGATCCTCGAGGGCGCGGTAGCGGGCCTGGGGCTCGCGGATGTACCAGAGGCTCTTCGGATCGCCCAGCTCCGTCTCGAGCCGGGTGTGGCGCTCGTCGAACGCATCGGAGATGTACTTCAGGAAGATGAGGCCGAGGACCACGTGCTTGTACTCGGCCGCATCCATGTTGTTGCGCATCTTGTCAGCAGCGGCCCAGAGCGTTGCCTCAAACCCGAGATTGGCCCCGTTTCCGGATCTTTTGCTCTGGTTCCTTGCGGTCCTGCTCCCCCGTGCCATCGCCTTCTCCTGATAAATGCAATAGTTACTGTGTGCAAGTATCGAAAATCGGAAAAGAATAATGTTGCGATTTAGGCTAATGGCGATAGAATGTCAGAGTCATGGATGCTGGAGGGCATAGCAGACTGGCAAACAATAGTTGCGACAGTGTCGCACCTATTCCACTCGAATACGTCCAATATCCGATGCAACTGGATAACAAAATTGTTCCACATGGAACAATATCTATCCAATAAGAGAGGGGCTGCCATTCTTGGTCCGTCAGAATTTTTCATCGCGTAGTTAATGCACTTTGGCAGTCCTATCACGTATTAGGGGCAAGTTAGTGTGAGAGTTGCCGCTTATTCCGTTGCGCACGTCCATTCCCTCCGCTCGACCAAAGTACTCAGTCCAAAGACTATCATTTTGCGAACGATGCCCCTGTTGAAGGAACATCTCTTTTCAAGCATTGTTATGCCTCCATTTGTTCACTTGAAAATTTTTACTTCCCCATGTTAATCACTTTGATTGCGTGGTGCAGGGAGCGGCGGAACGCTGCGGGGGATTCGGGGTACGGGACAGGCACCATAGGGATGGAAAGGTGATAGTGCTGGTGATGCTGTCGTGCGGTGAGTGAAAAGCTGGAATGACTGCCGTTTCAGCGCCCGGTGTGCGATATTGGGGGGTTTTCAGTCGCGATGCCCATGACCACACGGAGAAATTTCGTTGGATCATTCTATTAGAGTGGAGGAGTGAATGAGACGAAACTGTATTTGTAGAACTGAAAAGCTGAGAATTTGGCTTAGATTTTACATTCAGTCAATAATATTCCTTTCTCAATTGTGTAGAGACACATTTGACAATGTATTGGCCGAGAATACAGCACTCAAATACAATCACGATACCGAATACTGCATGATTGTACCCTAGTCCAAATAACCGCTGATACATGCGGCGTATTTCCCGGATTCCGTTATGGATATGAAGACATTCCGTCCGACCTTTTCCCGCGCGATCCACCCGTTCTTTTCGAGCTTCGCCAGGATGGTCCTGTCCAGCTTCATGAGCTGGCGACTCTGCTCCGCTCTTTTGTTGCCATCCCGGATCTCATCGAACAGCTCCTCGAACCCCTCAACCTTCTCTTTCTTCAGGACACTCAGAATATCTCTCATCTTCAACCGCCTTCTCTCGCTGCACAGGTGCAGGAGGATCTGTCTGCCGATGGGATCCGGCATGACGAACTGGAAGTTCACCAGCTTCCGGATATCATCATCTGGAGAGCAGATTCTCAAGCCGTGATCTCTGCGGAGGACCTCGTCGACAGGGTAATCCTCGGCAGGAACATAGTACACCGTGACATCGTGGGCCATTCCAACAAGGGTGGAAGCGACAGAAGTGAGCCTTCCGCTAGCAGACATGTTCACAAAAATTCGATTGTTGTTGGCCTTCTCCCGAAGGATGATCTTCGAGATCTCTTTCATCACGTCGAGCAGATCGAAGAGATCCACATGGACGCACTGTACCTGAATCTCCATATCTTCCAGAATCCTTTTCACAGTCTCCGTGTAGTGCCGCTGATCCTTACTCCGAACATCGTCCGGGTTCGATGGATGCAACGTCGTAAATAGGTACACACGGTCGGCCTTCGTCTTCTCGAACGGTTTTACGGCCCGATCGATCTCGTATCCGAGGGGGATGATGTGAACCGTCTTTTCGATGCCCTGCATATGTTAACCATAGTAAGGATGCTATGAATGCTAAAATAAAAATTCCTAAATTTTATTATTGACAATAATATAACAGTGAAAACAAATGCCAGGGAATCATGTAAAACGTGGCCTCGACTACGAGAAACGGAAGGCCAAGGAGCACGGGGCAAGGCATGTAGGCGGCCCGGGGAATCACGACTACCAGAGAGGCTCGGTGAAGGGGGAAGTCAAATGCCGATCTTCCAAAGTCACCCGTCCTGAGCTCCAGAGACTGATCCGAGACAAAGGCGTGTCAGAAGTGGACAGCAAGGCCGGGTTCACACGACCTGCCATCGAGTACCGCGACAGATTCCGGCCTAACGTACGGCTGATCAGCAGGAGAAAATCTCTCTGATGAATGGAGGTGATGCATTGGCTCAAAGGATTTTTGGGATGGGCTTAGGCGGGAGCGGTATCGTCGGGGTATTGATCGCCACGGGCATCATCCTCTGTATCACCCAGGTCAACGAGATTGTCGGGACACTGGCACTCGTCGGCGGTGTGGCCATCGGATTTGCCCTGGGAATCCTGGGAGTTCTTGGCGTCTTAAGCAGACTTCACATTTAATTTTTAGTAAAAAGGGACTTATTTGTCAGTATATTTACAGCGCTTGCCTATCCTTTATGCATTCAGAAAATTGACAACGAACTGAGGATACATGCCGGCCGCCCCGCCTCACCCGCCGCATCCGGATCCGGGTTCAATCGGAGTTCGTTTCCTGGCCTGGTTGAAAAAGAGAGGAGGACAGCAGCGTCTCACGAAGTGCGAGAGGAAGTGGCAGGATCTGGGCCTTGAAGTGGAGACGACCATCAATGACCTCGGGCAGGACCGCATCGGCATCTACTGACACGGCTCAACGGGGGATAAGGTGGTGAAACTCCACGATCTGGTATGGGCGGACCAGTGGATGCAGTACTACGGAGAGGAGATCCCCCACCACCGGCACTGGCAGAAATTTGAATAATGTTTTTTCCATAACGGAAAAATTATTATCTATTCTGCACCATCTACCATCACGATCTATGATAGAGAATGGCGTGAATCCCCGACATGAAGTCGATGATACATTTATCGATTCACCGTTTGGGGGCATATTTGGGGATGCGGCACTCGCTCAGGTTGTCCAGGAGATTGTTGCGGACCCGCATTCGCTCTACCGCCCCAAGGATCTAGTGGAACTGACAGGATGTACAGCGCCCACAATCCGGGACGCACTGAAAACACTCACGGACTTGGGGCTGCTCATCAAGCATGGTGACAAGCATCCCGTGTACAGCGTCAACACAGAGTGCAAACGCTTCGTGGCACTCACGTTCCTGTCCTTTGCCATCCTGGATGATCGAGAAGGATCGGAGTGCATGGATACGGCAATCAAACACTATTGCAAGACGGTTCTCGGGAGCGAGGTCGCATCCCGCGCTGTTGCAACCGTGGGAGAATACAAACTCGTGAACTCCCAGCTCTCGACCTCTGAACCGAGCTATTTGATCAAAGGAGAGTATGGAATCGCACGCTCGGCAGGTACATGATATGGCGAAAAGTAAAGCAAACAAACAGGAACCCGGAACATTGGATAACGAACCTATGGAGATCGATCTAAAGGCGATGTATGCCTTCGACCCGGCAGACATGGTACCGGACGTTACCATCACCCGCTACTCCAACACTGCCTATATAACCTGTTCAACACGCGACGTGTTTATTGATTTTCTTGAAATGCCGGGTGTCAAGAGAGATGGCAAAGTCCTGGTCAATGCAACACGAATATTCATGTCCCATGCAGCAGCTAAAAAACTGGCAGAGGTCACCCTCAGAACCCTCGAGGCCGTGCATCGTGGTGGTCAGATAGAAACATATGCGCCACACGAGGGTGAAGAGAAGGCTCTATCCACCAAAGTAAAAAGAACCTCCATGGAGGAGTCGTCTCAAGGGTAACTCATGATACCCTCTTTTCTCCGCTGATCCATTCCAGGTCCATTGAAACCTGCTCTTCGGATAAGATTGTAATCTGGGATGGTTACAGATCATCACCAAATTGTGCACGAATCGTACACAATCAGGGACAGTCGCTCCGACACTCACAGGCTGCCATTCTTCCGCTTCTCCTCGATCAGCCCGGTCAACAGGGACCGCGGCACCCCGGGGTTACCGAGGATATCCTTCTGCATCCCCTCCTGAGTCGGGATGACACCGGCCGTCAAGGAACAGCCGCAGCTCGATCGGTAGTTGGAGAGCGGGGAGTTGATCGTCTTGCAGGGGGCCGAGGATCGGTTCCCGGCGGGAGGAGGCTTTTTCCACCGTCCCGGCAATGCCGTGGGGCTGTCACATCGCGGCATCGATATCGGCGCCGGTCAGGCGGGCATAGGTCTGGAACACCAGGCCGGTAAGATGCGGGGACGATATGCCCTGTGATACCCGCCTCCTCCGCGATGACCTGCAGCCGCGGGATGGTGGCGGGGGTGAAGGGCTCCCCCTGACGGTGACAGAGAGCAGGGCATCACCCTCGGGCGTGGCGAGGCACTCGCGGGCCATGATCGGGCGGATGCAGCGCCGAAGGCGGGATCGCCCCGCTTCAGGGTCCCGAACTCGCCGATGCGGATCCCCCCCTCGCAGAGGGGGCGGGATCCCTGTCCCGTCCACCAGGCGGCGAGAGGAATGGACCATGGGGCGGATCTCCCCGGGAGAGATGGCGGCCACCCCGGTCGTCTGCTCTCCGGGATGCTGGGGTAGCCGTTCTCGTTCAGCCAGCGGCAGCACTGCTCGAGGACCCCTTCCCCCCGCCGGGGGGTTCTGCGTGAACGGCCGACCTCAGGACTCTATGCGCGTGCGATACCCCGCAGAGATCCGCTTCCAGCATCTCCGGGAAGAGAGCGGTGAAGCCCCGCCCGGTGACCGGGCAGGAGACGATCGTGCCGGTCCGCCCGACGTTCGGCGATGCATTCGCGGAAATGCGCAGCGTCCGTCGGGATTTTGGCCGCGTTCTCCCGGGCGCAAAGCCTATCGGGCTCGGCAGTCACCGGCCGGACCTCGTGGAGAAAATATCTCCCGGCAGTCGCGGGTCAGGGGTGACCCGGAACGGGTGTGCATAAACGGTGACCGAGAAGAGGGATGCGATAGCCGGGATTCGAACCCGGGCTAGAGGCTTGGGAAGCCCCTGTCCTGCCACTAGACTACTATCGCACCTGACCAGTACCTTTGGCGCTCCGGGATCATAATACTAACTGCTGCCTGAAGGGCTTTGCGGAAAAACCCCTGGGGAGGCTCGGGGTCCGCACCGAATCCCGGGGGATCCCCCGAATCTCCGCATGCACCGCGGGGCGCGGACGCCCCCTGCCCCCGCAGACCGCAAGCATATATCAGGGAGGAGAGCGTATCCGCCCATCGTCACCGGAGAGACCGATGAAACCCGAGACCCGCATCCTGACGCCGGAAGAGTTCCCCCTCGCCGAGAAGATCTGGGAGCAGTACCGCAACCAGAAGGCCGATCCCGCCCGCGAGAGGATCTTCGGCGTCTTCCTAGACGGCACCCTCGCCGCCACCGCCCGCTGCACCCGCCACCCCGACGGCCTGGAGATGGACTGCGTCTTCACGCTGGACGCGTACCGGGGGAAGGGCTACGCCCGCGAGGCGGTCGAACTCCTCATCGACACCTGCGGCGCCGAGACGATCTACATCCACTCGACCCTGCCCCTCATCCCGTTCTA
>FWPV01002846.1_pt1 | contig 10241 bp, 8 predicted proteins | sample 2228371 | NCBI WGS metagenome assembly FWPV01 (sample SAMEA103939776, study PRJEB20133) | metagenome
AGGTAAAGGGCCGCGGTATCCGACTCATGGAGCCCCAGCTTGCCGGAGATGCGCTGCCGCCGCAGCCCGGCGTCCCGCCCGTCACCGTCCGCGCCGCAATCCCAGGATCTCCGCGAGATCGTCCAGGACCGCCCGGATCGCAGCGAAGTACTCGTCCAGATCCGCGGGTTTGGTGATATGGCGGAGGATGGGCCGCTTCTGGAGTTCTGCCCGTTCTCCCGGGCCGACGGATCCCGCCAGCACCACGATCGGGATCCGCCGCAGCCGATCGTCGCGCTGGAGTTCGTCCAGCAGCTGGAGCCCGCTGCAGCGGGGCAGGTGCAGGTCCAGCAGGATGAGATCCGGCGGGGGTGCACCGGCATACGGCCCTTCCCGGCGCAGGAATGCCGCCGCCTCCTCGCCGTCGCCCACCACCGCGAGGCGGCCGGGCACCGCTGACTCGCGGAGGGCTTCCTGCATCAGTTTGACGTCTGCAGGATTGTCCTCGACGAGCAGGATCTCGATCGGATTCATGGACGGTCACGCCCCTGCGGAACCGGCTGCCGCGCCGCGGGGAGCGTGAAGTGGAACGTCGAGCCCTTCCCCGGCTCGGACTCCACCCAGATCCCGCCTCCGTGCCGCTCGACGATCCGTTTGACGATCGCGAGACCGATGCCGGTTCCTTCGTACCGTTCCCGCCCGTGCAGCCGCTGGAAGAGGTCGAAGATCTTCTCGCGGTGCTCCGGCTCGATCCCGATCCCGTTGTCCGCGACCGAGAACCGCACCGTGTCGCCCTCCCCCCGGGCCGATATGTGGACCGCCGCAGGGGTGTCCGCCCTGCCGAACTTGATGGCGTTCCCGACGAGATTCTGGAAGACCTGGCGGAGCTGGGAGGGATCGGCCAGCACGGGCGGCAGGGGATCCTGCGTGACCGCAACGTGTTTCTCTTCGATCGAGAGCTTGAGCATCTCCAGAGCCTCCCGCAGGACGGCCCCGGCATCCGTGGGTTCGAACGGTGTGACCCGCGAATGGATCCGCGAGTATTCGAGCAGATCCGCGATCAGCGCCTGCATCCTTCTTCCGCCCTGCTCGATGAACCCGATGAAATCGTCGGCATCGGCATCCAGCTTCCCGCCGTACCGCCGCCGCAGCAGCTGTGCGTAACTGGTGATCATCCGCACCGGCTCCTGGAGATCGTGGGAGGCGACGTAGGCGAACCGTTCCAGGTCCGCGTTGCTCTGCTCGAGATTCTCCAGGGATCTCTTCAGCGCCTCCTCGGCACGCTTCCGTTCGGTGTTGTCGATCATGTAGCCTTTCGTTCCGACGAGGCTGCCACGGTCGTCGAAGACGCCGATGACGTTCTCGATCACGGGGATGGGGCTGCCGTCCTTCCGCTTCCGCAGCCTCTCATGCCCATCGAGTCTCTTCTCCTTCTCGAGACGCGCAAGGAGCTCCGCGCGCTCGGAGGGATCGGCATAGATGTCCAGGACGCTGGACGACAGCGCCTCTTCCCGGGAGAGAAACCCGAACATGCGGAGAAACGCGGGATTGCAGTCCAGGATCTCGCCTGCGCGGGAGCAGATGAAATTGCCGGTGATATCTTCGTTGAAGAGGCTCCTGTACTTCTCCTCGCTCTCCCGGAGGGCATTTTCGATGCGCTTTCTCTCGGAGATGTCGCGGACGTACTCGATCACCCCGGAGAGAGCGCCTGTCCGCTCGTCCACGAGGGGGAACGAGTGGAGGTCGAGCCATCCCCCTGCCTCACCGCCGGGCCCGCTCTTTCGCACCGTCCCGTGCGCGGGTTCTCCCGTCGCGAGAGTGCGGAGCGAGGGGCATGCCTCGCAGGGCTGCTCTCTTCCGTGGTATGCTTCATAGCACTTCTTCCCGGCGAGCGGCATGCAGTGGGCATACCACTCCTCCATGGCATGGTTCACCCGCAGAATGGACATATCGCGGTCGAGGATGCTGATCCCGTCCTGGATGCTGTGGAAGATGTCGTTCAGGAACTCCTCGCGCTTCTGGAGGGCGCGTTCGGCCTGCTCCCTCTCCCGGATCTCGCGGCGAAGGGACTCGACGGTGCGGGTGAGTTCGACGGTCTGCGAGGCCACGAGACGCTCGAGCTGGCGCCGGTGGATCTCGACTTCCTCCTCGAGCTGCCGGCGCGCCGTGATGTCCCGGGCGGTCCCGATCACGCGTTCCGCACGACCGGAGGCGTCGAAGACGGCTTTTGCGTGCACCTCGATCCACCGCACCTCCCCCGCCGGCAGCCCGATGCGGAACGTCTCCCGATGCGAACTGTCCCGATCCGCTTCGCGGATCGTCTTCCGCACCGCCTCGTCGATTCGGGGGCGATCCCCGGGATGGATCAGGCTCCGGAACCGCTCGAAGGTCACGGGATACATATCGGTGAGGGCGCGGAAGGCCGGTTCGAGATCCGTCAGACCGCTGATCCGGTCATGGCGGATGTCCCATTCCCAGATCGATGTCCCGGAGGCGGCGAGGGCGAACCGCAGCCGTTCGGAACTCTCGCGGAGCTTCTCTTCCATCTGCTCCCGCACGATTCCGGACCCGACGAGATCGGCGACCGCCTCCAGGGCCTTGATCTCCGGGAACGTCCAGACGCGATCGCACCGGCATTCATCGAATCCGATGAAACCCCATACGCTCCCCCCGGCCCGGATGGGGACCAGGACGAGGGATCGGATCCCCTGCGGTTCGAGCACCTCCCGATCCGCAGGGGCCAGATCCGCCAGGGTGGCCGCCGCCGTCCGCCCCTGCTCGAGCACCTGGCGGAGCAGGGGGGTACGCCCGCCCTCCCAGCGGGGGTCCTGGGGATCCTCCCCGGGAGGGGCGATGCCGGGCGCCTTCCATGCGAACGTGCGGCGGATCCGAGCACCGCCGTCGCTCCCGGCCTGGCAGGCACAAATGCAGACCCGGCTGACGTCCGCGGCCCTGCCCAGAACCTCCAGGATCCCGGGGATGCTCGCGGAAACCGCGTGGTTCCGCAGGAAGGCGTGCGCAGAAAAGGTGAGCGCCTCCAGGATCGCGTCCCGGCGCTTCAGGGCCTCCTCGGCCCGTTTGCGTTCCGTGATGTCGCGGGAGGCGATGACGAGGCACCGCATGGAGGGATCGTCGAGCAGGTTGCTCCCCGTCGATTCCAGGTAGACCCAGGATCCGTCCTCGTGCCGGATCCGGAACGGGGCCGACAGCGCCGTTCCCGGTTCGGTCACGGCCCGCGCGAAGGCTTCGCGCACGGCAGCCCGATCGTCGCCGTGCACGTAGTCGAAGATGGACGCGCCGACCCGCTTCCCCGCGGGATACCCGAGAATCCGCCGGGTCGCCGGGCTCTCGTAGAGGATCCTCCCCTGACCGTCGACCATCGTGATGAGATCGGAGGAGTTCTGGACGACCGACCGGAACCGCGCCTCTTCCTCGCGGAGAGCCTGTTCAAGACGCTTCCTCGCGGTGATATCCCGCAGGTTGACGAGAATCGCCTCCGTGCCCGCGATGGCAATCTTCGTCCCGAGCCCCTCGATCCATCTCTCCTCCCCCTTCAGGTTCTGGATGCGGTACTCGTTCAGGATACCGCCTTCGCCGCCCTTCACGCGTTCGATGTCCCGGAGAACGGAGGGGAAGGAGTGCGGATGCACGAACCCGAGGACGTTCCTGCCGATAGCGTCCCCGGGATCCCCGAAGCCCGCCAGAGCGGCCCCGGCTCTGTTGGTGAACAGGACCGTTCCGTCCCAGTCCAGGACGACGATCGCATCGAGCGCGGAATCGATCAGGGCGCGGAGAACGTGCTCCCGCCCGCGGACCGTCTCCGCCGCCCGCTCCTGGAAGAGATCCCGGAGTGCCGCGGATCTGCTGTCGCGGGAAGAGAGCTTCCGTGTGCCACCGCCCCGGTGCACCGGGGCATTCTCATGCGGACAAACCATAGGGCATGCGGGGGTACTCTCAAAATTCACGGCATCGGCATATATTGATTGGCACGCTGAAGATTCATCGATCCGATGAATGGATCCGCTCCCCGCCGCCGGCGTGAACCCCTCCCCGTTCCGAGCGGATGCGCCCCGAAGACCCCGCGCACGGGGGGACTCCGCACGGGATGGCCGGGGGCGATCCGGCGGGTCTTCTCACCGCAGGATATTCGCCCCATTCGGAAGGGTCCCTCCGTCGCCGGACGCCCGCACGGGCGGCAGGGTGAAGTGGAACGTCGAGCCCTTCCCCGGCTCGGACTCCACCCAGATCCTGCCTCCGTGCCGTTCGACGATCCGTTTTACGAGCGCCAGCCCGATCCCGGTCCCCTCGTACTGGTCCATGCCGTGGAGCCGCTGGAAGATGACGAAGATGCGGTCGAAGTACTGCGGCTCGATCCCGATCCCGTTGTCCGCGACCGAGAACCGCACCATGCGATCCACCTCCCGGGCGGAGATGCGGATCTCGGAAGGGGTATCCGCTCTGCGGTACTTGAGGGCGTTGCCGATCAGGTTCTGGAAGACCTGGCGGAGCTGGCCGGGATCGGCCATCACGTCCGGCAGGTGATCCACGGTGATCGTGACGCCCTCCGCCACGGTCTGAGTCTGCAGACCGGCCAGGGCCTCCTCGACGATCGCATTGGCATCCGTGGGGCGGAACTCCATGCCCTTGGTGTTGACCCGCGAGAACTCCAGCAGGTCGTTGATGAGCGATTGCATCCGTTTCCCGGCCCTGACGATATAGTGGATGTACTCGTCGGCATCCCGATCGATCCGCCCTGCATACCGTTTCTCCAGGAGCTGGGCGAACGTCACCATCGTGCGGATCGGCTCCTGCAGGTCGTGGCTGGAGATGTAGGCGAACCGTTCCAGGTCTTCGTTGCTCCGCCGGAGGCGTTCGGCATACCCTTTCAGCGCCTCTTCGGCCCGCCTCCGTTCGGCCACCTCGGTCCGGAGAGAGAGGTTTGCCTGCGCCAGTTCGGCAGTGCGCTCTTTGATCCGGGTCTCGAGTTCTTCATTCGCCGTCTTGAGCGCTGCTTCCGCCTTCCGCAGGTCGGTGATGTCGATCCCCATCTCCAGAACGAGCAGCGAACCGTCGCTGTCGGGGAAGGGGAGATCGTGGATCTCGTAGTCCCTGCCATTGGGCCCGGTCCAGTACCACTGGTGCGGCGCCCGGGTCTTCATCACGGTATAGGACTCGCAGTGTTCGCAGGGTTCTGTGCGGTTGAAGAGGAACTCGTAACAGCGACGGCCCTGAGATTCACCGAAGTTATCACGGAAGGTGCGGTTGGCAAACGGCATCCGGTAGTCCTCATCGAGAAGACAGACGTAGATCGGCAGGGTCTCGAGGACATCGTAGAGGCGGTGCCGTTCGGCCTTCAGGGCTTCCAGGGAGAGAGCCAAGGCTTCCGTCCGTTCACGAACGCGACTCTCCAGGAGTTCATTGGCCGTTCTCAACGCATCTTCAGCCCGTTTCCGCTCGGTGATATCGGCGATCATACCCAGGGCGCCCGCATAGTTGCCCCTGTCGTCGTAGAGGGGGACCGTGTTCATGTTCACCCAGACACAGCTGCCGTCCTTTTTCCGATAGCGTTTCTCGAGATTGGTGGCCGGAGTCCCGTTGCTCCGCTCCTTGAGCTGGTCTTTCACGGTCTCGACATCTTCCGGGAAGAGGAATTCAGCAGGAGAGCGGCCAAGCATCTCCTGGGGCGTATACCCGAGGATCTCGGCCGTCCTTCGATTGACATAGGTCGTCCTGTGATCCGCATCGATGGTCCAGATACCCTCGTTGGCGGTCTCGACGATGCGACGGTACCGGGCCTCGCTTTCCAGCAGGGCTTCTTCGGCCCTTTTGCGCTCGGTGATGTCCGTGAGGATGGCAATAGCCCCGACGATGGCGCCGCTGCCATCGCGGATGGGGGCCGCGGCGGTGTCCACCCAGAGCGGTTCTCTGTCCAGGCGGGTGACCATCACCTCTTCTCCCCGCACAGTCTCGCCGTGCAGCGCCCGGTAGTAGGGGGCCGCCTCCCGGGGCAATGGCGTTCCATCCGCCCGCACAACGCCAAACATCTCCCGGCGCTCCTCGAAACGGGCAGGATCCAGAGAGGGCGATGTTCCCTCGATCATCCTGCGCACCGCCTCGTTCACGCGGATGATCGACCCGGATCGATCGTAGATGATGACGCCCGATGCGATCGATGCGAGGGTCGCGTCCAGTTCCGTGGCGCGCAGACGCTCCCTCTCTATGGCAGAGCGGAGCTCCGCCTCGGCCTGCCTGCGGTCGGAGATGTCCCGCAGGACGATCTGAACGGCGGGTTTCCCGCCGAAGTCTGTGCGGACCCCCCGCCCTTCGACCCATACAGAAGTTCCATCCTGCCGGAGGAGCGGAAACTGCAGGATCGGTGTTGGTTCGCCCAGCTGGTCTTGGGCAATATTCGCCTGTACGCTATCGCGGAAGTGCGGATGAACGATCGACAATACCGCCCTGCCGAGGATCTCTTCCGGACGGGAGATGCCGAGGAGTGTTCGCCCGGTCGGATTGAGGTAGAGGATCTTCTCGCCATCGACGATGACGATGGCATCGAGGGCATTCTCCACCATGGTCCGATATCGCAGTTCGCTGGCCTCCAGGTCCGCCTCGGCCTGCTTCTGCTCGGTGATGTCGCGAATGACGCCTTCCCGAGCGACAGGCCTGCCCTCTTCGTCAAAGAGGATTCTGAATCGGTCGGAGAACCACCGGTAGGTGCCATCTTTGCGGCGGAACCGGTAATCGATCGTGCCCCCTGCGGTCAGGGATGCGGGGTTCTGCTTTGCATCCCGCACCCAGGGGAGATCGTCGGGATGCACGCGCCCGAGGATCGCATCCATGGGCATGGCCAGCGATTCTTCCACGGTGAAGCCGGTGAGCAGCTCTATGGCGGGGCTGTAGTAATCGGCGCGGCCGGTCAGCAGGTTTCGGCGGTAGAGGGCATCCAGCGAATGGTCCAGGATCGATCGGAGCCGTTCCCGGCTCTCTTTCAGGCTCGCTTCGCTCCGCCTGCAGGCTGCGATGCCGCGCTGGAGGGCGGCGTTCTCGGACCGCAGTGTCCCGACTTCCGCCTCGAGCGCTGCGATACGCTCGGCGTCGGATGGAGTCCCGCCGTGTGCGGCAGCGCGGGAATCCTGCGCTTCCTTCTTCCGGGCAGTACGCGGGGACCGGGACATGGCAGATGTTCCTGTAAAAGTACTGAAACAGTGAACCCCCTATCTGATAATACTGCGCCTCCGAACGATCTCCCGGTACGCGCACGTCCGCGGGCGGCCGTCGCGCCCGGTGCCATCGGGCGCGGCAGAGCGAGCGGAGCGGCGGGCGGCGAGAACGAGGCGGCCGCCGCCACGAAGTGATCGTGCCGAGCGCGTGGGGGCGTCGAGGCACAACAGAGATGTATTGAAAAGGGGGGGGCGAGTCTCCGGCGCGGGCCGGAGGGGGCGGGACCGTCTTCGCATCGGGACCTACGACCTGAGAAGGAGGGCGATTCCGGGAGTGTGAGGGAGACGGACGGTATCGCCCGGGGTCAGGTCCCGCAGGTGTCCCGGTTCAGCACCTCGATCCCGAGTTCTTCCACCCGCTCGAAGAAGCGGATCGCCGCCCGCCCCATCTCCTGCTCTTCCTCGATCGTGATCTCACCATCCCGGGAGATGCGGTAGTAGCAGGCCGCCTCCTCCCCGAACGCGACGATCATCGCGGTCAGGAGCCGCAGCCGCCGGGCGGTGATGAACCCGGCCAGCAGCCCGGCGAGGGCGAGAGCGGTGGTGCAGAGGGTCAAGAGATCGGTCATGACGGCTCCGGGAGGAGAGGGTGCAGGGGGAGGTTATCCCTGCTCCTTCCCGCTCCCCGTCCGCCGCACGTGGTCCAGGACCCGGTCCCACACGATGATGAGACCGGGGACGACCACGTAGGCCAGCAGGGCGGCACCGACGAGGATGCCCACGATCAGGACGCCGCTATCCATCCGGGGTCGCTCCAGGGGAAAGGTGATGATGGGAGGAGCGGCCCCGTCAGGCGAGCGCCGGCACGGTGTCGGCCCAGGTCTCCACCTTGAGGCGGATGGCGTCGTCCTGGTAGGAGGTGATCCGCACCGCGTCCCGGGTGAAGGCCACGGAGTAGATCTCGCCGTTGGGATCGTGGCAGCGGAGCTGGCACGTGAACGACTCGGCCTCCGTGTCGCGGACCGCCGTCCCGCCCATCGCGGCTGCCAGGGCGGCGTTCGCCAGGATCTCCGCCGCGTTCGCGGTGAAGGCCGCGACCGAGGGGGATCGGGCGGTCACGTAGCCCACGCGGTTGCCCTCGCCGTCCTCGTAGTTCACGCGGACCGTGTAAGCCTCGCGGACCTTCTCGACACCGGGATGGGTGACGCCGGCCTGGATGTACTCCACGCAGCCGAAGGGGTTTTCCGAAAGCACGGCCTGGACGATGGCGTCGAAGGCCGCTACGTCGGCGATCGGGGCGGTAAGAGTCCGGACCGCCGTCTTGGTGTTGGTCGTTTCTACGAAATCTGCCATTGAGGTACTTGCCTATAGGATCTATAGGCTGAAGAATTGGTTATGGCCGAGGCTTTTAATAGAGATTGCATGCGGGGGGAAAGTGACAGGAGGGTTGGATGCACGGTTCATCCGTTTCGGTATCCAATCGTTTCAGAATTTCGACAAGCACTGAAAATACGGCTGCTTCGAGAGGATCGTCGAAGGTATAGAATATTGCGCTCGTATGCCGTTTGGTGAAGTCCGCGATCATGGCTGCGTACGGGCGGTCGTCCGGTCGCATCGCCTTGCCAGCCCGTTCCCACCGGGAAGTGACATCCTGAACAGCCATCCGGACGCTCTGAAAGCTTCGACCCATAGCATTCCTTCAATTCGGGGGTAGAAGGGTTGCGAAGCAGACAGGACGAAAGTGCAGAGACATAGGCAGAATTATGGGAGAAGAATATTCCCTATCTTCCTTCAATCCTGCTACATCTCCATTACCATGTCCAGATCGGAGCGCGATATGGTACCAGCCGAGGATAACGATCTGATATATCCTCTTGAGTCCCTCCGATGTACACGCGCTTTACCCTGTCAGGAGAAAAGATGTCGTAGTATTCAGTTTTATTGAACCACCGATCCTTGTAAGACTCAATTCCTAACACGTGATAATGACCATAAGCATCGGGATCGAAATACCACCACTCATCCCCGATCTTCACTTCCACCCAGGCATGGTTATTTGTCACAAATTCGAATATGAGAAACTTCTCAACAAGGTCCGCACCAACTACCCGTGTCTCAAAACCTGCTCTATTGGATACGTTTGCAAACAGATGGGCCAATTCGCCACAGGCACCCAGTTTATTGTAACTGATCCAGTAAGGATCGTTAGTGAATGGATTTTTCCCAAATATTGAATGCTCTGCCCTGATTTTGCCTGTCGAGGGATCATAACGATACCTGTTAATCGGTGGATCCAAGGTCTGGAGTATGATATTGCGATGCAGGTATCTCTCCCAGAATAATTCCGTGAAATTGGTTGTCACCCATTCGGCAATCCGATTTAATTTCTCTACTTCATGGGGCATGTCCTGAACTTCATCAAGTATGGTGCTGATCTGTCTCTCGCCTTCTGGCTGAATTATTAATTTATATTGTATCGAGAAGTACGCATCCAGTGCTCGAGAGGTATTCAAAGCCCAGTAGAACTGAGCGGGTACATAGAAGGCGACGAAGGCTACGAGTACGACCATATACAGTCTGCCAACCAACCCCAAAATGAGGGTAATTCTTCTTTTTAAGGGATACTTTTGGAGACTATCTTCTTTTATTAGGATGCCGGGCTTTATTTTTAAAAAAGTGCATTAATTCGATTCATCTTTCGAATATTAAAAATATTTATTGATTCCACAGTTCTGGATATGGCTACTTATTAGACCGTTACGCTATCTGCCCCTGATTCCACTCCCTTACCAACCGCTGGTAACATACCCCGCACAGGTGGCTGTGCCGGTCCGTTCACTCTGCAGATATCGCACTTCCCCCAGGGGTCCTCCATCCTGGTGAAGTCCCGGTGGTCCAGCACACCCGCGAGAGGAATGGTGCCGGGCCGCTTCACGTCCGGCAGACGCCTGCTCTGTCCCGCACTCCGTGCCCCCTTCAGGCAGTCATAACAGAGATACTGCGGCTCTTCCCCGTTCGCGATCCTCTTCACGGAACTCGTCGGGCGCCTCCCGCATAGATGACAGGGCTGGTCCACGGCCCGGGGGAGGGCGATGTAGT
>FWPV01016811.1_pt1 | contig 10241 bp, 9 predicted proteins | sample 2228371 | NCBI WGS metagenome assembly FWPV01 (sample SAMEA103939776, study PRJEB20133) | metagenome
AAGGTGATTGATCTTTCTACCCAAAAAGTGCAGGAAATGGGAAATCGTTCCCGGCAGATTGGTCTGATTCTGGAAACGATTGATGATATTGCCGCCAAGACCAACATCCTGGCGATTAATGCTGCCATCGAGGCGGCCCATGCCGAAGTGCAAAGCAAGAAGATGACCGAGGTCATGCTTGATCAAATGATGACGGCTCAATGCCGGATCATCAATCACTTGCTGCTTTCCGGGTGGGATAAACGCCCGCTCAGCGACTGGCAGAAATTGGGTGAGGCGGCCCATCTGGATATGGTGCTGGCAACCGATGCCGATGGGGTGGTGGTACTTTCGAATGATTCCAAATTGATTGGCTGGAAATTCCCTACCGATCCAAAGGAACAGGCTTATCCTTTCCGGCAGTTGATTCATCAGAAAGACGGCGTTTTGTGTCAGGAATCTCAAAAGCGGTCGTTTGACGATGAGGTGTTTAAGTTTGTCGGCGTCTCGCGGGCCGATCAACCCGGCATTGTTCAGATTGGTTTCAATGTTTCCAGTTTGAAGAATTTTGAATTGCGAATCAACGGCTTTGCGGTGGTGGCACAGGAAGTCTATCAACTGGCGGAACAGGCCCGCCAGGCAACCCGTGAAATTGCCGCGTTGATTCGGGAGATTCAAAAGGCAGTGGATGAAGCGGTGCGCTCCATGGCCGAAAGCGGGCGCGAAGTCCAGCAGGGAGTAGGGCTGGCCGATCAATCGCGCCGGGCGTTGGATGATCTGCTGCGGGCTTCTCAACAGGGTCTGCAATCCGGCGAGGAAATTGCCCGGGCTGCGCTGAAAATTGACCAGCTGGCGGAAGAACTGGCCAGTGCCATGGATGGGGTTTCGGCGGTGGTGGAGGAAAATACGGCTGCCACCGAAGAAATGGCAGCCGGGTCTGGTGAAGTGAGCGAGGCGATTGAGAATATCGCCAGCATCAGCGAGCAGAACAGTGCCGCCGTGGAGGAGGTATCGGCTTCAACAGAAGAGATGAGCGCTCAGGTGGAGGAAGTATCACGTTCGGCCAACCTGCTGGCTGAAACGGCCCAAACGCTGATCCAGATGGTGGCAAACTTCCAGACCGATAACGGCAGGGATACATCCATTCGCTTTCAACTGGTGCGGCAGGCACACAGCGCGTGGCTGCGCCGCCTGCGGATTGCCCGCCGGGAAAACCGCCTGAACAATTATGGGGTTGTAACCCATGAACAGTGTTCACTGGGGCGTTGGTATTATGGGCCGGGCCGGCAGCATTACGGAAACTTGCCCCAGTTTGAGGAACTGGAAGAAGTCCACGTCCGCTTTCACCAACTGACACGGCGGGCGGTTGAAACTTTCCACAATGGCAATCGTCAGGAATTTGAAAAGACTGCCCGTGAGATTGAGGACGTGACGGCTGAATTCCTCAGCGCGTTAGACCGGCTCGAAGCAGCCGTGCAGGCGGCTGGCGTTTCCCTGAATTGAGGTTGACCCTTAGCAAACGCGGTGCCCGGCTGAGCGCAAAGCGGACACTGCCTTTTCTAAATCGGCAGCGCGTACCAGAATGTAATCTGTCTCGAAGGTTGAAATGGCGAAAATGCTGATGTGCGCTTCGGCCAGCGCATCCAGCACGGATTTCAAAATGCCGATCTGGTCAAAGTCGAACGGCCCTTCCAGCATCAGCGCCCGCCAGCCGTTTTCGCAAACTACGCCGGGCGGGTTCAGCCCTTCTTCACAAACGATGGAAAGTTCGTCGGCTGTGCGGGTGACGGAGAAGAAAGAACCATTTTGTGCCCAGTCAGGAACAGGCTCGCCAGCCTCCAACCGACAGATAACCAACCGCTGGGGCAGGATGTTTAATACTTGTGAAGGGTTCACAGGGGTTTTCCTCTCTGGCTAAAGCCGGTAGAGATATTGGGAAGGCAGGTCGGCGCGCACTTTTTCTCCCAGCGTAATGATGCCGGGGTGTTCGACCACCGCTACCAGCCCGCGCAGGCCGCGCGCCGCCTTGACGAACTGTTGAGCAAGGTCGGCGCGTTCGGGGTAGTGTTGCTGAATGATTTTGCCCGGCCCATTGCAGGGCAAATTTTCACCGCTCACCGATAAGACCGCCCCGTTTTCAAAGTACAGGTGCGCCGGCGGAGGCAGACGGGTGAGGTGCGGAATGCCGCTGAGCAGCAGGTTTGCTCCCAGCCATTCCGGCTGGACGCTCAAAATACTCAGACTTTGGGCAATTTCTGCCAGTTCTTCGCTGGAAACGAGTGAAATCTGGCGGTCATTGCGGATGAGCGTACCCCGTTCGTAATGAGGGGTGCGGCTGTCGGAAAGTCGTGTCCAGCCGGCATGTTTATCTCCCACAAATCCCTCAAAAGTAACCTGTACCTCGCTGACCGGCGTGGTGACCAGTGTTTCGGCTTGCAAGCCGAGATACAACCCCTCAACGACTCCGTGTAGTGAGTTTTTCATCTCCGCTTTCCTTTTTTGAACGAATCAAACGGCTGTTGACCCATCCTGCCAGCAGGGCAAGGGTTGGCAGGAATGCGGCCGAGGGACAGATGCGGTCAAAACCGCGGCGAACCTGACTTTCAATCCACCGTAAGATCAATTCTTCGATATTTTCCAGCTTTTGGCGGGCCCATTCACGGACCTGCGCTTCCAATTCCTGCTTGCGGGCGGCCAGTTCCTGCGGCAGGATAACGGCATTGACCACAATCGGGCGGGCGCTGATGTTTTGACCGTCCCGCTGCATTGCCCATTGAGAGGTATAAACGCCCGGCCGCTTGAAGGGCTGGCTGACGAAAGAAAAAGTAGCTCTTTCACCCGGCGCAACCGGGTTGTTGAGTTCAAGGCGGCTGCCAACGCCCCAGTCATTGCGTAAGTTGGCAAGGTACACTTCGCCGGGCTGCCAGGTCTGGCTGCCGTTGTTGCGTACCACGATTTCCACCGTCACCGCTTCGCCTTCGGCGGCAATTGGCCATTCGGTGTGCCGGACAAGGACTGATTCGTAGTCGGCGATGAAACCAGCCGCCACCCCCAGCGCACTCGGCAACGGACGCTCTGAGAATACATAGGGCAGCCCCTGACAGTTGATTTGGGCGGAGTCTCCATCGGCCAGAAGCAGAACTTCCTGTGCGCCAAAAGCACGCAGCACCTCCATGGCGTCGGTCTGGCGGGTCGTTTTGGAGGCAAAGAACAACAGAGTTTCATACTGGCCGTCGCCGTCACGGTCCTGCACACCGGCCAGACTGCGCCCGGTGAACGTTTGGGGCTGCCGTTCGGCTTGCGGGCTGAGGCCGACGACCACCAGCGGGGCACTGGACTGCTGAAAGGCGGTTTCGGTGTAAGGGCTGATACGGGCCGAATCGTCCCACACTTCCAGCATGGCAAGCGGTGGACTGTTTTCTCCGGGTGGTGTTCCGCCCCGGCGCAGGATGCCGTTTGATTTCAGCCCCAGATTGTCATTAAATGATTCTTCCGGGAAGAAGGGCCCACCAACCACACAAAAGGCGTCTTTATCGCTGCCGGCAAACTGATTCCAGAAGTTGTCCAACGGCTGAGGGGTGAAGGCAGCAGCATCCTCAGGGCCGGCAGATGTCCCTCCGCTCAGCACTTGCAGTGTGGCATGGTGAGCCAGATTGACCACCAGCACATAATCCGGTGTCCCGCCGGGGTAGTCTTTGCGGTAGAGGGTTACCGCCGTTGCTTCGGCTACGGGGTAAAAGTCGGGCGGGATTTGCTGGCCGGAATGACCTGCCGCGGCAGGGGCGGTGAACAGGAAGATGAGTGGTAAAACGAATATGAGACGGGGAAGACGCTTAAGAATTTTTTGCATGACTTGCTTAATTATACCGATTTGTGGCGGGCTGCGGCGCAAGAGAAAAAAATCCTGAAACGGGGCGGAATATGACCATAAATATGACTCGCGATACCCTATTTATCTATTTTGTCGTTGCAATAAGATGGTTAGAATGAACAGAGCAAATACTTATTACTAGGAGAGTCAAAATGGCAAAAGCGACAGCACCGCTGGTGATCAACGGCAAACCCTTGCCGACCATGAGCGAAATCAACCGCGAAATTGCTCCCTATCAAAAGGCTGATACCCGCCGCAGCGTATGGCAACTGGTTAATACGCTGGTGCCGTACGTGGGTTTGTGGGTCTTAATGGTGTACAGCCTGAAAATTTCATACGTTCTCACGCTGGCGCTGGCTTTTGTGGCGGCTTTGTTTCTGGTGCGTGTGTTTATTTTCTTTCATGATTGCGGCCACAATTCTTTTTTCCCTTCCACCCGCTTAAACCGCTTGGTGGGATTCTGGCTGGGGGTGCTGGTATTTACCCCCGGTGAACAATGGTGGCATTCCCATTCGATTCACCATGCCACCAGCGGTAACCTCGATAAACGCGGGGTAGGGGATGTGACGACCCTGACACTGGAAGAATTTTATGACCGGCACTGGTTGCAGCGTTTGGGTTACCGCTTCTTCCGCAATCCGCTGGTCATGTTCATTCTCGGCCCAATTTTCATGTTTGTGATTATGCACCGCCTGCCGCTGCCCAATTACGGCAAGCGTCAGACGCGCAGTGTCTGGTTGACCAATCTGGCAATGCTGGCTATTGCGGTGGGCGTCAGTCTGATCATCGGCTGGCAGGCGTACTTAATGATCCAACTTCCCCTGATCTTCTTCGCCGGTTCAATGGGCATCTTCCTGTTCTACGTCCAGCATCAATTTGAAGACACGTACTGGGAACGTCAGGAAAACTGGAATTATGTGGCAGCCGGCTTGCTGGGGGCTTCTTACTTCAAACTGCCCAAAATTCTGGAATGGTTCACCGGCAGCATCGGTTACCATCACATCCATCATCTCAGCCCACGCATTCCTAACTACTATCTGGCAGAGTGTCAGCGCAATTCGCCAATCATGCAGCAATGGGCGCGGGTGATCACCATACCGGACAGCATCAAAACCGTGCGTTTGAAGGTTTGGGACGAGCCGCGTAAAAAACTGGTTGGCTTCCCGCGTGTGAAAGTTGAACGCAATCTGACCGAGGGGCTGATCGAAAAACCTCTGGAAAAAGCCGAATTGGAAAGCCAGTAGCGTTTTCATCCTGCTATTCGTGTTGAACCAGCAGGTCAATCTATAAAGCAGGGTTCAGAGAACCCTGCTTTTGTCTGACATTTCAACCGAAAATCAAGCCAAATGGCTTGCGTTTCCCCTGCAATTCGTCCATAATAAAGGTGATTTCCCTCACCCAAGATCACCCAAGGAGGAAAGAATGGCTGTCAAGCAGGCTGTCAAACCTATTCGACTCGAACGCCAGACCCCCGTTCCAGCGGACATTGAAATTGCTCAACAAGCCAGAATGAAGCCGATTACTGAACTGGCCGAAGAACTGGGACTGCGACCGGATGAAATCGAATTGTACGGCCCCTATAAAGCGAAAGTGAAGCTGGAAGTTTTGGAACGGCTCAAAGACGTACCGAATGGCAAATACATTGATGTTACCGCCATCACCCCCACGCCGTTGGGGGAGGGCAAGACGACCACGACGATTGGTTTGAGTCAGGCGTTGGGGGCGCATCTCGGCAAGTCGGTGATGACCTGTATCCGCCAGCCCAGCCAGGGGCCGACCTTTGGCATAAAGGGCGGAGCAGCGGGGGGCGGTTACAGTCAGGTTGTGCCGATGGAGGATTTTAACCTGCACCTGACCGGCGATATTCATGCGATTACGGCAGCCAACAACCTGCTGGCGGCGGCCATTGATGTGCGCATGCTGCACGAATCCGAAGCCACCGATGAGCAGCTGTTCGAGCGTCTGTTCCCCAAGGATAAACAGGGCAAACGCCATTTCGCGGTTAACATGCTCAACCGCCTGAAAAAATTGGGAATTGACAAGACCGACCCGGATGAAATGACCCCGGAAGAGCGCAGCCGATTTGTGCGCCTCGATATTGACCCCGATTCGATAACCTGGCGGCGGGTCATTGATACCAGCGACCGCTTCCTGCGCGGCATTACGATTGGGCAGGGGCCAAATGAAAAAGGCATGGAGCGCAAGACCGGCTTCGACATCACGGTAGCCAGTGAGATCATGGCCGTGCTGGCGCTGACCACCTCGCTGGCGGATATGCGCCGCCGTTTCGGTGAAATGGTGATCGGCACCAACCGCAAGGGTGAAGCGATCAATGCCGATGATCTGGGGGTTGCCGGCGCGATGACCGTTTTGATGAAGGACGCCATCAAACCGAACCTGATGCAAACGCTGGAGGGGACGCCGGTATTTGTCCATGCCGGGCCGTTTGCCAACATTGCGCATGGCAACAGTTCCATCATCGCCGATATGATCGGTTTGAAACTGGCCGATTACGTGGTGACCGAGTCCGGTTTTGGTTCGGACATGGGCATGGAAAAGTTCTTCAACATCAAGTGCCGCTATTCGGGCCTGATTCCGAATGTGGTGGTGATGGTGGCGACGGCGCGGGCGCTTAAGATGCACGGCGGCGGGCCAAAAGTGGTGGCAGGCAAACCGCTGGATCATGCCTATACTCATGAAAATCTGGACTTGCTGCGCGCCGGTCTGGGTAACTTGCTGGCGCACATCGGCATTGCCCGTAAATTCGGCGTGCCGGTGGTGGTGGCGATTAATGCGTTCGCCACGGATAGTGAAGCGGAGTTGAATTTAATCCGCAAGGTCGCCGTAGAAGAAGGCGGCGCAGAGGACGCCGTAATTTGCAACCACTGGGCGTTAGGCGGTGAGGGTGCCGTAGAACTGGCTGAGGCCGTGGTCAGGGCTGCCGAAAAACCCTCTCAATTCCACTTCCTCTACCCGCTGGATATTCCGATCAAAGAAAAGATTGAAATCATCGCCCGCGAAGTGTACGGGGCGGATGGTGTGGACTACGAGCCACTGGCGGAGCAGCGCATTGCTGAATATACCCGCCTGGGGTTTGACCGCCTGCCAATTTGCATGGCCAAGACACACCTCAGTCTGAGTCATATTGCTGAATTGAAAGGTGTGCCTAAGGGATTCCGGCTGCCGGTCAGGGATATTCGAGCCTCTGTGGGTGCAGGCTTCCTCTACCCGTTGGTGGGGACGATGAGCACCATGCCCGGGCTGCCTACCCGTCCGGCTTTTTATGATGTGGATTTAGATCTCGAAACCGGACGGGTTGTTGGCTTGTTTTAACGGTAAAATAGCCTTTGCAACCTGTTTGACGGGTGTCTGACTTTTAATCCGGAGGTGCCGAGTGGATTTGTTTGGTAAAGAAGCCATTTCGGTGGATGTGGGGCAACGTCTGAAAACGCTGCGCGAAGAACGCGGTATTTCCATGCGCACCCTGGCGCGCAACAGCGGCCTTTCCGCCAATGCGTTGAGCATGATTGAGCGCGGGTTGACTTCCCCATCCATCAGTACTTTGTTCAAAATCGCCACCGCTCTGGGTGTTCCGATTACTGACTTTTTTCGTGAAGAGGCGGAACGCAAAAAAATTGTGTTCAGCAAGGCGCATGAACGTACCCGCATCCCCTTCTTAAGGGGAGTGTGGGAGGGCATGGGCAGCGAGTCGTTCTCCGGCCGGTTGAATGCCTTCATCATCACGCTGGAAAACGGTGCCAACAGCGGGCCGCATCCGATTGTGCATACAGGCTCGGAATTTGTCTTCTGCCTGCGCGGCCATCTGGAATACGAAGTGGATAATCAGCGGCACGAACTGGAAGCCGGTGACAGCCTGATTTTTGCGGCTCACCTGCCGCACCGCTGGCGCAACCCCGGCCCGGTGGTTTGTACGGCGATTATCGTCATCTCATGCCATGCCGAAGGTGATAAGGCCGCCGAGTTCAAGCATGTTCTGGACAATATCCAATCGGAGTCGGACTGAACTGGCCGCTGAATAAACGGCTGCGAGGTGCCAGATGGCTTTCTTTGATCTGCCGTTAGAAGAATTGCGCCGCTATCAGCCAGCAGTGAGCGAGCCGGCCGATTTCGATGCTTTTTGGGCAGTCACGCTGGAACAGGCGGAGCAGTTCCCATTGGATGCGCGCTTTGAGGCGGTTGATTTTGGCCTGCGTACGGTCAAAACGTATGATGTAACCTTCAATGGTTATGGCGGGCAGCCGGTCAAGGGCTGGCTTTTGCTGCCGGCGTATGCGGAGCAGCCCTTACCGCTGGTGGTGGAATATGTGGGATATGGCGGCGGGCGTGGCTTTCCGACCGAGTGGCTGTTGTGGTCGAGCGCGGGATTTGCTCAACTGGTCATGGATACACGCGGGCAGGGCAGCGTCTGGCGGCAGGGAGATACGCCGGACGTAGCCGAAGGCAGCAGCCCCCATTCGCCCGGTTTTATGACGCTGGGTGTGCTTTCTCCGCAAACCTATTACTACCGGCGGGTATTCGTGGATGCGGTGCGGGCGGTGCAGGCCGGGCGCAGTTTTCCGCTGGTAGATGCCGGCCGGGTGGCTGTTACAGGAGGCAGTCAGGGGGGCGGTATCAGTCTGGCGGCGGCCGCGTTGCTGCCGGATATTAGCGTTTGTATGGCGGATGTCCCGTACCTGTGCCACTATCAGCGGGCGATAGAGATCACCCCTGCCGGGCCGTATCAGGAAATTGCCCAGTTTTGTCAGGTACATCGCCACCGCACCGAGCAGGGTTTCAAGACACTGGCGTATTTTGACAATCTATTCTTTGCGCCGCGTATTCGGGCACGCTGCCTCTTTTCGGTTGCGCTGATGGATGAAATTTGCCCTCCCTCGACGATTTTTGCCGTCTACAATCGTCTGACTGCTCCGAAAGAGATGCGGATTTATACCTACAACCACCATGAAGGCGGCGGCGCGCACCATGATCTTGAAAAGATCCGTTTTCTCTCCGCGGTGCTGGGCAGTGAACACCCGAAAAGCTGAATTTTGAGCGCAAGCGCAGGCTGCTCATTCCAGCCCGCTGAATTTTGAGAAATGGCATGTTGAAATTTCGTAAAAAAGGTGCAAAACCGCCGCCCTCTCCCAAAAAAACGGTCAATCGGGCAGATTTGACCATCCCGGAACACCTGAATGAGTTGCGTCAACGCTTGCTGCGGGGTCTGGTGGCGATGATTATAGCCATCTTCATCTGCTTTGCCTTTGGCGAGCGGCTGATTGAAATTCTTGCCTACCCTATTGGCGGTGTGGAGCGGCTAATTTCAATCGAAGTTACCGAAAATGTTTCGGTTTTTATGCGGGTTTCTCTGCTGGGCGGCTTCATTCTGGCTTTTCCTTACTTGCTCTACGAAGCGCTGGCCTACATCCGCCCTGCCTTGGAAGATCACGAGTGGCGTGGTTTGCTGGTGGCTATTCCCTTTGCCACCATCCTGTTTATCAGCGGGGTGTTGTTTGCGTATTTTGTGATGCTGCCGGCGGCCTTGCCCTTTTTAATCAGTTTTATTGGCATTACGACAACCCCCCGTCTGTCCAATTATTTCAGTTTTGTGACCGGTTTACTATTCTGGATTGGGGTGAGTTTTGAAACCCCGCTGGCGGTTTACTTGCTGGCGCGTTTTCGGCTGGTTACGGCCGGAGCGCTGGCGAAACAATGGCGGGTGGCAGTGGTGGTAATAGCGGTGCTGGCCGCTTTCGTCACGCCGACCCCTGACCCGGTCAATATGGGATTGCTGATGATCCCTCTGCTGGTGCTGTATGTGCTGAGCATCGGCATGGCTAAAATCGCAAACCCCGCCAGAGAGGAAAAATAACCCCTTTTTGTGTTAGAATTTTATCCTGAAGGAGAGTGAGTGATGCTTCGAAATTTCAGCGGTTGGGAGTTGATTGTCGTTCTGGTGATTGTCCTGCTTCTGTTCGGGGTTGGCCGAATTTCCAAAATTGCCAAAGAATTAGGCAGCGGCATCCGCGCCTTTCGCGAGGGTTTGAAAGGCGAACAGGAAGAGAGTCAGGACAGGGATAAGACCGACACAGAGTGAGAGGTAAATTTCTCTCTCAACTTTGCTTTTCGGTGGAGGAACTGGTCTGCTCGCCGGGTGGCTGAGCGGGTAACTTTTCGGATGAAGTATTGCCGCTATTTTGCGGCTGAGCATCCCATGGGATAGAGCGCAGACGCGGATCTAGTTGTTGGAAATTTTCCCCGCTAAGGTCGCTTTCGTTCGGTAATTCTTCAGAAAATTCCCGCAGAGATTTGCGGGTTTTTTCGTTAAATTCCTCCAAACCCGCTTCACGAACCAGAATCGTGGGCATCTCGCGGATTTCGCGGGTGGTATCCA
>FWPV01016812.1_pt1 | contig 10241 bp, 9 predicted proteins | sample 2228371 | NCBI WGS metagenome assembly FWPV01 (sample SAMEA103939776, study PRJEB20133) | metagenome
GCCGATCCCGAACGCATCAAACAAGTTCTATTTAACCTGCTTTCTAATGCAATCAAGTTTACGACAGAGGGTGGGGTGACCGTGCAGGTACACCATGTCCCGGCCGGCACCGTCATCCAAGACTGGCATGTCCCAGAAACAGGAGCTGCCTGGATTGCGGTAACCGATACCGGCATAGGCATGGCGGCTGAAGAAATCGCCCATCTTTTTCAGCGTTTTCAACAGGGGGGAGACGTTTTGCAAGACAAACCCAAGGGGACCGGTTTGGGTCTGGCCATCTGTTACGAAATTGTGAAGCATTATCGGGGTAAGATATGGGCGGAATCGAAATTGGGAGGTGGTTCGACTTTTTCTTTCATATTGCCGTTGACAAATATTGTGCTCGACCGGGGGTGATATGATGCAACAGATGTCAATCCGTCGCTTATTGAACCGTCGGGTCATTGTTGATTTATTGGAGCGCTTTACCCGCGCTGTAGCCGATGTGACCGTTGCATTGCGGGATGTGGATGGAAGCCTGATCGCGCAAGCTCGGTGCGGTTCTGTCGTTGCCACGGCGGTATCTACGTTTGAAACATGGGAATGCACCATGCCTTTGACGGCCGGCAACTATGATCTGGGCACATTGCTGGCCGACGGTGAGGGCCTCGCCCGTCCCGGCAGCGGTGAAGGTTTGCAGTTCCTGCACCAGAGCCTGATCTTGATCGCAGAACGGGCGTTGGAAAGCCGCGCGTTGGCCCAGGAAACGCTGGGCCGCTACCGCGAGATTAACCTGCTCTACAACATTGGCCAAACGATCGGGGCTTCTCTGGACCCCGATGAAATTCCGAATCTGGTCTTAGCCGAGGCGACCCGCATCATCTATGTCCAGGGGGGCATTGTGTTACTTTATGACGCCGATGGCGCCTTGACCGTGCGCAGCAGTTTTGGGGATGCCGATTTTGCTCATTCGTTGTATGTGGCTTCGGGCACTTTGCTTCAAGAAACCTTGATCTCCGGCACTCCCCATATCTGGACGGCGGCACAAGTGGAAGATGAACCCTCTGAGGTGGCTGCGGTGTTGATTGCTCCCCTGAAAGCACGCGAGCGGATGCTGGGATTTGTCTTGTTGGGGCGTGATGCTACCCAGCCTGTTTTTACAGCAGATGATCAAAAGTTGCTCTTGGCGCTGGCCGCCCAAGCGGCGGTAGCTATGGAAAATGCCCGTCTTTTTGCCGATGTCAAAAGTCAGCGTGACGCCATGATGGAGATGAAGAACTATATGGATAACATCTTTGCCAGCATTGCCAGTGGCGTCATTACCACCGATATCCAGGACTCCATCACCTTGATCAACCGTGCTGCCGAGCGCATTCTAGGTATTTCAGCCGGTACGGCGGTTGGCCGTCCGTGCACTGTCGCCTTACCGGAGTTGGGGGCCAAAATCGCGCCTCTTATGGATACGGTCAAGCGGCAGGATCAATCGTTGATCGGCCATGAGATGGAGCCGGTGTTGCCCAAACGGGGGCCCGTGGTCCTGCGTCTGAACCTCAGTCCTTTGAAGGATAATCGTGAAGAGACGAACGGCATCGCCATTGTCATTGATGATTTGACGGAGCGCCGTCAGTTGGAAGCGCAAGCGCGCCGCATCCGCCAGACATTTGAGCAATATGTAGTGCCCCACGTCGTTGAACAATTGCTTTCCGACCCCGGCAGTGTACGTCTAGGAGGAGCGCGCCGTGAGGTAACAACGCTTTTTGCCGACATCCGGGGCTTTACTGCCTTTAGTGAAAAATTGGAGCCGGAAATCACCGTAGAAGTGCTTAACCGTTATTTGACGCTGGCTTCAGAGGCGATCCTCTCCGAGGAAGGCACATTGGATAAGTTCTTCGGGGATGGGGTGATGGCGCTCTTCAACGCTCCGTTGTATCAGGCCGACCACACCTTGCGCGCCGTCAGGTCGGCGTTAAAAATACGCGACGCGGTTATGGACATCCATACTACCTTGCCACCCGAAAATCGCCTGTCCTTTGGCATCGGCATCACGACCGGGCCAGCTGTTGTAGGCAGTATTGGTTCTCATACCATCAAAAATTACACGGCAGTTGGTGACTGTGTGAGCCTGGCCTCGCGGCTGCAATCGCACGCTACGCCGTTTCAAATATTGCTCAATGTCACCGCCTACGATTATGTGGCCGAGCATGTGCGGGTCCGCGAAATAGGCTTTGTGCAGGTGAAAGGGCACAGCGAGCCGGATTTGGTTTTTGAAGTTTTGGGTCTGCGCTAACCACCCTCCGCTTACTACGTTACAGGGTAAACTCCGCCACTACGAATGTGTGATCCGACGGACGTTCCGCTTTGCGCGCCTCCACATCAATCCATGCGCGGGTGGACTTGGCGGCGAGCGGGGCGGTGGCCCAGATATGGTCAATGCGCCAGCCGATGCCCCGCTCAAGAGGATTGTGGGCGCGATAGTCGAAATAGGTGAACTGTTGAGGTTCGCCGGGGTGATGCCGGCGAAAGACGTCTACGAAACCCCATTGCCGCACCTCTTCCAGTGCTGCCTGGGTATCCGGGTGGAAGTCCACGTGGTAACGCAATCCCTGCGGATCGTACACGTCAATATCCTCTGTCGCCACGTTGAAATCCCCCACCCATATCACCGGGTCTGCGGGAGTGAAATGCCGCGCGAAGTAGGCGCGTAGCCGTCTCAGCCAATGCAGCTTGTACTGGAAGTGTTCCGACTGCGGATCACGGCCCTGAGGCACGTAGGTGTTCACCACCGTAATCCCGTGATAGACGGCGCGCAACAGACGCGCTTCGTCAGCCTCTCCGCCGTCGTCCAAACCGGCAGCGACCTCTTGGGGTGCGCTCTGGCTGATGATGGCGACACCGGCATAGGCTTTTTGCCCCCGAAAGATGACGTGATAGCCGGCTTCTTTTATCGGCTGCGTCGGGAAGTCCTTATCCTGGACTTTGGTCTCCTGAACACAGAGCACATCCGGCCGTTCACGGTTGAGCCAGGTGATGATTTGATCCAGCCGTGAGCGGATGGAATTGGCATTAAATGTGGCAATTTTGAAATTCGACATAGTCTGGCGCCGTCGCTTTATTCTCCTTCAATGTCACGGATGGCCTCATCGGGCTTTTTGTTCCCGTACATCACCCCAAGCAAGCCGGGCAGATAGAAATCCATCGTGTGAACCGCCGGATACATGGCGTTTTTGATCAGGGTGGGGGTCAGACGTTCGCCCGCGAAATCAATGCTGCTTTTGTAGCGCACTTCGCCATCCCTGTAATCCATTTCAAAGTTGCCGATCCGCAGTCCATAATTGGCGCGGGTGATGTACTCGGCGACCAGGGCGCGCACACTCTCTGCGGCTTTGACCGGCGCGATGACATAAAAGAGAAATTGCTCCAGATCAACGCGAATTTGCGCATAGCATCGCAGTTCTCCGTTTTCGCCGGCAAAATACACCCGGTGGATGGGTTTTTCACCTAACTGTTGGGGATACCAGCCATCGTCTTTGAGAAACTGGCTGAGGGTAGCAAAGGCTTGCCAGCCGTTGGGATTATCCTGTCCCTCTGGTGATAAGGGCTCGTCAGTATGCCCGTTCGGCGATATTTTTTCCGTCATCGTTGTTGCTCCTTAATCGGGGAGTGACCAGAACTCGAACAAAGACCCTACCGATTCACCCTTGACGTTGCGGCGGATCACCTCGCCAAAGATGGAGCCGACCGAGAGAATTTTGAGGCGCCGTGGCCGCTGATTCTCTTTGAGTGGTACGGTATCGGTGACGATGATTTCATCAATATCTTGAATATCGTTGAGCCTTTCGACGGCGGGACCGGTAAACAGCCCATGGGTGCCGACCACGGTGAACTTGTGGACATTGCATGTTTTGAGATACTTGATGGTTTCGATAATCGTCCCGGCGGTAGCAATTTCATCGTCCAACAGGATCACGTCCTTGCCCCATACATCCCCCATCATGCCGGTGATGGCGACCGAATCATCGGTGAGACGCTGCTTTTCGCCGGCGGCTACGGGTAATTTGAGCGCACGCGCCAGTTTAGTAGCCCGCTTGGCGTGGCCGATATCGGGAGCAACGATCACGCTGTTGCTGAGGTCCTTCGTCCGTAGATATTCAACGAAGACGGAATGCGCCGTCAGGTGATCGGTCGGCACGCGGAAGAAGCCGTGGACTTGCGGTGAATGCAGGGTCATGGTGATGACGTGTGTCGCGCCGGCCGTCACCAACAAATCGGCGACCAACCGTCCGGCAATGGAGATGCGTGGTGCGTCTTTCTTGTCCGAGCGGGCGTAGGAATAGTAGGGGATCACAGCATGCACGCCGGCCGCTCCGGCACTGCGGGCCACATCCAGCATCAGCATCAACTCCATCAGATTGTCGCTACACGGTGGGGAAAGAGGCTGCACGATGAAGACCTGCTTTGATCGCACACTGACGCCCAGATGCACGTAGTAGTTGTCGTTAGAGAATTTGCGGCTAATGGAGGGACTGACTTCCAGCCCTAAATAGTGTGCAATGTTCGATGCCAGTTGCGGATGGGCGAGGCCGCTGAAGATAAGTGTCCCCTCAAGCGGCGTAGCCGAAGATCGCTCCGGCGGAATTGCTTTCTCTTGGTTTGCATACTGCTCTGTCAATCGGACTCCTCCTGATATTCTTCGTTTCTCATTTATTGTTCAACTTGGCCGGTTTACGGTGGTCAACTTAGCGATACGATTGGGGAAGCGAACCCGCTTTTATTGTAATCATAGTCCGTTTAAGGTCAACCGATCCCTGTCCTTTATGACGCCGCCGGCAGGTTTTCGATTTCCACCGGCTCGACAGGTTCGGGCAGCTCGAAGCCGAAAATGCGCGCGTAGAAATAAAGCTCGGCGTCCAGCGAGCGTTTCATATTCGCAGCCTGGCGGAAGCCGTGTTGTTCGCCCGCGAAGGGTAAGTAGGCCACGGGGATGCCTTTAGTCCGTAATGCCTTCACCATCGCCTCGGCCTGGCTCGGCGGTACGATTTTATCATCCAGCCCCTGGAAAAAGATGACCGGGCAGTTGAGCCGTTCGACATGGTGCCGAGGCGAACGTGCCACATAGAGATCACGGCATGCCGGATAGGGTCCCACAAGTCGCTCCATATAGCGTGACTCGAACTTGTGGGTGTCGGCTGCCAGGCTTTCCAGGTCGCCTATGCCGTAGCGACTGGCGCCGGCGCGGAAGACGTCGTGGAAGGTCAACGCACACAGGGTTGTATATCCGCCGGCACTGCCGCCGCGAATGGCCATTCGCTGAGGATCAACAATTCCTTGTGCCGCCAGATAGCGCGCCCCGTTGACGCAATCCTCTACATCAACGATGCCCCATTGACCGTTCAGTCGTTCGCGGTAGGCGCGCCCGTAGCCGGTGCTCCCGCCGTAGTTGACATTGAGGACGGCAAAACCCCGGCTGGTCCAATACTGTATGCCCAGACTGAGCGCGCTCGAGGCGGCACTCGTGGGGCCGCCGTGGCTCAACACCAGGAGCGGCGGTTTTTCACCTTCCGGCGCCATGTAGTCACAGTTGTGCGGGGGATAAAAGATGCCATACGCCGTCAGCCTGCCGGTTGTGGGGAACGATATCGGCTGCGGCATAGAAAGGTAGCCGGGGGCAATCTCGATGGTGTTGGCCCGTTTGAGGACCGTCTGCCGTCCTGTGGCGAGATCGAGACAAACCAGGGAGGTTGATTGCGTGGGGGATGCGCCGAGAAAAAGCACCTTCCCCGGCGCGGCCCGGATGTGGCTCAGGCTGGTATAAGGCGTCTCCAGGTTGGTGAACTTTTGACTGAGGGTATCCAGGCTTGCCAGATAGTCAATACCGTTCTGGGTGTAAGTGCAGATCAGGCGTCCGGAGGATTGGAAAGCGTAAGTTGGAGAGTCGAATACCCATTGAGGAACGCCGAATTCCGCCTCCATAGGAACGAGATGTTCTATGCCGTCGTTGGTGAGCCGATAGAGATTCCACCAACCGCTGCGATCTGATACGAAGTAGAGCTGTCCGTCGGGGGACCAGCTTGGCTGGAAGACGGATTCATTTTCGCCGCCGGCGACCTGTACAGCATGGTGCAATCCCTTCGCTTCCACCTCGGCGATCCATAGCTCGGTCCCATCCCACGGCATGTTGGGGTGACGCCAGGTCAGCCAGGCGAGCGTATGTCCATCGGGACTAAGGCGCGGCGTGGAGTAGAAATCATTGCCGGAGACGAGCACCTGCTGCGTGCCGCTGCCGTCAAGAGCGATGCCGACGATGGTGTTGACCGCTTCGCCATGGGCGGCAAGGGTAGCTTCACTGTGGTCTTCGCGTACACAGATCAGGCGTTTGTGTTTGCGATCAACGATGCAGTCGGCATAACGGAAGGAAACCGCCGGCGTGATCGCCTCCGGTATCCCATCTGCCGTAACGCGGTACAGTCGTTGATCGGCAAAATGGCTGAAGAACACGACCCCGTGATCTACAAGGACTGCTCCGCCGCCGTATTCGTGGACACGAGTGCGGGCATTGAACGGCGCTGGGTTGATTTCACGTGTGCTTCCGTCGGGATGACGCTTGATGATGACATTGCGGCCACCTTCGGTAGGGCGACCCTCCACCCAATACACATCCTCACCGTCGAACATGCCGCCGTCCAAAGTAATTGATTGCGAGACGAGCAGCTCGGACTTCAGCGGAGATTTCCACGTTCCATAAGGAGCCACCTGTCGGCTTATCAATGTGACACCTCCTCAGTTTGTGTTTGGTATGAAGTGTACACTATTCGCGGAATTTGTGAAGTGACGGCAGCGGCAAAAGTCACCCTATCTCCAAAACACGCTCCGCCCGTTATTCGCGCCAGGTGGAGTATGCTATAATTGAGAACGTCCAGACTAAAGGACTATGTGCAAATGGGTGATCCTGTGGATGCTGCAGCTCTTCAAGCGCGCGAGTGCGAGTTAAAGAAGCGTTGGGCCTATCCTTACCACTGGGGACAGGTTCAAAACGACCGTTTCGACGCTCTGACACGCTTTGTCTACAACGAGCCTTCCTTTGCGCCGCTGCTGGCGGAGCTGGAACGCCGTTTTGCTGCTGCCCCGGAGCGCGAGGCACTCTGGGCCTATGCGCTGAATCGTTGGTACAATTTCTGGTCGGCGCGGGCGGTTGAGGATATTTTTGCGATGCTGGACGGTGTGACGCCGGCGGAGGATCGGCGGGACCGTCTGACGGACTTTACGCTCAAGGGAGTGCGCTTTGATCACAAAACCTCTGTATTCCCGCGTGGTTTCGACCACGATCTTTCCTATGCGGTCAATCATCCCACGGCATTGATCGAGTGGTTATACCGCGCCCAAAGCCGGGAGCAGCGTCACCATTATGGCAACCGTCTGTTTCTGGTGCTATATGCCGCTGATGGCCGACATTGGAAGCTTAAAGCGGAGCTGAGCTGGCTGAAGACGATCATTCACGACTACGTGACAACTTTCGACCCTGCGCGTCTTCACCGTTTCACTTTCGTGCCCCAACAAGAGACACTCTCTGACATCATCTGGGCTATCAGGTGCTGAGGTCATGACAAACGACATGCTGAATCGTCATTCTACCGTTGCGTTGGAGCGGGCGGCCTTGCTTGACGTGCTCGATGCCTGTCTGGGTGACGAAGATTTGCTCGCTGTTCGTGAGCGTATTGCTGCTCTGCGTACCCGCATTGCCGGGTTGCCGTCGCACGAGGAGCGGGCAGCGTCAGATGAGATCGAGTGGATCACCTTTCCCCGTGCCGTATTACTGGCCGACCTGGAGCAAATCCTCACCACCCATACTTTACAACGTACCCATTACTACATCGCCCGTCTGCGCAAGGCCGCCGTCGAAGTGCGTACCGGTAAGATCAACGACATCAACCTCAACCGCTGGAAGGAGTACGATGAGATCATCACCGACAGCCTATGGGTGATGGAACGCCGTGACAATTCCGGCGCGCACAAAGCGTGGTACTGGGGCAATTTTATCCCGCAGATTCCTCATCAGATGCTGTTGCGCTATACCCGGCAGGGTGAATGGGTGCTGGACACTTTCGTCGGCAGTGGCACGACGCTTTTGGAGTGTCTGCGCTTGGGACGCCACGGGATCGGTGTGGAGTTGAACCCGACCGTCGCGGCTCAAGCCCGGGCAATCGTGCAACAGGCCCCGAATCCGCACCATGTCGTTGTGGATATCGTGGAGGGCGACAGTCGCACCGTGGACTATGCAACTTTGTTGGCCGAACACGGCATTCAACAGGTGCACTTGGTGTTGATGCATCCCCCTTATCACGACATCATTCGTTTTAGTGAGGATGCGCGTGATCTTTCCAACGCCGCTTCGGTGGAGGCTTTTGTGGCCCAATTCGCCGAGATTGTGGCGCACGTGACACCTTATTTGGCGCGTGGACGTTATCTGGCCATTGTTATCGGTGACAAGTATGTGAGGGGTGAATGGATTCCCCTCGGTTTTGGCGCAGGCGGTGCAGCAGCAGGGATACACCCTCAAGAGCATCATTGTCAAGAACTTCGATGAGACACGGGCCAAGCGTGAGCAGAAGGAATTATGGCGTTACCGCGCCCTCGTCGGCGGGTTTTACGTTTTCAAGCACGAGTACATTCTGCTGTTTCGCCGTTGAAGGTGCTGGCCTGACCTTACGATCAGACCACCAATGCTGCCATATCGTGCCCGAAAAGTCCCACCCGATCTCCTGATTTGAGAACGATGTCCGTGTTGTGATTGTAGAGGTTCGTCTGCGCCTGGCGGTAGCCAAGCCACGGCGCCATGCTGTTGTGGGTTGCGTACAGGGAACCGTTCAAGAAAATATGGCAAATTTCTTCCTCGGCGATGTTAGCGTAACGCAAAACATCGCCGAGGGTGGCCCCCGCATTAAGCGTGATCCGCACTATATTCTCACGGTCGGCGCGTGGCTCCGCTGCGTAGCGGCGCAATTTGCCGTATAGATGAATCTCGATGCTTATGGTGTTCATACCTATTCCTCTGCCAGGAGCCGACGTTCACCTTCCAGGGCACGCAACGGCGTAATATTTTGGGTGACCTCAAGCGTGCCGCGATAAGCGCCGTTCTCGTCGCGCAGCGCAAAATAGCGGATGTAAACGAACATACCATGCAGTGAAATCCAGAACTCCGCTACATCGCGCACCCCGTTGCGGAAATCATCGAGAATGCGCTGTACGCGCTGTAGGCTCTGCGGCGGATGACAGTTTTGCACCTTGCGTCCGATAATGGCCGGCGAGCGCGGGAAGACACGTTCGCGGGTTTGGGAGAAGAAGCGTACCTCATCGTTTTCATCAACGAAGGTAACGTCGAGCGGCAGCGCACGCAACAGCATGTCAATTTGTTCCGCCGACAATGCGCCAACGTGCAGCGGAATCAGCCCGCTAGGGGCGCCGGGTTCGGGCGCGACTTTGGCCTCTTCCGCTGAACGGGGATCAAGACGCGCTTGCCATTGCCTTCCTGCCGTGACGTAGCAATAGCCGATCTCTGCTTCCTGTTCACGGATGGCCGCCCAATCCGCTGCGCTCAACCGTGCCATTGCCGAGGGGAACAGGATTTTGTCCTCTTTGTAGATCATGTCGCGGATGGTCTGGTCCAGCAAGTTAAAAGTTGCCTCAAGTTGGGTGTTGAAGTCGGCAGATTCACCTGGGCCGTTTTCCAGCAAGGTGCTCAGGGTTTTCCAGCCGTTGCGTATGTCGTTGTGGATGGCCCACATCACGCTGGATGGCCCGGAAAAGCCGTAACGCTCCAGGTAGGGAAAGAGCAAGTTCTCTTTGCGGAGGTAATGCCGCTCGTATTCGCGCAGCTTGTTTACTTGTTCACGGGCTGCCTGTAAAGTCTGCGCGTCGGGATTGGCTTTGACATTTTCCAGGGCGGCGCGGAGACCATTCAGCACGCGGGTCACACCCAGGTTCTCGGCGCGGAAAGTGAACACGGGATGGCCGGGGATCGTTTGTGGGTCGGCCTGGTTATCCAGGGATTCGCGGAAGACGGCCACGTGGACATCGCATAACGGCTTGATTTGCTCGGGGTCCAGTCCCTCCGCACGCTGATAACCCATGCGTCTGGCCAGATGGGCGTACTCGAGCGACCCCCACGGCGGGAGAAACAGGTCGAGGGCCGAACCCCGCAACATGCGCAGCCCGTTGACCAGCGTGCGGTGGAAACGCTCTTCTTCGTCGGTGATGGTCTGCAGGAT
>FWPV01013282.1_pt1 | contig 10240 bp, 7 predicted proteins | sample 2228371 | NCBI WGS metagenome assembly FWPV01 (sample SAMEA103939776, study PRJEB20133) | metagenome
AAGTGGTTTTTCTGTTTTCCACAGAATTGGGCAATTAATTCAGCTATTGACTTTGATTATGAAGATGAACCATTCTTCAATCCGGCAACTCCAAAAAGCAATCCCTTAAAAAAAACTGTCCTCTCTCCAATTTATTATGACGATATTTTGCATGAGTGGATGCTCTCCATTCTCATTCCGGTTTACAGAAACGACCGCTTTTTAGGCGTTCTCGGTTTTGATATTCTGCTTAAGGATATTTTACAAGCATTAAAAACAGCCTCAGCGCAGCCACTATCCAATCTGCTTATTTTACAGAACAGGGACATCCTGTTCCACTCCGGTATCAAAGAAGATCTGCTTAAATTCAGTATTAACTTTAACTTTCAGGAATCAGCTTTTAAATTTTTAAACCAGACAGGCAGGAAAATATATGATCAGTTTCGTCAGGAACAATTTACTTCTAAATTTATCAGCATCAACAACGAGCTTTTTTTTGTTCAGTCAAGCAGGGCTCCCTTTTTTGACTGGACATATCTCTATTATGAAAACTGCCAGGATTACTATAATAAATTTTCTCCTTCATTTAAAAAATATTCGCTTCTGACCAGTCTCTTAATAACAACAATTTTGCTCATAATTTTGCTCTTTGTCTATCTGTTCCTAATAAAACCGATTTACGCTTTTAATTTTTCACTGCAAACACTGCTTTCATCGAAAGAAGATACATTTTTAAAGAAAAGAAAGTTCCTGTTAAAGGAATTGCGCTATTTTCAGCAGAATATCTTTAACCTGCACGATCTTCTTAAAACAAAAATTGCTGAAGCTAATGTCAACCAGCAGAAATATCAGACTCTGCTGAATACCCTGCAGGTCATTGTTGTTCAGTTTGATCTTGAATTAAAACCAGTCTTTTTCAATCAGTATGCCAAGAAAATTTTCAACTTTAATCCCCAGCATTTTGCAGCCTTTCGCATTACTGATTATCTTGATGTAAAATATCTGTTAAAATGGCGCCGGGAATTTCAAAACAGCGATCATATCTCGGACCGTGATGTTGAGCTGCTTCTGCCTGATGGCAAACATATAACAAATGTTGAAATCGGAAAGATTTACGATATTGACCGAGTAGCCTCAGGTTTTATTGCTGTTTTTACAGATTTTACTGCCTACAAAAGAATGCAACAGGATCTGGAAAACCAGATTTCTTTCTCCCAGCAGATTTTGCAGTCATTACCGCAAATGATCATGATTATTACCCCCCAGTTAAAAATCTCTTTTATCAATGATCTGGCACGAACTAAACTGATAAAATCCGATCTCAATCCAATCGGTCTGCCAGTGAGTGATCTTCTTTATCATAAAGCAATTGCCCGCGGTCTGCTTGAACAATTCCGGCAATCGATTTCCAGAGGAGAAGAATTCAACCTGATAAATATCCTCAATCCCTTCAGCGCAACCGAACAATATGTTGACCTGACTCTATCTCCGTTAAAGAACGACCGTCAGTTGCTGGGAGGAATTTTAATTTTGCGTGACATAACTGAATGGCGGCAGATTACCAACCAGCTGAAAAATCTCCAGAATTTTCTGCGAAAACTGCTCAACGCCAGCCCGTTTTCAATTATTTCACTGGACAACAACCTGAACATTACTTCATTTAACTTTACTTCCGAAAAAATTTTTTCGCTTACTGAAGATGAAGTCATCGGAAAAAATTTATTAAAGGTCATTCCCGGTTTTTCAGTTTTTTTTGATCAGCTTCAGGAAGTTCTTATCTTTCAAAAAACAATTTACTTAACCGAAACCAAACTGGAAAACATTGCCAATAATTTTCTGCTGGTTAATCTGACAATCTATCCGATTTCTGAAGAAAAACAGGGATTGGTAATTCATATCGAAGATATCTCTGAATTCAAAAGAATGGAAAGCTCACTGCTTCAGGTTCAAAAAATGGAATCACTGGGAGCAATAACCAGTGCCATCATTCATGATTTAAACAACATTCTGGTCGGAATTATCGGCAACGCCTCTCTGCTGGAAAGAAAATTCTCTGAAAATGAAACGATAAGTAAATATGTTAATAATATCCTTAAATCAGGAGAAAAAGCTTCTCAGCTAATTAACCAGATTCTGAATTATACCCGCAAAAAAATCACTACCCGTGAAGTCTTTAACCTGAATGAACTTTTCGATGAAGTATTACAGCTTCTGGAAATAAATCTGAAAAGTATTCGTTTAGATTATGAAACAGCTAACTCCAGTCTTTTTTTAAATGCCGACCGCACCAAGATCATGCAGCTAATAGTTAATCTGCTTATCAATTCCCGGGATGCACTTGAAGATTGCACCAATCCGGAGATAAGGATTATCTGCGACAAACTGCTCCTTGCCAATCATAATCATCTGGCTGACGGTGAATATATAAAAGTTCAGATCAGTGATAATGGTAAAGGCATCAGCAGCGAAAACCTTGACAAAATTTTTCAACCATTCTTCTCGACAAAGAAAGCAGGCAAGGGAACAGGAATCGGTCTGACCATTGTCCGGGAAATAGTCGAAGAGCATCAGGGATGGCTGGAAGTGCAGTCGGAATTAAACAAAGGAACAACTTTTACAATTTTGCTTCCTGCGGCAAAAGAAATTGAAATCAAAACCGAAGAAAAAGTTTCACCAGCTGAGCTGAAAGACATTAAAGGAATCTTAATTATTGATGATGAAGAGGTGATCAGAGAAATAACCGCGGAAATGCTCTCTGCTCTCGAAATAAAATGTTTTCAGGCAGAAAATGGCGAAAAGGGCATTGAGATCTATAAAAACAATCAGCAGGAAATTGACCTGATTTTACTTGATGTGGAAATGCCCGGAATGACAGGAAATATCGTTTATGAAGAACTGCTGAAAATCAATCCGGAACTTAAAATAGTGATCATCAGTGGTTACAGCAAAGAATATCTGGAAAGCAGATTCTTCTCTTTTAAAATTCAGCACTATCTGAGTAAACCATTTAAAATCGAAAACCTTTTATTAAAAATAAATCAATTAACCTGAAATGAATAGTTTAGAACAAAAACTTTTTTACCGGCTGAGTTTGAAATCAATAAGGAAAGGAATTACCTATTTTGACGAGCTACCCGATTTAGGACTGGAAATCTATCTCACAGCTGAAGAAGTTGCTGATGATTTTAATTTCGAACTGCTGAAAAAAACACTTAAAAATAAAGCAGTTAATCTGCATGCCCCTTTTTATGATCTGAATATTGCCAGTCAGGACAGATTTATCAGAAAACATTCCCAATCGCTTTATCAGAAAATTTTCCAGTGGGGATGCCGGCTTCAGGCGCAAAAGGTGGTTTTTCATCTTAATTATAACGAAACTTATTATCGTGAGCACCAGGATAAATGGCTTGAAAATTGCGCCGCTTTTTACCAAAAGCTACTTACCAAAAGCAGAGGAACAATGATTGCTATTGAAAACACAGGAGAAAGCTTACCGCAACTTTTTTTAAAGTTACAAAACCTTGTTAACCACAATTTTTTCTCATTCTGCCTCGACCTCGGTCATCTCAATATCTTTGCCCGAAATCATCTTTCTGAATGGCTGGATGCCATAAACAACCAGCCGGCCATTCATCTTCATATTCATGATAATAATGGAGAAAAAGACCAGCATCTGCCGGTCGGACTTGGGAATTTTAACTGGTTCCTCTTCCTTGAAAAAATCAGTAAAAACAGTACGGATTTAAGCGGCACATTTGAAAATTTATCTTTGCAGGATATTTTAATCAGTAAAAATAATTTCCTGAATTTCTGGAGGTTAAGCTGTGGATAAGAGTATTCTTTACAAAAGAATAACTGACCAGCTCAGTCAGCTTTTTACAAAAACAACCGACCCGGTTGCACGCATGGCAACGATAAATGCTCTTCTCTACCACAAAATTAACTACTACTTCTGGTGCGGTTTCTACCTTTTAAAGGATAACCAGCTGGTCGTCGGACCCTACCAGGGACCTCTGGCCTGCATGACACTGACTTTTAATAAAGGCGTTTGCTGGGCTGCCGTTCGTGAAAGAAAAACAATTATTGTTCCTGATGTTCATAAATTTCCCGACCACATTGCCTGTGATCATCGCTCACAATCGGAAATTGTTGTTCCTCTCTTCAATAAGCAGCATGAAATTTACGGTGTGCTGGACATTGACAGCGACAGATTAGCCAGCTTTGATGAGACCGACCAGTTTTTTCTGGAAGAAATTACCAAATTAATCTAAAAAAATTCTCACTCTAAATTTAGCAGAATATTGTGTTTTTTTCATTAAAAAAACAGAGTTATTGCGGAAGGGTGCGGCTGATAACTCCTTTTTCCTCAAGCAGTTCCATCTGCTGATTAACAAGCTGGGCAAAACGCAAAAAATGGGGGATGGTCAGATGATAGTAGTGGAAAAGGTTAACCTTGTAGGGATCCTGAAGGTCGCGAACTCCAAATCCAATACAGATCTCTTCCGGACCGGTATTGAAAACTGAAAAATTCGCAAAACAGTGCTCCGCAATCTGATCATCGATTTTAATCTTTTCAACATCTGGATTCATTTCTTCTCCTCAGGAGCAGCTCTCTTTTTCTAACTTTTTTAAAAGCCTGTAAAGCTTCTCCTCTTCTGAGGTAAGTACCAGACGGCTCTTTTTCTGAGTCTGCTCCTCGGCTTTGATCACATTCAGATCAACTTTAAAGCCGATATTTTTAAAGCCTTTTAAGATAAATGACTTTCTTGCAATTAAAGATTCATAATCAATAACGATACTTTTTTTAATGTTTTCATAAGCCGCAACCAGAGCATTATTATTATCAAACCAGCTCAATTTGAACTGGGAGATTCCCCTGCGCAGCATGCTCGACTTGACTTCTGCCGGATGCCGGAAAACAAAAACCACACGCAGGTTTTTTGCTATATGCCGGTAGAAAAAAAGTGCCGGAATATGAACGATCTTCAGCCCGGTTAAACCATCTCCGCTGTTCAAAACCGAAACTATTTTATTCATTTCAACTATGTTTTCCGCAACCATCGCTTTTTCAATCAGCGATTTTTCAAGCTCTTTCGCCCCGGAAAGCTCAAAATATCCGGCTTTATTATATTCGTCAGCTCCCAGATCAGACGGAAAATTTACACCCGCGCTTTCCAGCAGTTGGCAGGCAAGGCTTGTTCCGCTTCGGGGATGCCCGGCAACAATTATGCCGTTCTTTAACGCTATCGGCAGAATTTCATTACTATTCATTATTGCTCCTTGCATTATTCAGACAATTATTATAACATAAAAACTGATTATAAATTTTTATGAACAGTAAAATAATCTGGAAAGCAAATTTCAGGCAGAAAAAGAGTGAACTATTTATCAAAAAAAACAGTGCCGGCGGCAATTATATCTTTCAGAAAAATCAGGAGGGCTTTTCCACAATTGAGCTTGATTCAGCCGGAAATCAAAATCATACTTTTCTCACCGCCGCAGCTGAACCTTTAGCGCACAGAAAACAATTTTATGCTGACAGCTTGCTGATCTTAAAAAAAAAGATCTCGCAGATGGAAGAGCTGCTGAAGCAGCTGCCGCTTTCTTCCTGGACAATAAATTGCTGGCAGAGCCGGCAATTTTACTGGATAACAGACAGAGAAGGCTTTGCTCTGACTAAAAAATTCAGCCACAACTATCTCTACATCAGCTGCCAGGGATCATCCGGACAGAGTTATGAAATAGGCGAGGGAAAAGAGAAAAGCGATGAAATAAATATCAGCGGACTTTATCAACGGTTGATTAATCTCTTAAATTCTGAAAAAGATTCCTGGAAAAATTTTCCCGGACAGAATGTGAGTCTGATTATTCCGCCGGGAAACGGAGCTTTATTGATGCATGAAATAATTGGCCATTTTCTGGAAGCCGATTACATTCTCAAAAAAATCTCCCCCTTTTCTGAAAAGTCAATTAATCAAAAAATTGCCGGCGACAGTCTGAATATTTCCCTGATTGACCCGGCAGATCCAGGCGGAAACTTTTTCAAGTTCGACGATTACGGAGAGCAACCTGAAATAGATATGCTTATCGAAAACGGAATTCTGCGATCACTTATTTCAGATCATTTTCACAGTTTCTGGCTAAAAATAAAATGCAGCGGCTTCTGTCGTCAGGAAAATTTTTTTGATCGGCCTCTGGTAAGAATGTCCGGATTCTATATCCAGCCTGGCAAAAACCACCCGGAAGATATTCTTCACTCAACTGAAAAAGGTCTGCTTATTGATGATCTGCAAAAAGGAAGCATCGATCTTTTTAAAAGACAGCTCCTGGTTAGCTGCAATAACGCTTACTGGATTGAAAAAGGAAAGATTATTGCCCCAACCGGAAAAATTGTTCTTGCTCTCGATCCCCAGCAGCTTCTCTCGCGCATTGAATTAATCGGAAACGATTTTCGCTATGACCGGGGCATCTCTTTCTGTCATAAAAAAGGACAAACAGTTCCAATCCGGCTCGGGCAGCCAACAATCAAATTTAACCCGATAAACCTGCAATGAAGGAAACAGAATTAATTAAGAAAACAGCTGCATTTCTCGGCACAGAAGAATGGGATCTGCTTATAAAAAAGATCAGCCAACGCTCGTACCAATTTTTAGCTCCCGGTTTTTCCGTAAGCTCAGGAAATAACCAGCAGGCTTTTTTAAGATATTTTCAGCAGGAGAGGCTTCCGCTAACAATCATCTCTGATCTTCATGATTTCAGGAACCAGTTACATCTTGCCCTGCAAATAAGTAATATATTTGCTCCTGAAAAAAAATCAAACTACAGACCGCTCTTTTCAAAAAACATTGAATATCAGGATTTACATCTTTTTTCAAGAGAAACAGCTGCCTTCAACCAGAAAAAAGCACAAAATTTCTATAAAGAAATGACTGAACTGCTTCTGCCCGAAACAACTGTTTTAGAGCTGAGCCTGGTTGTCAGAGAAGAAGAAGTCTCTTACCGGCATTATAATAATTTTTTTGCTGAATATCAAAAAAGTATCTTCCAGATTGAGTTGAAAACAATTTACAATCAGGAGCTGATTACAATCAGGGAAAAAGCAATTAACTGTAAAACCATAAACATAAAAAAGCTGTCCAACCGGATCAACAATATCCTCAGCTCGGTAACAGGAGAATTTTGCAGCGAAAAACTTCCTGAATTAATCATTCTGACACCTGAAGCGGCTACAACAATCATTACTGCATTTGCCTTTCAGCTAAAATCAGCAAAATACCGGCAGCAGATCCTTGCCGGACAGTTTGTTAATTTAGCCGATTTTCCCCAGTCAGAAAATCTTTCCGGTTCGGTTTTGTTTGATGATGAAGGTCATCAGGGAATAACAACGATTATTGAAAAAGGAATTTTTAAAAATCCAATCGCCACCACTCTTTGCCTTCAAAACAGAAAAAGCTCTTCCCCGGCAAATGCCTTTTACCGCAATAATAATCTGGAGAGCGAATTTACAAATCTGATTCTCTCTCCCGGTGATTTGAGTTTCAGCAAAATGCTGCACTCTGACTCGCGGATCATTCTGATCACTTATCTGAAAAAGAAGAGCAGTTCTTCAAAAAAAGCCCTCTTTTCAGGCTATGCCTATCTCATTAGACACGGAATGATTGAAAAGAGCATAAAAGTTTTGCTGGAAACATCTTTGCGCACTTTTTTTATGAAATTAAAGATGCTCTCTTCAGAACTAAAATTTATTCATAACAATTTTAACTGCGGATGCCCCTACCTTCTTGCTGAAACAAAAAGCGAAAATAATCAGAAAATTATTTTATGATTTTTCAGTGTGATTTATCCGTCTGAGTTTTATATAAAATAAAAAGGAGTAAAAAATGAAATCATTTTTTTTGATATTGATCATTTTTACCAGTCTTTCAACTGCAGAGGAAATAGAACTTGTTCCGCCCAATCCGAAAGTAGGGCAGGAAGTGACTTTTACTTTAAAGAATCCCCCTGATCAGACGAATCAGTATCAGTGGTATCTGAACAATAGCCTTTTAAATTCAACAACAGTTGCCCAGTTGCGTCACCTGTTTAAAGATCCGGGAAATTTTAACCTGCGTTGCCAGGCTGGCAGTGAAGTTTTTCAGCTAAATTTCACCGTTCAGGAGAACCGCCTTCTGGAAATAAACTTTAAAAAAGCATTGGTTGGTCAGGAACTAACCATCAGCGGACGGAACTTCAATACAAACCTGATCAGACTGGAACTGGGAGACGGAAGAACCGAAACCACAGCGCTACCTTTTAAAACAAGTTTCAGCAATCCCGGCACTTATCAGATTAAAGCATTTGACTTTAACGGCGAAAGTCAGGTTCCGGTAACCGTTCAGCTTCAGATAGTTCCCGATAATCGTCAGATTGAGCTCATTACCTCTCAGCCTTCAGCCAGACAAAAGATTCTGTTCAGAGCCCGTAATTTCAACTCCGAGAATCTGCTCTGGGATTTCGGCGATGGCAGTAAGCAAAATGATCGTCAGGAAGTTTATCATTTTTATGAGCAGCCGGGAAATTACGAAATTTCAGTAACAGAAATTGCTTCCGGACTTGAACCAATAAAGAAAACGATTCAGGTCCTTGAGGATAATCGCCTGCTTTCCGTTTTAACTCCTGAACCTTTAATTACCGGTTATAGCATCAGATTCAAAGCCGATAACTTTTCCGCTTTCAAAATTCGCTGGGATTTCGGAGACGGGCAGAGCCAGACTGCCGGGAACCAGATTGAGCATACTTACAGCCAGCCTGGTTTTTTTGAAATTAAAGCTTATGAAGAGGAAAAACCAGATTTGTTCATCAGTAAAAAAATCCAGATCAGACTTGACAATCGCGGTGTTCAGGTCAGACCGGAGTCAATCATTGCCGGAACGGAAACCACTATCGAGGCACTCTATTTCTTTTCAACAAACATTTTCTGGGATTTCGGCGACGGAACAACTCTGCTGGCACAGACAAGTGTCAGACACATCTATAAGCAGCCGGGATATTATCGCGGAAAAGCAATAGATTTTAACGGTCAGGATCGAAAATATTTTGAATTCTCTGTGCGGGTAAATCCCGATAACCGGGAACTGATCGTTCCTCAGACAATAATTGAGCAGGAAGAATTAGAAATAAAACTCATTAACGCAACTCACGACAATTTTATCTGGAATATTGGCAACGAATCTCCTGCAAGCGGCAGAACTCTGAAAAAAAGCCTTTCCGGTTCCGGAACAAAAAAAATCAGAATTATCGACCCCACAGGTCTTTATCCTCCTCTGGAAAAAGAAATAACCATTCTGCCTGATAACCGACAGCTTATAGCTTCAAAAAACAGAGCAACAATAAAGGAAGAAATATCTTTTCAGGCTGTAAATTTCCTCTCTGATCAGATTCTCTGGAATTTTTCCGGAAGCACTCAGATTGGTTCAAAAAATATCAGGCACGCTTTTCTTAAACCCGGAAATTATCAGGTTTTAGCCCGGGACCTCGGCGGAAAGAGCAACAAAATATTTTCCACAAACATTACAGTTGTTGAGCTTGATCCGGAATTTAAAATAAACGCTCTGGAACTGCAGTTTAAAAACGGAAAATACTTTCAGTTGTTCAGTCTGAATAGCCCGCCGCAAAGTTTTCTAATAAAAATCAAAGCTGAAAAGAGAGGTCTTTTAAAGGGAAAAATCCTGTTAAACGAAAAAACTGTTTTATCGGTTTTCCAGCTTGAAATATCTGAGGGAGAAACTCTTATCTGGGACAGCGCAACGGCAAATGTCTTTTTGCCGACAAATATTTCCGGACTGCACACAATTACCGTCCAGTTCACGAATTATAATTTCAGCAGTGCCCAGACCGCTGTCGGTCCTCTGTTCTTACGCTATTTTGTCTCCTCAGGTACCGGATTGAAAATTATACACCCGGAAAATGAGGCAAGATTTCCGGAACAGGAAAGCATCAAAATAAGCTGGCAGCCGCTTACAGCTGGCTTACAATATCAAATAGCCATTTCTGAAATCCCTTTTCCTTTCCTTAAAGAAGAGCAGATCAAATGGCAGGAGATTAATTCCCGAACCAAAGAGTACAGCTTCAAGCCTGAAGAAAAGAAAAGAGAACGCTGGCTCTATATTCAGGTCAGAGCTTTAAGAGCGAATAAAATTGAAGCAATGTCAGAAATAGTTGCCGTAAAACTGTTCTGATTCCGGCTTGTCATTTTTTAACCATTTTGTTATAACGAGCTGAT
>FWPV01016813.1_pt1 | contig 10238 bp, 9 predicted proteins | sample 2228371 | NCBI WGS metagenome assembly FWPV01 (sample SAMEA103939776, study PRJEB20133) | metagenome
TGTGTATGTTTTGGCTCACAACAAAAGATTACACGAGAAAGGTCATTTTTGTCTCTATAGCCGCTACTTTAAGAAAGCCCTGCAGCCGCGTTCGCCGCGTCTTGATTTAGGTCTTAATTCATGATATATTAATGCGCAATAAAATACGCAATAAATCCAACGATTGCATCCCTCGTAAGGGATGCAATACATTCTTATAACCAGAGAAACAACCATGCCAACCACTTTTTTGACCAAAGAAGGTTTCGAAAAACTTCAGGCCGAACTGGATTATTTGCGCACATCTAAACGGCAGGAAGTTGCCGAGCGCCTTCATGAAGCCATGGAAGGTGGTGAACTGATCGAAAACGCCGAATACGAAGCCGCCAAAAACGAACAGGCTTTTGTCGAAGGGCGCATCCAGGAATTGGAAATGCTGCTGGCTTCAGCGCGCATTATCGAAAGTTCCAACGACGAAACAACAGTCCAGGTTGGCGATACGGTTTTGGTGCAAATTGATGATGGCGAGCCGGAAGAATACACCATCGTTGGCGCAGCTGAAGCCAACCCGCGCGAAGGTAAAATCTCTAACGAATCGCCTATCGGGCGGGCTATTCTCAACCGTTCACCGGGGGATGTCGTCACCGTAGATGCGCCCGGCGGCTCGTTCAAAGTCAAAATCCTGAAGACCACCTAGAAGACTGGGGCAGTCAAGACCAGGCCCCGCGCAGGCTCTGCGTAAGCAGGGCGCTTTGGCGCGGGGCTTTTTGCTGGTTGTTTGCCCTCACAACCGAAGGAACTTTTTACCCAGCGAAAGGCACAATCTTATGGCCGAATACACCGCTCTTGAAAAAATCCGCTTGCAAAAAATAGAAGAACTGCGCGCTGCCGGCATCGAACCATATCCCACCCGCGCCGAGCGCACCCACACCAGCGCCCAAGCCATTGCTGAATTTGAAGCCGCCGAAAAAGAAGGCCGCGAAGTCCGCGCCACCCTTGCCGGGCGCATTCGCGCCATGCGCCCAATGGGCAAACTCACCTTTGCGCACATCGAAGACGGCGCAGGCAAAATTCAACTCTTCTTCCGCATCAACGACCTGCCCGAAGGGCAATTGTCCTTCTTTGACAAAATGTTCGACCTGGGTGACTTCATCCAGGCATCGGGTGTGATGATGCGCACCAAAACCGGCGAGCCCACCCTGCATGTGCGCGAATTCAAAATGCTGGCCAAGGCCGTTTCTCCCCTGCCCGCCGATAAAGACGTCGTGCAAGAAGACGGCACGGTCAAACGCTATGCCGCCCTCGAAGACCCCGAACTGCGCGCCCGCCAGCGCTACGCAGACCTGGCCGTCAACCCGCACGTGCGCGAAACCTTCCGCAAGCGCGCGGCCATCATCAAAGCCTTGCGCAACTTTCTGGATGACCACGGCTTTTTGGAAGTAGAAACCCCCATCCTTCAGCCGCTTTACGGCGGCGCAGCCGCACGCCCGTTTGTCACACACCACAACGAACTTGACCAGGACATGTACCTGCGCATCTCCTTCGAACTGTACCTCAAACGGCTGCTAGTTGGCAACCTGGAGCGGGTGTACGAAATTGGGCGCGACTTCCGCAACGAGGGCGTCTCCTTCAAGCACAACCCCGAATTCACCCAGTTGGAATTTTACGCCGCCTACTTCGACTACCTCAAAGTCATGGACCTGACCGAAGAGATGATCGGTTATGTGTGCGACACCGTCTTTGGCACGCGCAAATTCACCTTCGAAAAAGAACCGGGCAAAGTCTACGAACTAGATTTCACCACCCCCTGGCGGCGGCTGGAGATGCGCCAGGGCATTTTGGAAACCAGCGGCATAGACATTGCCGCCCACCCCACCGCCGAATCGCTCTTCAAAGCGATTGTCGCCGCCTACCCCAACAAAACCCCCGACCCCCACGCCACGCGCGGCAAACTGATAGACTTCCTGCTGGGCGAATTTCTCGAACCCACCCTCATCCAGCCCACCTTCCTCTACGACTACCCGCGCGACATCTCACCCCTGGCCAAGCCCAAACCCGGCGACCCGCTCACCGTCGAACGCTTCGAGGGCTATGTGGCCGGATTTGAACTGTGCAACGCCTTTACTGAACTGAACGACCCACTCGACCAGGAACAACGCTTCCTCGACATGCAAAAAGACTACGCCGATGACGACGAAGAAAAACACCCCCTGGACGAAGACTACCTGCGCGCCATGCGCTATGGCATGCCGCCCAACGGCGGTTTTGGCATGGGCATAGACCGCCTCACCATGCTGCTCACCAACAACCGCAGCATTCGCGAGGTCTTGCTCTTCCCGGCCTTGCGCAAAGAAGAATGACTCTCTGAATTACATTAACGTCAGTTCGGGACAAGCGTCCCGAAGGCTGATTTCGACCCTTGACGTTGCCCATCCAAAGCCTTCGGGACGGTTCAAACAGCTTATCCCGAATTCAGGTTACATTAGACGCCGTTCTGCCATTCCAACCCGCCATGAAACAACACACCCTGCTCATCTTCGGCGACCTGCTTGCGCTTGCCATCGTCACACTCATTGGCTTTGCCACCCACGGCGAAACCGACCTGTCTTTCTTGCCGCGCATGCTGGCATCCTTTGCGCCGCTCACGCTGGCCTGGTTTCTGGCTGCCCCCTGGCTGGGGTTGTTCCAGGCGCGCATCACCGCCAGCCCGCGCCAACTCTGGCGCATACCGCTGGCCATGCTGTTTGCCGGGCCGCTTGCAGCCGTGCTGCGCGCCTTTTGGCTGGGCGGCGTGGTCATCCCAATTTTTGCGGTCGTCCTCACCGCCGCCTCTGCCATGGGCATGTTGGTCTGGCGCGCCCTTTGGCTGGCTTTTACCAGGCAGCGCTGAACTGCCTGCGGGTAGTGATACAATACTGGCATGGACGAATCCGCACTCATCCGCGATGCGCAGCGCGGCGACCTGGATGCCTTCAACCGCCTGGTACTTACCTACCAGACCGCGCTCTACAACACAGCCCTGCGCATCCTCGGCGACGACGACCTGGCCGCCGACGCCACCCAGGAAGCCTTCATCTCTGCCTTTCGCGCGCTCAACACCTACCGCGGCGGCTCCTTCAAAGCCTGGCTGTTGCGCACCGTCACCAACGCCTGCTACGACGAACTGCGCCGCCAAAAGCGCCGTCCCACCACCCCGCTCGAACCAGCCACCGAAGACGACGACGAAATCGAATCGCCGCGCTGGCTGGCCGACAACAGCATGAACCCCGAAGAAATCTCTGAAGCCGACGAACTGGAGCACGCCATCCAGCACTGCCTCAACGCCCTGCCGGTAGATTTTCGCACGGTCGTCGTCATGGCCGACATCCAGGGGCTCGATTACGCCGAAATCGCCGCCGCCATCCGCACGCCGCTGGGTACCATCAAAAGCCGCCTGGCCCGCGCGCGCCTGCGCCTGCGCGAGTGCCTGCAAGGCTTTTGGGAACTTTTGCCAGCCCAATTCCGTCTGGAAAGCGGGAGTCGCGCATGAAGCAACCTTCTTTCCACGATATTGAACAAATTTCCGCATACCTTGATGACGCCCTGGACGCCCGCGCGCGCGCCAGCCTGGAGCGCCGCCTGGCCGACGACCCGCAACTGGACGCCGTTTACCAGTCCATGCGCGAAGCCCGAACGCTCCTGCGCCGCCTGCCCCAGCGCCGCGTCCCGCGCAACTTTACGCTCACCCCACACATGGCCGGGGTGCGCCCGCCCCTGCCGCGCGCCTACCCCGCCTTACGCTGGGCATCGCTTGTTGCCACGCTGCTTTTTGTCTTTGCTTTTGCGCTCAACAGCACTGCCCTCATCCTTTCTGCCCGCCCCCTGGCTGTAGATGCCGGCCCCATGCTGGGCATGGGCGGCGGCCCCGAAGTGGACCAGACCCTGGCCGTCGAAGCCGCCCCCGCCCCGGCGCTTGCCGAACGCCCGCAATCGGGCGGCGGCTGTGAAGGCGTAGATTGCCCCTCAGCAGAGCTGGAACTGACCGCCCCACCCGAAGGCGCGCGCATCATGGCCACCCAGCCTGCCGCGCCAGAATTTGCCAAACAGACCGACGCCCCAGAAGCAGCAATGGAAGCCAGCGACCAGCCAACCGACAAAGCGCCCGCTCCCCTGCTGCCCCCCGCGCTGCTCGGCGCATTGTTGACCGTTGCTCTGCTGCTGGGCGGCGCGGCTTACCTGCTGCGCTGGCAAACAGACCGCGCCTTTGCCCGGCAGCGCGCCCAAAACCGCTCGCAAAAATAGCCTGTCACCTGCATTGTCTGCTTCCTCCGCATCCTGCGCTCACGCCAATTCCTTAAAAGCCCAGATTTCTTTACCAAAAAACGTCAGTTCGGGATAACCGTCCCGAAGGCTGATTTCGGCCCTTTGAATGTCCTATGCGTTTAGAAGACATCCACTACTGCCCACGCTGCGCCGCAACCCTGGTTATGCAGGTGCGTTATGGCAGCCAGCGCCCGGTCTGCCCCGCCTGCGGCTGGATTTATTTTGACGACCCCAAAGTAGCCGCCGGGGTACTGGTCATGCAAGCCGGGCGAGTGTTGCTGGTGCAGCGCGCCAACCCACCCCAGCAGGGATTGTGGACCGTTCCGGCTGGTTTCGTCAACGGCGGCGAAGACCCCGCCCTGGCTGCCGCCCGCGAATGCGAAGAAGAAACCGGCCTGAGCATACGCATCACCGGGCTGCTCGACATCGTCTATGGGCGCGAGCACCCGCGCGGGGCCGACTTTGTCATCTTCTACCAGGGTCAGGTCGCTGCCGGGGCGCTTTGCGCCGGGGATGACGCCGCAGCAGCGGATTGGTTTGCGCTTACCAACCTGCCCCCGCTGGCTTTTCGGGCCACGCAAGTCATTCTTGCCCGGCTGGCAGCCAGGTGAGGGAGTGGATAAATCAAGGGTTATCAAAAGCCCAGCATTGAGCATATTGATATCAACGCGTAGGACAAATGCTAGCGTTTGTCCTGCAAAAGAAGCAGTAGAATTATTCGCCAGCCCAGGATTTCGCCACTCCCCCAGGTAAACCCCAGTCTTTCAAATCCCAAAAATCGCTGTAAAATGGAAATATAGTCATGGAGGCGCTTATGTCTGCTGTGCCTGATGTTCGTCCCTCGCCGATTGCAGGCGCCTGGTATGCCGGCCGCCCCGATGCCCTGGCCCGCGAGGTAGATGGCTACCTGGGTGCCGCCCAACTGCCCAACCTGCCCGCCGAAGTGATTGCCCTGATTGCCCCCCACGCCGGGCACCGCTACAGCGGCCCCGTAGCCGGTTATGCGTTTGCTGCCGTGCGCGGGCGCGTCGTTGACCTGGTGGCAGTCATCTCGCCATTTCATCAATACGCCAGCGCGCCGCTGCTGGTAAGCGCGCACCGCGCCTACGAAACCCCCCTGGGGCGCATTCCCCTGGACGAAGATGCCATTGCCGCTCTGAACGCCCGCCTGCAGGCTGACTTTAATCTCTCGCTGGCGCGCATCCCATACGACCACGAACACTCGCTGGAAATTGAACTACCATTCTTGCAGCGTGCGCTTGCGGCGCCATTTCGGCTGTTACCAGTGATGGTCAGCGCCCAAACCCCGCATGTATCGCAAGCCCTGGGACGGGCGTTGGCCCATGTGCTGCGTGGACGCAACGCCCTGCTGGTGGCCAGCACCGACCTTTCGCACTTTTACGACCAGGCAACCGCCAACGCCCTGGATGCCGAGATGCTGCGCCGAATCGAATCATTTGACCCGCACGCCATCTTTGAAGCCGAGCAGACCGGCAAGGGCTTTGCCTGTGGGCACGCGGCGGTTGCTGCCGTGCTGTGGGCCGCCCGCGAGCTGGGCGCAGACTCGGTCCGGGTGCTGCATTACGCCACCTCTGGCGACGTGACCGGTGATTTCTCCTCGGTGGTGGGTTACGGCGCGGCGGTGGTGGTGAAGTCCAAAGCATAAGCCGCTTTCAATTTCCAAAAACCCTGCCCTGCCTGGTTTTCTCCTTTCCCAGGCGGGGCAGTGGCTTATAATCGGCTCATGTTTGCGCGAATTGCTGTCAATGTACCTGCGCATACCGGGCTGTTCGACTATCACCTGCCGCCCGAACTGGCCGCCCAGGTGCAGCCCGGCTGCCTGGTGACTGTTCCCTTTGGCGGGCAGACCGTGCAAGGGGTGGTGATGTCGCTGGTGGATGCCCCCGCCGTGGCCGAAACCCGCCCGGTGCTGGCCTTGCTCGACCCCCAACCCGTCCTCACGCCTGCGCAATTAACCTTTGCCCAGTCCCTGGCCCAGGCCACGCTCAACCCCCTGGCGTCTATCGTGGACCTCATGCTGCCCAGCGGCCTTAGCCAGCAGGCGGATGTCTTGTTCACCCTGAATGCGCCTGCCTCAACCCTGCCAGACCTGCCGCCCGTGGCGCAGCGCCTGGTGAGCCTACTGGGCGAGCACGGCCCCCTGCGCGGGCGGCAAATTGACCGGCGCTTTGCGCGCGTAGATTGGCGCAAAACGGCCCAATCGCTGGTGCGGCGCGGTGTGCTCGCTGCGCGCCCTGTGCTTCCGCCGCCCAGCGTGCGCCCCAAGATGATTCGCATGGCCCAGTTGGCGGTTACCCCAGCCGAAGCCGAAGCAGTCATTCACACCCTGGGCGCTACCCCGGCGACTCGCGCGCGCCGCGCCCGCGCCCTGCGCTTTCTCATTCAAGAGCCAGCGGCCGTAGCCGTCACCTGGGTTTATGCCGAAAGCGGCTGCACCCTGGCCGACCTGCAAGAACTGGCCGAGCGCGACCTGATTCGCCTGTGGGAGACGGAAATTTTCCGCGACCCGCTGTCTGGCAAACAACCAGGCGCTGCGCAGGATGACATCACCCTTACCCCAGACCAGTCCGCCGTGCTGGATGCGGTCTTGCAGGCATTCGACGCGCCGCAAGATGCGGTTTTTTTGCTGCATGGCGTGACCGGCTCTGGCAAAACAGAAATTTACCTGCGCGCTGCTGCCGAGGCCATTCGGCGCGGGCGGCAGGTGGTGATGATGGTGCCAGAGATTGCGCTTACCCCGCAAACGGTGCGGCGCTTTTTGGCGCGTTTTCCGGGGCAGGTGGGGCTGGTGCACAGCAAACTTTCACCTGGCGAGCGCTACGATACCTGGCGCAGAGCCCGCAGCGGACAGGTACAGGTCATCATTGGGGCGCGCTCGGCCCTGTTTGCGCCGCTGCCCAACATCGGACTGATTGTGGCCGATGAATGCCACGACCCTTCGTTTCACCAGTCTGAACCGCCGTTTTACGACGCGATTGCTGCCGCGCAGGACTATGCCCGCATGTGCGGCGCGGTGTGCCTTTTGGGCAGCGCCACCCCGCCCGTGGCGTTGCGTCACCAGGCCGAGGGGGGAAAGATCCGCTTGCTGGAACTCTCCAGCCGCCTGATGCCGCTGGGGGGCGGGCGGGCCGCTTCGGGCGGCGACCTGCCGCCCGTCGCCATCGTGGATATGCGTGAAGAGTTGAAGGCGGGTAACCGCAGCATTTTTAGCCGCGCGCTGGAAGAATCGCTGGCGGCGACGCTGATGCGCGGCGAGCAGGCCATCCTGTACCTCAACCGGCGCGGCACGGCCACGCATGTCTTTTGCCGGGCGTGCGGGCATGTGCTGGCTTGCCCCAATTGCGAAACGCCGCTGACGTATCACACCGACCTGCGGACCGGCCCGCGCGCCCAGGGTCTGACCTGTCACCGCTGCGGTTATGTGCGTCAAAAGCCCAAAACCTGCCCGCAGTGTAAATCGCCGCACATTCGCGAGTATGGACTGGGCAGCGAGAAGGTAGAAGCAGATGTGAAGGCGCTTTTTCCGCAAGCGCGCGTGCTGCGTTGGGACTGGGACACCACCCGCGAGAAGGACGCCCACGAGATGATTTTGACGCACTTTGCCAACCACCAGGCCGATGTGCTGGTGGGCACGCAAATGTTGGCCAAGGGATTAGACCTGCCGCTGGTGACGCTGGTGGGCATTGTGCTGGCCGATGTGGGGCTAAACCTGCCCGACCCGTTTGCCCTGGAGCGCGCTTTTCAATTGCTGACGCAGGTTGCCGGGCGGGCGGGGCGCTCGGCGCGCGGCGGGCGCGTGATTTTGCAGACCTTTCAGCCGGAACATTTGGTGGTGCAGTATGCGGCCCGTCACGATTATGCGGGTTTTTACGCGCGCGAGGTTGAAACCCGCCGGGCGTTGGGGTATCCGCCGTTTGCGCGCCTGGCGCGGCTGGAATTTCGCCATGCGGAGGAAGCCCAGGCCGAAGCCGCCTGCCGCCAGATGGCCGTGCGCCTGCAGGAACGAATCCGCGCTGAGGGGCGCGTGCAAACCAGCCTGATTGGCCCCGCGCCCTGCTTTTTTGCCAGGCAAGACGGCCTGTACCGCTGGCAGGTGGTGGTGCGCAGCCCCGACCCAACCGACCTGTTGCGCGGCCTGCGCCTGGATGGCTGGCGCGTGGATGTGGACCCGGTCAGTTTATTGTAGGATGTTTGCTGTGGCGCGGGTGAGACGTGTATAATCGTTTTATCCTGCACAGTGTAGAATGGACTTGTTGCAAAATCCGTTTATACGAACGCGAATTGCGCCAATGGGCAAATGACGCCAATCTTACTGTTCTTATGGAGCCGAACATGTCCGCTTTACAGTCGCTGTTTGATAACGATAGCATCAATTTGCTCGACCCGGCTGCGGTGCAGGCCAACCGCATGGGACAGCTGACGCCAGAGCAGGAACAATGGCTAAACCGCCTGCATTTGGGCGGTTTGCCAATCAGGCAGGTTTTGCCTTTGCTTCTGGTGCTGCCAGTACTTTGTTTTGCGAGTTCCATCTCATTGATGGATGGGTTGGAGTCTTCATGGGTGGCGTTGCCCTTTTTTGTGCTTTTTCTCGGCATTGTGCTCTGGCGGCTTGGGCCGCCGCTCTGGCGGGGTGTGCGGCGCGCCATTCGGTTGCGCGCCGACCGGCAAAGCGGACTTATCCGCCAGGCGGGCGGCGAATTGACCTATGGCCCCGATGGCTATGCTGCTCAGGTGGGTGAGCGCTTGTTGTTTCTTCCAACCGATGGTGAAGCAGGTGGTTTGTTGCCCGGGGTACGCTATACTTTTTTCTTTTTTGAAGAGTCTGGCATGGCGCTCTCGGCTGAACAGGTTGGCAGCATCAGCGCGGCGGCGGTGCGGACAGGGCTGAATCGCATTCTGGCCGCGGCCAACCGTTATACGCTGGATGATTTGGCGGTTAATCAGCGTGGAGAAATTGGCAACGCTCAGCGCGGGCGCTTGTTGGGCAGGCTGGGTGTGGCGGTCTTGTTGTTGCTGGCGTTTGCGGGCATGGCGTTGGCAGTAGCATTTGCCTTTTTCCTTGCGCCCGATCTTGAAGCCTGGCCTGTCTGGTTGTTTTTTCTGTTGATATTCGGCGGCGTGGGTTTTTCTGTCGTGCGCACTTTCCTCAACGTTGTGATGGATTTGCGCTCTGAACCGGGCGTCGTTGAAGGCCCGGGCAGCCGTCACACCATCGTGCGCCGCAGCGGGCGCGCTTCGCGCAGGGTTTATTTTTATGATGTGGGCGCAACCAGTTTTGAAGTGCCGCAGCGCGCTTACAAAGCCTTACTGCCCGGTTTTGCCTACCGTGCCTATTATGCCCCACACGCCCGAACGTTGTTGAGCATCGAAGTCATCGAAGCGCCTTACAATTTATCCTGACCTGTGGAGGTGTCATGCAGCCCCGACCGTCTTCTTCGAAACGCATCTATCTTTCCTGGGATGAGGTGGATCATCTGATTGATGTGCTGCTCCCCAAATTCAATCAGGAATTCAACGCCATGGTCATGATTACGCGCGGCGGTATTATCCCTGGCGGCTTGCTGGCCGAGGCGATGGGCATCACCCACATCCTTACGGCGGCGGTGGACTTTCCGTTTGAGCAGGCTAACGAACAACAAAAACTGATGACCTGGCCCAAATTTTTGCAATTTCCATCGGATGATTTGCTGCGCGGGCGTGCGGTGCTGATAGTGGATGATGTGTGGGGATCGGGGCGTACCATTACGGCGGTCAAGAATCGTGTGATTGCGGCCGGGGCTTTTGCTGAAACGTGCGTGCTGCACTTCAACCCGTACCGCAGCCTGTTCGATAAAAGCGCCCCCGATTATTTTGCCGATGTAACCGATGCGCACGTCATTTACCCGTGGGAAATCAGCCGCGGCGCGGATCGCATTATGCTTGGCGCAGGAGACCGC
>FWPV01016814.1_pt1 | contig 10237 bp, 6 predicted proteins | sample 2228371 | NCBI WGS metagenome assembly FWPV01 (sample SAMEA103939776, study PRJEB20133) | metagenome
CGGGCCGAGTTCATCCTGGGCCTGTCCACCGATTCCCTGGACCTCGAAGGCGAGGTAGTGAGGAAGATTTCCGCCGCAGCCGTCCGCCGGGAGGCCGTGGAGCAGGTGCTTCGGGGACTCACGGGCGAGGTTGAGATGGTCCCGCCGATGTTCTCCGCCGTGCGCCACGAAGGCCGCAAGCTATACGATCTTGCCCGTCAGGGACAGGATGTCGAACGCCCCGCGCGCATGGTTCAGGTTTTCCGCTTCGAGCTGCTGGACTTCGAGCCCGGCGACCGCGCCCGGGTGCTGTGCGAAGTCCACTGCTCCAAGGGCACGTATATCCGCAGTCTCGCGGAGATGGTGGGGGACAGGCTGGGCTGTGGCGCATGCCTGGGGTTCCTACTTCGCACATCCCAGGGAGGCCACCTCATCGAGGACAGCAACACTCTCCAGGAGCTTTCCGACCGGGAGAGCTTCACCGCGCGGATAGTGCCGCTCACCCGGGCTCTGCCGCAGATCCCGGCGGTGAGCGTTGACCTGCCCGCCGCCGGGGCACTCGCCAACGGCAATCCCGTCAGCCTGCCTGAGGATGCCGTCGCCAGACCCGACCTGCGCCCGGGCGGATGGGCTCTGGTGACCTGTGGCGAGAACGCCGTGTGTCTTGCCGAGGTGAGCAGGGAGGGCGCGGCGAAACAGCTACTGACCCGGAGGGTCTTTCAGTAGCGCACATACTGCCTGGACACTCTCGCTGCCGGAACCGCACTGCATCTTCGAAGGCGCATGCTCAACGATGCTTGTCTACAATGGTCTCGACGATCCGACCCTCATACGCACCGACCGCGTTCTCGCGGTAGGAGCTTTCGATGGCGTCCATCGCGGACACCAGCGGCTGCTCAACCACATCTGCCGCATTGCCCACGAATACGGCGTGCAGTCGTCGGTGATGACCTTCGAGCCGATCCCGGCGCAGGTGTTCCGGCCCGCGGGGCCCAATAATGTGCGCCTCACCACCCGCGAAGAACGCGACCGGGAGCTGTCCAAGCATTGCATCGACGCGGCACTGGTGGTGGATTTCGACCAGAAGTTCCGGGCTATCTCAGCGGTGGAGTTCGCGCGGGACATCCTGGTGGAGCGCCTCGGCGTCATCGCCCTGGTGGCCAGCAAGACCCACAGTTTCGGGCGGAATGCCGAAGCGGACGTGAAACGAATCACCGAACTCGGAATGGAGTTTGGCTTCGAAGTGCACGTGCTGCCGCCGATCCTGGTGGATGACCGCAGGATCAACAGCACTGAGGTTCGCCGGCAACTGTGGGCCGGTGACGTGGAGACATCGAACACGTGGCTGGGGCGGCCGTACGAGCTCTCCGGCGAGGTGGTTGAGGGGCGGCACGTGGGCCGGCGGCTGGGTTACCCCACGGCCAATGTGCAGCCGACGCCCGAGAAGCTCGTGCCGGGGGACGGGGTCTACGCCTGCGCGGCGTATGTGGATGATGGGTCGGGAGAGCTGACGGACTGGGTCCCGGCTGCGGTAAGTATCGGCCCACCCAGCACCTTCGGCATCCAGGAGCGCACCATCGAGGCCCACCTGCTGGCTGATGGCAACCCGGACCTGGTGGGCCGGCGACTGCGGCTGCTGTTCCTGGCGCGTCTGCGGGACGTGCGCACCTTCCACAGCCCGGATGCACTGGCGCGCCAGATCGCCCGCGACGTGGAACAGGTGCGCGCTGAGTTCAAGGAGCACCTGTAGGGCGCTCCGGCGCGAAGTGTGTGCTCACGTGTGCGACAACCCGCCGCGACGACCCCAGGATGCGGGGTCTGGGGCCCTTGGCCCCAGCGGGGTTCGGGACCGCGCCCTCGTCAGTCCGCCATCCACCCGCTGTAACCTACTCCCGCCATTCACTCCGCCGGAACCACATCAAGCTCCGCGATCGATGCCCAGGGCTGTCCGTCGAAGCCCTCCTGCGCCACAAGCCGCAGGTAACGGACCTTCACTGTCTCCGCGAAATGCACTCTCTTCAGGTCGGGCGTCTTGTCCCACGTCCCCGCCGCAACCGCCGGCCCCCAGTTGTCGGGGTCATTCGAAGCATACAGGGCGAACGTCGCGATGAACCCGTTCGCTCCGCTCTGGCGCGGCAGGACGGTGATACCCTTGAGCGCCATCTCCTCGCCTAGGTCAACCACCAGCTCATGCGGGTACTGGGGTACATCGCCTCGCCAGCGGCTGTGCCAGATGGTATCCGCGAAGCCGTCCAGGGCATTGGAGGCGTCGCCATCGCCCTCATTCTCGCTGGACACCCGCAGCACCGTGGCCTTCGGGGCCTTGCGCCTGTCGCGCGGGTTCTCAGGCGGGAAGTTGGCGGGCATCCAGACCGGCAGGTCCTCGAGCGACTTGCGCGCGTCTTCGGATGTGGGTACTCCCCAGGCCACGAAGAACGGTCCCAGGTTGCGCCCCACGTGGCGGCTGAAGCGGGTCATCCACTGGTCGCGCTTCTCATCATCGCCCTTCGGGCGCTGGTCTTCGGGCAGATCTCGGTAGATCGCGAACACCTGCTTGAAAGCGTCCCAGCCGAACCCGTCGATGAGTTGGGTGTACATGGACAGGGCGAGAAACGGGTCGCCCTTCCAGCGGTCGAAGTCGCAGCCCGAAGCGATGTGCTTGAGGATCTTCGACTGGACCTTGTCCGTGGACACCCGGGTATCCGGGAGGCGCATTCCGCAGAGCCGGTCCAGCACGTAGAGCGTGAACAGGTTCACGGTCACCTCGCCGGTGCCGCCGAAGGTCCACTCCCCGTTCTGGTGCATGTGACCGGTCTCGTGGTACAGGCCCCAGTCGCCCTCGTTCACAAGATGTGCCACGTTCACCAGGTCCGGCGCGGCGCTGGTGGGGATCATGATGGGGTTGCCGGCGTGCATGTATCCGGCGCAGATCTGCGCGTCGGCGCAGTACCGCTGGGGCTTCACCCGATCGCGCGTGGGGAAGGCGGCCAGGTCCGCGCAGTGGTCAAGGATCGCGTCCCACACCCGCAGGAGGCTGGCGGGGTTGTCCAGTTCGCGGATCACTTCGGAGGGCACGGTGAGGATGGCCTTGTCCGAGGCGATCTCGGCGCGGGGAGCGGGCAGGTTGCGCACCGTACTCTTCCACTGCTCGAGGGTGGTCTCGCCTGCCACGAAGTAAGGAGCCTCCACCGCATTGTCAATCCGCGCCACGATCTCCCGCGGCTCACACTTGTCGGGCACCACGATGTAGACCAGTCCACCGAAGGCATTGGCGATCGGTGTCTCGGGGCTCTTCAGGGCGAACTGCCGATCGACTTCCGGCGCCCGGGTCCATTTCGCGTGGCTCCACAGACGGCAGGTGGTGGAGCCGATGCGGGCCTCCAGTTTGAGTTCAGTCGCGACCGCGGGAATGCGTACGGTGAGCACTTCGCCCGGCGCGGCGTATAGGCCCGTACTGTGCCAGCCGGGGGTGGATGTCCGGACCGTCACTTCGCGGCTCACTCTCGGGGCATCGTCGGGTACTGAGCCTGGGAAAGTCGCGGCGGCAGGATGCGCCTTCACCTGGTCTGCCGGCGCGCTCTTCGCGTCTCTGGTGGCGATGGTCATCGCCAGGCGATCCAGCACATCCTCCTGGCGGATCGGCTTCTCGCGGGTGGGCACCAGATTGCGCGTGGCGTCGCTGACCACGGACTCGATGCGCGGCAGCAGTATCGTGTCACTGGGCGGCATGGCCTGGAGCGTGTTCGAGATGACCGCGCCGGCCTGAGCGAGTTCCGCGTTGCTGAGCTTGATTTCACCGCGCTCGTGAGCGATGGTGAGGTCCAGCGCCCTGCTTGCGTTGGTGAGCTCTGCCGGCACCTCGCCAGCGGTGTACCCGTTCTTGGCAGTGCGGTCAAGGATGCCGTCGAGGATGATGAGACCCATGGGCGCGAGGAGCAGGTTGGCGTGGTTGTCCCGGGGCAGCGTCTTGCCGGGGTTGAGTTGCAGCCAGCCCCAGCCGAGGTCGCCCGCGATCACGCCTCCGCCTGCCTTCACGAAATCGGCGATCATGGGCAGCTTGTCCGCCGGGGCATGGGTGGGGTTGAGCACGAGGACATCCACGCCGTCCAGGCTCGCTAGATCGGTCTGCCGGGCCTGGATGCCATTGCGGCTGATGGACTGCGCGAGACCGTCGTGGCGCAGGACGGCGGCGACGATTTCGCCACCCTCCTTGCCCGATGCCCAGCGGATCGCGTTCCGCAGCAGGCGGCCGGTGTCGTGCAGGTCCATGGTGGCCGCGTCGAGGAACTCGCCCTTGCCGAAGAGCACCGCGCGGCCCTCGCCGAAACGGGTCGCGGCAACCAGGGGTAGCTCCGTGCCGCCGTCCGCTCCACCCACGACCACTGCGAAAGCATCTGGGCCGAAAGCCGAGACGGGCCCGGGCAGGCCGGGGGCATCCACCAGCTCCACGCCCTCCAGCATCTGCCGCACGTCCTGTTCGGATGCGTGCAGGGGGATGATGGAACTGATCGCCAGAGCCGCCAGGGCGAGGGTGATCCAGTGCCGAGTCATATTCCGATGGTTCTCCTCACGGCGCGTTGAGCCTGCCGGGTGGGTTTGCTGCTGAATGGATAACATAATGTGGGAATACATCCATTGAGTCAAGATGCGCGGGGGCGGATACCCGGCGTTGCGCGGCTCTTCGACCCGTGGTAACCTGCCCCACACCATTCCCGGAGAGTGTGCCCCAATGGACTTGACACCCGAAGCCTTGCGCGCCCAGTTCCCCATCAAGCAGCACTGCGCGTTCTTCAACCACGCCGCCGTGGCGCCGATCCCGGCCTGCACTGCAGATGCCGTGGCCCTGCTCGCGGTTCAGCAGCGCGACAGCGTGCACTCGAAGTACGGTGACTGGGTGGCACGGCTGGCTGAAGCGCGGGGCAATCTCGCAGCGCTTCTGGGCACGAGTCGGCACAAGATCGCTTTCACGAAGAACACCACCAGCGGCCTGATTCTCGCCACTCAGGGAATTCCCTTCGAGCCCGGCGACAACGTGGTCATCTCGTCCATCGAGTTCCCGGCGAATGTCTACCCGTGGCTGGCGTTGGAACCAAGGGGCGTTGTGACCCGCATGGTCCAACCGCGCGAGGGCCGCATTCTGCTGGATGATGTGGCCGCCGCCATGGATGCGAACACCCGCGCGGTCTCGCTGAGCTGGGTTCAGTACTCGAATGGATTCCGCATCGATCTTGCGGCGCTTTCGCAGCTTTGCGCGGACCGCGGCGCGTGGCTGGTGGTGGACGCCATCCAGGGACTGGGCGCGATCCCCATCGATGTGGACAGCCTGGGCATCGACTTCCTCTGCGCTGACGGGCACAAGTGGTTGCTCTCGGTGGAGGGCTGCGGGGTGCTGTACGTCTCGGACCGCGCGATGGACGAGATGCGGCCGGCGAATGTTGGCTGGATGAGCGTCAAAGATGCCCAGGACTACGGGGAGTACCGGCTGGAGTTGCGGGATGATGCCGGGCGCTTCGAGGAGGGCACGCATAACATGCTGGGAGGCCATGCGCTGGGGGCTTCGGCGGGGCTGCTGCTTGAGGTCGGCCCGGAACGCGTCTGGGAGCGCATCCGAAGGCTTACGGGGCGGCTGGTGGAGGGCCTGCTGGGAGCGGGATGCGAAACACTCTCTCCGCGCGGGGAAGGGGAGACATCTGGCATCGTGAGCTTCCGCGTGCCGGGGATGGCGCCGGAAACAGTGGTCGAGCATCTCACGGAGCGGGACATTGTTGTCTGCGCCCGGGCAGGCGGCGTGCGGGTGTCGCCCCATTTCTACAACGATGAGGCGGAGATTGACCGGCTGGTAGTGGCGGTGCGGGAAATGGGTACGGGCACGATCTTCCGGTAAGGCTGGGAGCTGGATGCCAGTCCCCCCAATTTCCCGGTTGTCGTCCCGGCTTCTACCATCGCTCGCCCGGATCGGCGGGCTGAGGATAGGGCTCTCCCTCAGTGAACAGCCGGGTGTTGCCGTCAAGCATCCCCACGTGGACGCCGAAGCCCCCGCCGGGATTCCAGCGCTGCAAGTGCCAGCCTTCCTCCACGGTCTGTGGCAACTCGCGGGACTCGTTGCGTACGCCCCTGACTGCGGGCAGCAGGAGAACGTACCGGTCGTGCCGCTCCAGTTTGGTGATGTCGGTCCCGGCGAGCGCGGCGTTGATCGCCCATGCGCATTCCAGTTCGGGCCGCGATGGGCACTTGAAGGTCTCGGGGCTGAGCATCTCCGGACTCATGTGCGGGGCGATGTCATCGCACCACGAGTGTGCCGGCGGCAGGAGCCCCTTGTTCGCACGTGCATACCCGCGCAGTCCCTCGCACAGGGCCCGCAGCCGCTGCTGGCAAGTCTCGGATGCGTCGAAGGCCCGCATGAGCGCTGGTACGGTCATGCCCGGAGGCAGGCTGATGGTCTCCCCGGTCGCAAGCCCGACCATGAGCGACTCATTCATGTCCGTTGCGGCGCCTATTGCCTCCTCAGCATCTTCGGCCGCATTGCGCCCGGGTTCTTTCGTGCGCAGGATGAGCACGAGGCCCTGCCGTTCCCACCAGTCCTGGGGTAGCGGCTGGCCTGCAACCGCGCGGTTGATCGCCCAACCGGAGGGCTTGTCTTCTGTGCCTGATGGCTTCAGGAGCGCCGGGTCCAGCAGGAAGGCCTCCAGGTCGTCCATCCAGGTCTCGGCGGCGGGGAGCCGGTTGTCGTTGGCCTCAGCATACTCCATCAATGCCTGCACCAGCCTGCGCGCCTTTTCCTGGTCGCGCCAGTCTTCGTTCCCGCCGGGTCGATGCGCACCCATCATCTTGACCTGCTCGATGAGAAACGAGGTTGGCTTGCCGGTAGTCCGGGTGATGCTCTTCGCAAGGTCTATGCGCCACGTGCCGTCCGCCTGCTTCGCAAGGACGAACTGTGTTTGCGCCGGAACCGCCGGGACCCGTGTGACCACCGCCACTTCGCCCTCGTCTGGCTGCTGTTCCACCACCACGTCTCCGCCGCCGCTACCCGAAGGCAGCATGGACACCTCGGTGACGATGGTTCTGATGTCTATGCCCGGCATTTCATCCTCAGGGGCCATCTGCTGGAGCATCATCTTGATGCCCGGCAGCAGGCCCTCTTCGACGGTCACCAGCGCCAGCGCGGCGTCCACGTCCCTCGCCTGGCAGGCCTTCGTGTAGGCCTGGACGATGGCCACCGGGTCGCGCATGTCCACCGCCGGCGCCGCATCCTGAGCCTGGCAGAGCGCAATGACACCAAACAGCAGCGAACTTGCGACGAGGACTGCGGACAAGCTTCCGAGTTCCCGGAACATGACAATGCCCCTCTCGTCTGTGATGGCCGACCTACCTGCGCAGTACCGCCTTCGCCACCCGCAGCACATTTCCCCCCAGAATCTTGCGAATGTCCTCGTCATTGTACCCACGCTGCACCATGCCCACGGTGAACAGCGGCCAGTTGGTCCACGCCAGGCTCTCCTGCATCTGCGGCTCGTGCCACTTTCTGTCGAAGAGCGGGTCATTGGGCTGCCAGAAGTTCTCCCAGCGCGGGCGGGACTTGTGCCGGGGCACGCCGCCCTGCTGAGATGCCGGGGTGCGCGAGGAGTACGCGGTGTCGGTGCCAATGGTCACGTGATCCGCGCCGAAAACCTTGACCACGTGGTCAATGTGGTTCAGAAAGGCGTTGATGTCTCCGCTGCCGCCCAGGAAAGCCGGGACACAGCAGATGCCGATGTATCCGCCGGTGTCGCAGATGGCGCGGATCACCTCATCGGGCTTGCACCGATGGTGGGCGTTTACCTTCGCGCAACCCGAATGGCTGCAGACCATGGGCATGGAAGACGCGCGCGCCGCTTCGAGGCTGGTCTGCCAGCCGGAGTGGGCACAGTCGGCGATGACGCCCACACGGTTCATCTCGGCGATCACCGCGCGGCCGAAATCGCTTAGGCCGGCATTGGCGGGTTCCGCGCAGCCGTCGCCGATCATGTTCCGGCGGTTGTAAGTCAAGTGCATCATGCGGATTCCGAGCTGGAAGAAAACCCGGATGTAGCGCAGTTCTTCGTGCACCGAGTTCCAGTCTTCCGCCAGTGGAACGCCATTTCCGGAGAAGTAAAGGCAGCGCTTGCCGTCGCGCTTCGCCTGCTCCACGTCTTCCGGCAGGGACGCGCGGGACAACACGTCGCGCCCGAAATCCGCAGCGTAAGTGAACCGCGCCAAGCGCTTGAGGAGCCGGGAGATCGACTGGCCCTCCTCGCCCGCATTCTGAAAGATGCAGTCCACTCCTGCGTACTCCCAGGCCCTGCGGTATTCCTCCTTCTCGGTCTCGTCCTCGGCCCAGCGGGACATGCTCATGTCCTCGGACAGGTCCTGCAGTTCGAGGTCGGAAGCGCCCGCTTCGGCGGCCTCGCGCAGGACCTCGGAATCCACGGCCGCTCTTGGCGCGAAACCGTAGGAGTCGAAAACCAGGCTATCCTCGTGAAGCTTGAGCCCGTAGTCCAGGTCCCGCCGCGATGGTTTGAGGATGGAGATGCCAACTTCGCGGCAGTGGTCGACGTAAGAGTTCATGGGTGGTCTCCTGATTCGGCGATAGCAGGGCGCCGACCGAGACGGTCGGCCTACGCGGGATGGACCTGCGCCGACCGGGCCGGCCGGCCTGCGGTTCAGTACCAGCCCTCTTCCCAGGCGGTATCGTACATGGCAATGATGTTCTCCACCGGCGTGACCGCCTGGATGTTGTGACAGGGCGCGAGAATGAACCCGCCGCCTCTGCCAAGTGTGCGGATGCAGTGGCGCACTTCCTCACGCACCTCATCCACGGTTCCGAAGGGCAGGATCGACTGGTTCTCGATGCCCCCGTGGAAGCAGAGCCGGTCTCCGTATGTGTCCTTGAGCCAGTCCAGGTCCACGTTCCCGCAGACATACTGCACCGGGTTGAGCACGTTCACGCCCAGGTCCAGTAGCCGCGGGATCAGCTCCCACATCGCGCCGTCATCGTGGTGGAAGATGCGCACTCCGTGGTCCTGCATGAGTCTCGCAATGCGTTTGTAACCCTCCAGGAAGTACTCATCGAACATGGCCGCGGAGATCATCAGCCCGGTCTGCGAGCCGAAATCGTCGGTGAGCTGTGACACGTCGATGAGCCCTCCGGCGGCCTCGAAGAGGCGCTCGCAGTAGTCGCAGAAGAAATTGCACAGGCGGCGGATGATCTCGTGGGAAAGCTCGGGGTACAGCGCCAGGTCGAGGAGCGACTGCTCGAGCCCGCGCAGCTTGTTGAAAAAGTAGAATGGCGCGCTGTAGCCTGACTCGATGACCGCGGTCTCGCAAACTGCCTCGCACTGGGCCCGGACGCCGCTGAAGTCGAACCAGTCGGCGCTAGGCCAGTTGTACTCGTCCAGATCGGCCACGGTCTTCGCGAAAGCCAGCGGGTGGTGGCACATTTCGTAGTAAGTACCGGTCTCGTACTGGACGGGACGCGAGCGTATGCCCCAGTAGTCCTCAACTGTGCCGTCCGAGTACGTGGGCACCTGCGGTCCGATGTAGGCAGGACCTGCCCCGGCGAACCCGTCAATGTGCAGTTCGCGTCGGATCGCGTTGATGTCCTCCGTCTGGAAATGGGCCTGTAGTTTCGCCCAGACTTCGGCGGTCGCCCAGATATCCAAAGGCACCCGGTCGGGTTTTCCCAGATCGATTGCCGCCAGCACGCGTTCGCGCGAGGTCATTCAGTAGATCCCCTCTTCCCGCAGGACCTCCAGCATCCGCCGGGGCTCTGCCAGCGGAAGGTGTATCTTCTCGTGCCCCCTGCGCTCAGATTCGTACAGGGCCATGATGACCTCGATGGCGGCCCGGCCATCCTCCCCGGTGGAGCGCGTCTCGGCGCCCAGTTCGATGGACGTCACCAGGTCGCGCACCGCGTTGAGTATCCCCGTGCCGCCCCAGACCGAGGGCGGGAACTGGTCTTCGGTGAGTGTATACCACCAGGTCTCATCGGTATCCGCGCGCACGGACTTGCGCGCTTCGAACACCGGGCCGACTTTGACCAACCCGCGTTCGAAATGAAGCTCCAGCCAGAAGCGGGAGTCTTCGGTAAGCTCGTCCACGATGGTCACGCCCTGCACGCCGCTGGAAAACTGGAGAATCGCCAGGCTGGTGTCCTCCACGCGCAGGTCATGGCGCTTGCGTCGCGACGCGGTGCCTATCACCCACTCCACATCGCCGGCGAAAAACCGCATGAGATCGTACA
>FWPV01016815.1_pt1 | contig 10236 bp, 6 predicted proteins | sample 2228371 | NCBI WGS metagenome assembly FWPV01 (sample SAMEA103939776, study PRJEB20133) | metagenome
CATGCCTCATAACTTTTAACTTTTAACTCTTAACTCTTAACTCCTAACCCTCACTTTTCTTCTTCTGAAACCAAAACCTCTTTTTTAATATTATACCTCTCCATCTTTCCTCTCAGGGTACTTCGATTCATTCCGAGAAGTTGAGCCGCCTGGACTTGGTTCCCATTCGTTCTCTGAAGCGCACGAAGGATCATCCCTTTTTCGATCACCGAAATCATATCGATGCCCCGTGAGGAGGTTCCACCCCTTGAGAGCTCTTCAAAGACCCTGTCCAGAAGGTCTTCGATCGTCGTCTTGATAGGCTCCTCTGGAATTTCCCTTTTCTCCCAAGCCTTTTCGAAAAGGAGTTGGTCTTCGTGAATCCATTGTCCTTGGGCAAGGACCATGGCCCTTTTCAGAACATTCTCGAGCTGGCGAACGTTCCCTGGCCATGAATAGGAAGTTACTTTCTCCATCGATGAGGGGGTGATGCCGACAATTTCCTTCTTCAGTTCCCGGTTGAACTTTCGGATAAAGTAGGAAACGAGGGCGGGAATGTCTTCTCTCCTCTCCCGGAGGGGAGGAATTTTGATGGAGACCACGTTGAGACGATAGTAGAGATCTTCCCGGAACCGTCCGTTCGCGATCGCTTCTTCCAGATCCTTATTGGTTGCCACGATGAATCGAAGGTCGACCTTGATCGTCTCTGTTCCCCCAAGCCTCTCGAAACGCCTTTCTTGAAGAACTCTTAGCAGTTTTGCCTGGGTGGCGAGCGACATATCGCCGATCTCATCGAGGAAGATCGTTCCTCCCTGACACTGCTCCAATTTTCCGATCCTTCGAGAGGTCGCTCCGGTGAAGGCGCCTTTCTCGTGCCCGAAGAGTTCACTTTCGAGAAGCGTATCGGGAATGGCGGCGCAGTTGACGGGAAGAAAGGCTTGGTTTGAACGGAGACTGTGTTGGTAGATCGCCCGAGCGATCAATTCCTTGCCCGTTCCGCTTTCCCCCCTGAGGAGCACCGTCACGTCGCTCGGCGCAACCTGGCCGATCATCTTATAGATCTCCTGCATGGCCTGGGAAGAACCCACAATCCTTTCCCCTTCTGCCTCCTCCGCCTGCTCCGTAAGAGCGTAAGTCACCTCCTCTTTCATCAGCCTTCTTATGGAAAGAGCTTTTTCGATCAACCCCTTCATTTGAGGGATGGGAAAAGGCTTAAGGATATAGTCGAAGGCACCATACTTCATCGCCTCGATTGCTGTCTCCGTAGTCCCATAGGCTGTCATGAGGATGACCAGAGATTTAGGATCGAGGGACTTCATCTGCTTTAAGATCTCAATCCCACTCGGTCCCGGCATCTTGATGTCCATGATGACGAGATCAGGATGGTCAGTCTTGAATCGGACGAGGGCCTCCTCTCCGTTTTGGGCTGTGAGGACCGAATAACGATCCTCCATCATCCGTTTGAGGGAATAGCGGATCGATTTGTCGTCATCGACGATCAATACGGTCTGCGTTTTCATTTCCTTGTTCTATCGGAAGCCAGATCGTGAAGAGCGTTCCTTTTTCTCGACTGCTTTCCACCTCGATCCTCCCGTGATGTTCGTCAACAATCCGGTGGGCGATCGAGAGCCCGAGTCCCAGGCCGCCTTCTTTCGTCGAGAAGAAGGGATTGAAAAGTTTATCCATATCTTCGGGCGGGATACCGGTTCCCGAATCCTGGACGGAAAGCGAGACCCACTGATTTCCTCCTGGCGACTGGCCACTGAGCCTTAGGAGTCCTCCCTGCGGCATCGCTTGGATCGCATTCAGGAGGAGGTTCAGAACGACTTGTTTGATCTGCTCCCTGTCGACCACGATCGGGGGGAGGGAGGGGAAATCTTTCTCGACGAAGATCCGCCCCTTCTCGATCTGAGGTCTGAGAAGCGCCAAGGTCTCTTCGAAAATTGGAAGGATCTCCGTCTTTTCAAAATGAAGAGGGGAGGGACGAGCAAACCTCAGGAATTGGTCCACGATCTCGTTGATGCGACCAATCTCTTCCTCAATCACCTTGAGGTCTTCCCGATGGGGGTCCGTTGACGCCAGTTTTTCTCTTAGAGAGTGGACGAGGATATTGATACTGGTCAGGGGATTTCGAATCTCGTGGGCGATTCCCGCAGCCAGTTGACCCAAGGCGGCCAGCTTCTCGGATCGAATCAACTGAGCCTCCGTCTTTCTCAGCTCTGCTGTGGTCTTCTGAATCCTCTCCTCTAACTGCTGGCTGAAATTCTTCAGCTCCTGATAACGGAAGGCGTTCTGGATAGCTAAACCGGCCTGCTGAGCGAACGTCATGATCGATTCCAGCGTATCTTCCGTAATACTCTTTCCGGGTTCGGTACGATCGGCCGCAATGGCACCCAAGGCTTTCTCCTTGGCAAGAAGCGGAATCACAACCAGGGAGTGAAGGCTGAATTTTTCTTTCAAGGTCGGATTGACCCTTGGATCTACGCTTGCGTCCGGAATGACGAAGGGCCTCTTCTCAACGACCGATCTGGCTACGATGCTCTCCACCGGCTCCAAACGGAGTGTCACCCCCCTGATCGCCTCCTCATCGACGCCCACGGCCATCTTGCACTCCAACAGGTTCTTTCGTTCATTCACCATGTAGAGGCGAGCTCGATCAAATCCAATCGACTTTGTCACACCTTCGAGAACGAGGCGAAGAATCTCATCGATATTTAACGTCTCCATTAACCCCGAGTTCTCGATACAGATGGCTGCCTGGTTGGCCACGGTGCTGAGCATCTCCTTTTCAGTCTGCGAAAAGAGGTGGGGGTAAGAGGTGTAACAGTTGATCACACCGATCACCCGATCCTTCATGCACATTGGCACACTCAGCATCGAGACCAACCCTTCCTTTTTTGCCAGTTCCTTCTCCTTGTAAAGGGGTTCCTTTAGGACATCGAGAATGGCCATCGGGCGATTGTTCAGGGCGACCGTACCCACCACTCCTTCTCCAAGGGCCAGGCTTCTCTCTTTCAGATATTCTTCGCTCATACTTTGAGTCGCTTTCAATTTGAGCTTGCGATCCTTCTCATCGAGAATCCAAAGGGAGCAAATCTTCGAATCCATCACCTTGGCTGTGACCGAGACGATCAGGCGCAAGACGTCGTCGAGGTAGAGACCGGACGTGATCGCCTTCGTGATCTCGAGAAGGGCATTGATTTCCCTGGCGTTGGGGTTACGACTCTTCTTCACCGGAGGCTGTCCCTCCTTACTTCTCTTATCGTCTCTAAAAGGATCCATTTCGAAAGCGAATTGGCACGAGTCTGGTCGGCTTTGTAGTCGAAATTGTCTTGACCGGAAAGATCTTGCTAAGATCGGCTTTCCCCCTGCCTGGGCCCGAAGAATCCGATCCCTTCTTGATTGAGAACATCCATGTAGACATGAAGGAGCTGTCCTCCCCGAACCGAGGGGACATGAATCACCCGAACGACCTCCTTGCAACCCTTGAACTCTGGAGCGATCTCAGGGAGAAGGTTTTGAGCGTTGAGCAGAAAGGCTTCGTTGAAAAACGCACTGGGGTCATCCGGGAAAAGAGGAACGATCACAATGTCAGCCTCGACGAGATCCTGGAAGAAATGCGTCCCATAGGAAACTTCCGGCGTGTATCCTTCTTTTGCAAAGGATATCTCCATCAGAAGTTTTGCTTTATTGATATTCGCATAGGTTACGCGCACCCCCAGATTGATATCGTTGCTTCCCCAGCGGCCCGGTCCCAAGAGGGCATAGTACTTTTGGGCCAGGTGTTTATTCAACACGTTGACGACGCTGGCGATCCTTAACTTCTCTTCGTACGTCCTCAAGGCATCGTAGGCCCGGGGGTCGACATAAACGATATATTCGATGTTGGGAACGACACTGTTGGAAAGTCCCGCATGGGTAATGAAGAGGGTCTGTTCCTTCGGAATCCCTTCTGGGATGCGAACCTTCTCCATCTCCCTTCTGATGGAGAGGGATCGACACTGTAACAAGTAGAATTTGTTGTCGTCCCAGGCAAACTCGATATCCACGGGACGTCCGTAGGCGGCCTCAACCCTCGAAAGAATTTTTTTGGCGAGCGGAACGAAATGAGTCTTCGTCAGCAGGTTCTCAAAGGTCAAACAAACTTCCTCTCCTTTGAGAGGTTGCGTTTTGAAGAGAGGAGGAGCCAGATGTCCATCCTTTTGGACCGAGACGGCATAGAAAAGGTCGGGGTGATCCACCATGGACGCCAAGGTTCGGAAGTCCACCGTCTCCATCCCTCCTTGCTTGAGGTTGAGGACATCCACCTGCTTTTGGGAGTACTTCATTATCTGCTGGGCGGTGATCTCCGGTCGCAACTGGGGGTGGCTCAGCGGTATCATCCGGGGATAGTCCGAACCCACGCGGTCGACGGCCCGGGTCCCGAGGCCAAAAACCAGCCTCACCAATCCTTCCTCCTTCTTGATCTTTGGGTTCCACGCATAGACATTGCGCGAGAACATCACCCCCGAAGCAAAGGGGAAAAAATAGTCTCCAAAGCGTCGGCCGACCACCTTCTGAACCACCATGGCCATTCGTTCATCGTAATCCAACAGGCCGTGATCCGCGCGGTAAAGGATGGGGTCCGGACCATAGGTGCTTGCGAATACCCGTTTGAGACCAGCGATAAAGTTTCTAAGGCGGGTCTCGATGTCTCCTAAGTTCGTGAGGAAAACGGATAGGTATTTGCCGGAAAAAGCCAAACCGAAGTTATCCTCCAGCATGCTCGACGATCGAATGATGATGGGATGTTCGCCAATCTCTTCCAGGATTTTACGGAAATCGCGGATCACCTCAGGTGCGAAGTTGGCAAACCTAAATTTCTCCTCGATATCGAAGAACTCCTTCTCAATCGTCTCCCTGTCTTTGTATTTATGTGTGTGGAACTGATGGAGGTTGTTTCGATCCAAGAATTCCGAAAAGACCCCTGAATTCAGATACCATGTCTCGGGAACACGCAGGTATTCCTCCAGCTCCGGATCCCTCTCTTCCAAGACCGGAAGGAGGATCTTTTCGGCCAAAATCATGCCGGCCGCCTTTCCTCCCAACTTCCCGGGGTACCTTCGGCTCCAGAGGGTATGTTGCAGGATTTCGTGGATGTCGCGGATCGTAATGTGGTTTTTCGCAAGGCTAATAAAGGGAAGCTGGCTGGAAATGTAATGTTTGATGAGCGCGACCCGAATCCCCTCGGCTTCCTCCCGTGAGATATAGACCTCCCCTTTTGGAATTTCGCAGAACTCTTGAAGAGCGTTGTAAATTTCCAGGGAGGTAGCATGCTCCTGGTTGACGACAAAACTGAGCTTTTGACATTTATCTTTTTTCCGGGCGAGGTTGATGTAATTCTCGATTTCATAGTCGCTCAGATGGGCGGCCGTATAGTAACCGATGAGACCCTCGACATATTCTTGGCGATTGATTTCCGTATCGGGAAGTCCATCTCTTTTCAATGCCTCGAAAGCCTGCTCATGAAGGGCTTCCCTCGAAATAATCCCTCTCTTCTCAAGGACCTCCATGAAGATGCTGAACATCAGTCCCATGAGATTGGGATACTGGTTCATTTTTCGAAACAACCGGTAGGCTTTCAGGACATCCATCTAAACCCAACCCCTCAGCTTACAGGCCTCCGCTACCCTTGCGACAGCCACGAGATACGCAGCTTCTCTCATATTGACCCTCTCCTTGAGGTGCATCTCGTAGACCCCATAAAAGGCCCTGGACATCTTTTCGTCGAGTCTTTGGTGGACTTCGTGCAAGGGCCAATAAAAATTGTAGGCGTTTTGGACCTGTTCGAAATACGAGACGGTGACCCCCCCGGCGTTGGCGAGAAAATCGGGTATGAAAAAGATATTGTTCTGATAGAGGATATCGTCAGCCTCTGGCGTCATCGGTCCATTGGCTAACTCGCAGGAGATCTTACACTTGATTCGAGGGGCATTTTTCTCTGTGATGACGTTTTCAAGAGCCGCAGGGAAAAGAACTGTCACATCCAATTCGAGGAGCTCTTCATTGCTGATCCTTTCGGCTCCTGGAAATCCTTCAAGGGTGCCTGTTCTAAGTTTGTGCTCCACCAATTTTTTGGGATCCAACCCTTTTGGATTAAAGATCCCCCCTTTCGAGTCGGAGGCTGCGACCAACTTGAGTCCTAGGATCTCCGAGCCCAGAAGGGCAGCGTGTTGCCCGGCGTTGCCAAAACCCTGTATGGCCATGGTCTTCCCTTGAAGATCGATGCCTAAGACTTTGGCCGCTTCCCGGGTAACGTAGACCCCTCCTCGAGCCGTAGCATCCCCGCGACCCTCAGAGCCTCCTAGTGGGATCGGTTTGCCGGTGATCACACCCGGGTGGTGTTCGCCTACTATCGTCTCATACTCGTCCATCATCCAGCCCATGATCTGGGGTGTGGTATAGACGTCCGGGGCAGGCACATCTTTCGATATGGATAGGATCGGTGCTATTGCCCGAATATAGGCTCGGGCCAAACGCTGCTTTTCGACCTCCGACATTCCTTTCGGATTGCAGGTGACCCCTCCCTTACCTCCCCCTAACGGTATATCCACCACTGCCGTCTTCCAGGTCATCCAGGCGGCCAGGGCGCGAACAGTGTCAATCGTCTCCTCGGGGTGCCATCGGATCCCGCCTTTGGCTGGACCGCGAGCCGTATTATACTGGACCCGATAGGCATGAAAGACCCGAACGTTTCCATCGTCCATCTGAACAGGAAGGGTGACCGTGAGCTCCCGTTGAGGCCAACGGAGCAGATCATGAGTGGCTCGATCTAGGCCCAGTCTCTCTGCGGCGGCGTCCAACTGTTTCTGTGCAATTTTGAAGGGGTTCATCTCTACCATGGGGGATCCCTCCTTGGGGACGGTGAATAAGAAAAAAGGCGCCAGGTCTTTTTGACGCCCGCGTCTTCAGCACCTGTTTGTATCTGTTGGATTTTTATTATAAATTCGGCGCCTTGTCAAGTCTCGCTTCGAAGGGTAAAAAATGGTATCGGTTGGTTTACCGGATGCAAAAAAGGGAATACCTCCCATCTCAGTATTCCCTTCCTGTGCTGCCTACTGGTTTTAAGAGATCCCCGCCTTAAAGGCTTTGGATTTGATGAAAGCCTCCATATTGAGGTTCAGAATCCTCGCCGTAATTTTTTTCACCCTCACCTATTGCCCCAAGAATTTTTTCAACCTCTTCTTTGTCCGCATCCATGACGTAGGGGATTCCGGAGACCTCCGAGGCCTCTCGTGTCAAGGCGCAAAGGTCGTCTCTGGAGATATACTCCAATCTGAACTTCCTCGAACCCGCCATGAGTTGCTGAAGCCCGGCGTTGAGGCGATCGAAGTAGGTGAGCATTCCGATTGCGCCCGTCGGGATTCGTTCGAAGTCTTTGCCGTACTTTTCCTTCAATTTGGCTGCGAGAATGAATATATGCTCCACATCGTTGCCGTATTTAGCCACGTCAGCAGGAACTTTTCCCTTCTTGATCATCTCACCGATTGTATTGCCCACCATCGCCGCTGTCATCGAAGCCCTTCCCAAGCAGGTCGCTTTGATGTAAGGAGCAGCCAGGGCGATAGCCTTAAAAATGTGATCCTCCAGAGCGAGCCCCCCCGCTATCGCACAGGTTGGAATGAAGGCCCCTTTTCTTTCGAGGCGATTGAGGAATTGATATAGGAGGCTTTCGAGATAGACGGTCGGAATACCCCACTCATTCATCATTCGCCAGGGACTCATTCCCGTTCCCCCGCCAGCCCCGTCCACTGTGAGAAGGTCAATCTTCGCATCGGATGCATACTTGACAGCGCGGGCCAGATCGGCGGGTCGATAGGCTCCGGTCTTGAGGGAGATATACTTCGCTCCAATCTTTTTGAGCCGCTCCACCTCTTTGTGGAATCCTTCTTCGCTCACCATTCCCAGCCTTGAATGGCGTTCGAACTCTTTAAAGTCCCCTTGTTTGAAAGCTTCCTGAACTACAGGGTCCTCTGGATCAGGGAGGACGATATATCCCCGGCTTTTCAGTTGTAAAGCCCTCTCCAGGGTGGGGAGTTTCACCTCACCACCGATGTTTTTCGCACCCTGCCCCCATTTTGGCTCGATGATCCGGACTCCGAGTTTCTCAATAACGTACTCCGGGACCCCCAGCCGGCCATCCTCGACGTTATACTGCACAATGATCCCTCCGTAGCCATCGTACCACTGTTGGAATGTCTTCACCCTTCGTTCCATCTCGGGAGATCTCACTACGTGGCTGTTTCTGAACTCGGCATTGGGGTCCATCCCGCAGACGTTTTCTCCGACAACGACCAGAGTTCCAGCAATAGCTGCTGCAATGGCCATCGATTCCCAATGGATACGGGCAATATCGGTTGATCCCAAAGCCCCTGTGAAATAAGGGACTTTCATCTTGATCTTTTCCGTTGCTCCGACTTCTGTCGAGATGTCCACTGCGGGGAAAGTGGCATGGTCAGGGTCGGCAGGAACGCCCATAGCGCCGACACACGACCCCTGGATGTTGAAATGAGAAAAATCGACGGGATAGTCCTTTTCAGAGCCTGCGGTCACCTTGGAAAAGGGCTGGGGATAGAGAATTTCTCTCCCCCTTAAAGCGGATCGACCCACCTCGCAGGTTCCAGGACAACCGTCCAGGCAGGTGACACAGAGTCCTGAGACGGGAGCGGGTTCGACTCGGTTTCGCGTGAACGTAGCCGGGCTTCGGTTAGGCTTGGTGAGTGTCATCTCCTTCCTCCTTTCGATGGGTAATAAAAAAGGCGTCACCCCTCGTTGACGCCTTTGTCACCCCACACCGTTGTTCCAATAAAAAAGGCGCCAGCTTTCCTCTGACGCCTTCGTCCACCAATACGCCCTCGTATTGATGGATGTTCTTTTAATACAAAACTCTCGCTTTGTCAACCATTTTTTAATCAGCGAAGTAATCGCTCAGTCTACCGGGGAAATTCAATGAAATCGGACAGGGAGGTTGGAGAAAATCTTATAGCGGAACCCTCAGCTTGTCCCCTGGCTCGAAGAATTCAATTAGAAATGGGGAGGACTCTTCTCTCATGGGCGAAGTGACTTTTGCCAAAGGATCATCCCAAATCGTCCGCTTGGTAAGATTTTCGAAGACATTCTGTCCGATCACCAGATCCTCCCCACGCTTCGGTGACGCATTACATCGTTGACAAAGGTCAATCCGTTTGGGTAAATTAAGCAACATCACAGAGGATACGGAGGTTCCGGATTGTTAAAGAAAAGGATATCGAAAGCATCCTATGAGAAACAGATCAAAGCCCTCCTGGAGATCAGCCAGGCCATCTCTTCGGATCGCTACCTGGACGATATTTTGAAACTCGTCGTCACAGTAACCGCAAATGTGATGGATTCAAAGATCTGTTCTCTTTGGATGTTGGACGAGAAGGAAAAGGTTCTGAAGATCCGTGCCACGCAAGCCATCAGCGAAGAATATCTCAAAGAACGGAGTCTGAAATTGGGTGAGGGAGTCGTGGGATACGTGGCCGAGCATAAAGAACCCTTGGCCATCCTGGACGTCCTCAAGGAACCTCGCTACAAGGAGAAGGAACTCGCCCGCAAGGAAGGGCTCGTCTCGATGCTGAGCGTCCCCATGATCGTCAAGGAAAAGGTGATCGGGGTGCTCAATATTTATACCTCCTATCCCCATGAATTCACCGAGACAGAGAGAGCTCTTCTTGCTACGGTGGCCAATCAGGCAGCGATCTGCATTGAGAACACCGAACTGATGGTTAAGACAAAGGTGATTCAGGAGGAGTTGGAAACCCGAAAGTTAGTCGAAAGAGCCAAAGGCGTGCTGATGAAACGCCATAGCCTGGATGAAGAGGAGGCTTTTAAACGGATTCGAAAAGCAAGCATGGATAGCCGTAAGACCATGCGCGAGGTCGCAGAAGCCATTCTTCTGACGGACAAAATGGGAAGCCCATGAAGTCCCAAAAAAACTGGAAATCGGATAGGTTGGAGAAAGTTTGATAGCGAAAACCTCAGCCTGGCCCTTAACCTTATGAATCCACTGAAAAACTGAGAGGATTTTCCTCTCCCGGGCCAAGTGACCTTCATAAGCTGCCATGTCAGATCGCTAGCCTGATGAAATTTTCGAGCCCATAACAGGAAAGTCCTCCCCATTTCTAATTGAATTCTTCGAGCCAGGGGACAAGTTGAGGGTTCCGCTATAAGATTTTCTCCAACCTCCCTGTCCGA
>FWPV01016818.1_pt1 | contig 10235 bp, 11 predicted proteins | sample 2228371 | NCBI WGS metagenome assembly FWPV01 (sample SAMEA103939776, study PRJEB20133) | metagenome
AGACCCGCAGTGGGTCTCGCGCCCCCGCCCCTTGCGGCCCCAGCCCCCCAGTGGGCCGCGATTAGCTGAGTCCGTCACTCAACCGGCCTGAGCACCTGAGGCCGGCTAGACTATCTGATCATTCAGGCGGCAGCTCACCGGTAAGCATAGCAGTACTGATACCCGCCGTGCGTTTCGCCCGCCAGGACCAGAAGGCGTACCACAGCAGACCGGCAGCCCAGGTACCCAGTATCAGCATGCCGGTGGCAAGGGTGAACTCCTCCAACTTGGTCTCCTGGAAGAAGAAGAACACCGCCAGGATGGCGAGGTAGGCCAGATTGACGATAGCACCGAGAGTGACCACAGGAATGCCTAGGAATTTCCACTTCCGGTAGGGCGAGGCTTCCCAGATACCGCGCGCCCGCGGAGAGAAGGGGAAGATGGCGGCGGCGATGGCGCTGACGCCGAACACCGAGAAGATCTCGAGCGCCGTCACGGAAAGACCCTGTTCCTGGAAGGGCAGGTAGAAGCAGTAGACGGCTATCAGGATTTCGGCCAGGACGAAGCAGAGGAGGTAGTTCTTAAGAGGCGAGGCGAAGCGTGGGTTCACATCGGTGAACCACTTGGGCCCCATACGGTCCATTCCCCACGCGAAGATGATGCGGGGGAAGGCCAGGTAAGACAGCGCCACCCACCACAGCGTGAACAGCAAGAAGGAGAAGGCCATCAAGAAGAGGATCACCGGATTCTGATTGACCACGGCGGCCAACCCTACGAAGTGTGGGCTCCAGGGCAGGTTGTAGCCGGCGATGGCGTCGGTGCCGTTGTTATCCAGCCAGGCCGTGGCCGACAAGAAGTCGAAGTCGACCAACGTGTAAAGGCCGACCGCCACCAGGATCATGAACACTCCGGGCAAGAGGATGGCAAAGAGATTGGCCAGGATGATGCTCTTGTCGGGCCGTTTGACCTCTCCGGCTATGAACGTGATGCAGTAGGAGTAGGCGAAGAGCCAAGAACCGGCCACCATCACGCCGAAGGTGTCATACCAGTTCCAGGTGGTAGGCATGTCCCTGCCCGCAGCCTCGCTCACGGCGGCGATGAAGTCGTGGTACTCAAGAGAACCGTGCTGCGCCGCCAGTGCGTTCCAGGAGGCGATGAAATCGTCCTTGCCGTAGGCGAGCAGCACGACCACGATGATGGCTGCCCCCAGAAGGCCGAGCCCCATGACCACCTTCTGCACCCGGGCGAAGATCTTCACTCCGAAGACCACGAAGAAGAAAGCGATTATGCTGGTGATGGTGGCGATGACGAAGGTGCCCCAGTTGTAGGGCAGACCGCTGAAGAACTGGTTGGTCTCAGCGTTGTACAGCCACTTCCAACCGAGAAAATCGGCGAGCATGACGCAGCCGGGGTCTGCCATCCACGGGGCCAACACGTAGATCCACATGAGCCAAATGAAGGCGTTACCGAACGATTCCCCGATTCCGACGAGCGGGTGGATGATGCGTGAGTTGTAGATGTACTCACCTCCGGAGCGGGGCATCGACCCGCCCAGGATCCCCCAGACCAGGGGGAAGCCGATGCCGGCCAGCACCACGGAGATGATCGTCGCGATGATGAGGTTGCCGCCCAGGTAGACTCCCAGGCCGAGGCTTATCATCACCCAGATGCTCGGCGTCAGCCCCTGGTTCATGAAGCCCACCCCGAAGGCATCCCACAAGCTCAGACCGCGCACGAGACCGCTGGCCTTGCGCGCGAAGGTTATCTCCCCTTGTGCCGCCATCACGTCTCCCTTCCTGCTCCCTTTGCTCCATTCCCTTTTGGCTCAAGAGAGGGCCCGCCAGGTCGCTGTCAGCCCTTCGCCCAATGTGAGCAGACCTGTTCGCATTTGTCAACGCGCTCTTTGGCGGTGGAGGGGCAAGGAGGCGGGGCTGCTTATCAGCCGGCCTCCCCGGCCGACGCGATGGACCCTTCCTCTCCACACCACTTTGCGCCCGCACAGACCGGCACACCAGACCAGAGCGCTCAGACAGTCCCGCAAGGGCAGCCAGGCCAACCAACGCCGCAAGGCTCGGTTGTCGGTGGACCCGGTCACCAGCCAGGCAGTGGCCCACCGGACCGCCAGCGCTCCCGCGACCACGCCCCAGCCCCAGGCTCCCCCCGGGTCCAGAGGCAGGAGCACTAAGGCCAGGGGCAGCGGCAGCGTCAGTAGGATCCCGGGATACTCCCGGGGCCGGTTCACGCGGTTGGTCCGGGCCCAGCGGACCTCGCGGTCCCACTGTTCACGCCAGGTGGTGATCCCCAGGTAGCAGTCGGCGATGTATCGGGAAAGAACCACCTGGAGTCCGGCGGCCCTTATCCCCCGAGCTAGATGGGTGTCTTCCGCTAGGCGGTCGCCGAAAGGCTCCCAGCCTCCTATGCGCTCGAGGTCGGCCTTGCGCAGAGCGATGGTGGCGCCGAGTGCGAAATGCATGGCCAGGAACCGTCTGGCCACCACGACCTGGGGGAGAAAGGTCACTCCCATGTACAGAGCCTCCAGTTTGGCGGTCAAAGTGCGGGGCGCCACGCCCCGGTAGCAGCAGGTCACCATGCCCACCTGGGGGTTGGCCAGGGGCGCTGTGACCTCGCGCAGGTAGGAAGGACTCACTCGTATGTCGCTGTCGCTGATGACGAGCCAGGGATACGCGGCCGCTTCGGTGAGCCGAACCAGCGAATTCACTTTCGGATTGGGAAAAAGCGAGGGAATGTCGGTCAGCAGCCGGGCAGAGCGCTCAGGATGCTCGGCGATGACTTGACGGATGAGGGGTAGGGCAGGGTCATCCTGGTCTGCGACGGCGAAAAGGATCTCATACTCGGGATAGTCTTGCTGGAAAAAACTGGCGAAGTTCTCATACGCGCCTTCATCGAGTCCCCGTACGGGTTTGAGTATCGACACCGGAGGGAGAGCGGACCCGGGAGGGAGAGCTGTGGCCGCGTTGGCGGCACCGGCCGGCACATCGGGCACTGGGGGTTGTCTCACTAGGGCAGGCGCCGCCACCGGCTTCTCAGTGTGGAAATACTCCCGCACCCACCAGCACGAGATCACCAAGTACACACAAGCCGCGAGCGGTAGTACGTAGGCGAGTTTCTCCATGCCTAGCTCTTCTCCGGGAGCTCGAGGCCGAAAGCTTCGGGGAAGTTCGTCAGAAGGAGGCCGCCGTGTTCTGCTGCGCTCCTCACCCTGGGGTCGAGGAGCGCAGTCAGGTCGCCGGGGTTGGGGCCCAGAGGCCCGCTCTCCCTGCGCAGGGAGGGGTGGCAGTAGATCTCGACTACCTCTGTCACCTCCGCCGGGCGTCTCCGCCGGGCCAGATGCTCCAGCAAGGCCGCGAGGTAGCCGGCCGTGAAACTGCCCGACTGCATGAGCCCATACACCCGGGCGGCCGTCGGTAGGGGATGGCGCCGGAGTCGGCGGGCGCAGAGCAAGGCCAGCAGCGAGAAGACCAACTTCCATCCCAACTTGAGCCAAGGCCGAGACCGGTCGTGGCGCAGGCTGAAGAGGAGTTCGTCGCCCACGTTGAGGCGGATGGCTCCGGCGCCGAACTCGTGGGCCAAAGACAGCACCAGGGGGAACACCGTGGGGTGGAGGTGGAGATGGTGATGGCTGTCTACGTGAGAGAGTGGCAAACCGGTGGCCGCGAACGCCTCGAACTGAGTCCGCAGCTCGCGCGCGAGCTCTCGGCGGGCGGCGGCACTGAACAGGTAGAGCAGTCCTGCCCGAAAAACGCTTCGGGGGAGAAAGCCTCGTTCGTCGGTCAGATGGGGTGTCTCCTGGGGCAGGGAGAGGGCCCGAACGCGAGCCATGGTCAAATGGAGTCCTACCCCCAGACCCGGGCGCTCCCGGGCAGCCTGTACAGCCGCGGATACCGCATCGCCGGTGACCATCAGACTGGCTGAGGTCAGGACGCCGTCATCGTAGGCTTGGGCTACCGCAGCGACCACTTCCGGAGAGCGGCCGAAATCGTCGGCGTTGACGACCACCCGGACCGCGCGGCGGCGGTGATCCGGCCTCTCAGGGTCTGCGGCGATGGTCAGCCTGCCTTCCCGCGTTTGCAAGCGCTGCTCCGGAGCCTCAGAATAGAGCCTCGTCGTAGCTTGAGCGCATACGACTCGTTTCGTACGACATGTTTCATCCAATCACGTGCACAAGGAGAGGGCAAGGTGGTCATCCGGGAGATGGAGCCGCATGAGTATCCGGCGGTGATGCAGCTTTGGGCCGAGGCCGGTCTTCCGGTCAAGCCGCAGGGCCGGGACGCGCCCGAGCGGGTGGAGGCGGAGCGGCGATCCGGCCGGGCGATCTTCTTGGTGGCGGAGAGCGAGGGCAGGCTGGTGGGAGTGGTGATCGGCACCCATGACGGCCGCAAGGGCTGGATAAACCGGCTCGCGGTCGCCCCTGCCTATCGCCGGCGAGGCATCGCCTCCCGTCTGGTACGTGAACTGGAGGAACGATTGGCGGCTCTGGGCCTGGAGGTGGTGGCGGCCCTCATCGAGTCGACCAATACTGCGTCGCTTGCTTTCTTCACTGCCCTGGGTTACCTGCACGACCCCGGGATCGAGTATGTGAGCAAACGCAATTCCCCCGAGGCCTAAGATCTACGACCGGGAGTTCTCCCGCAAGTTGGCAGGCGACATACAGGCGATAGCGCTGCGCAGGCTGAGGATGATCAGCAACGCGCATGCCATCCAGGATCTTCGCTGTCCGCCGGGTGACAGGCTTGAGAAGCTCTCGGGAGACCGTGAGGGTCAATACAGCACCCGCATAAACGACCGGTATCGGATCTGCTTCGTCTGGAAAGACGGAGATGCCCACGACGTGGAGATTGTGGACCATCATTGAAGGGGAGGTATGTCATGACGACCAAGAAGCTTGCGCCGGTGCATCCCGGCGAGGTGCTTCTGGAGGAGTTCCTCATCCCCTTTGGTCTTAGCCAGAACAGGCTGGCTCTGAGCGTCGGCGTGCCGCCTCGGCGCATCAACGAGATCGTCTTGCGTAAGTGCCGCGTGACTGCCGAGACCGCGTTGCGTCTCGCGCGGTTCTTCGACACGACGCCGCAGTCCTGGCTCGGTCTTCAAGACACTACGCCTTGGGCCGGGCTGTCAACTCGGCTTCCGGGCGACGAGCGGCGAAGGGCCGGCTCGGTCGGCCTACAGCCGCCATGTAGACCACTCCTTCCGTAGTTCCGTCTATGCCAAGGAGGGCGTTGGCCTCTTGGTCGTAGAAGGCAGCGACCGGGCAGCTGCCCAACCCCAGCGCCACAGCGGTAAGAGCAAGGTGCGCCGCCATATGCCCGGCGTCAAGGTAGACATAGCGGTAGGCCCGCTCCCGGTATTTCCACTCCGAGCGGGCGAAGACCGCGGTCCAGAGGAAGACCACGGCTGCTCTGGCCATGAACGGTTGATCCAGCGCTGCTGCAGCTACAGCCGCCCGCAAGTCACCGGTCTGGAGCTGCTCCAAGGAGTGGCTGCCTTCGGCGATGGGGCGCTCCAACATGTCAGCGCCTGCGACCCGGTAGTGGTAGAGCCCGGGTTCGAGGTTCTCGACCTTGCTCGCCACCAGGTAGGTCTCTATGGGGTAGAGTGCGCCCGCTGCGGGGGCGGCCCGGTAGAAATCCTGCCCGTAGGGGGTCGTGAACCTGGCGGTTATGCCGGCTGAAGCCCACAGCAGACGAGAGAGCTCAAGGAGGCTGAGGGGAGCAGCCGCGAACGACCGGAGTGACCGTCGCCGAGCTACGCAGGTGAGGAGATCCGGCAGGGGCGGCTCATCGGGGCCGGGGGAGGGCGAAGGTAGAGAGATCACGGGGACGTGCGTGTAGAACTTGTAGGCAGGTGGTCTACTCCGCCAGTCCAGGGTGCGCTCTTCCTGCTCCAACCTCTCCCGTTCATAGGACGAAGCCTTCTGAAAGGCTCGTCCCACGTTCTCAGACATGATGCCTTCTGCCTCCTTCAGTGCGGCTCGAGATGATAGTCTCCGCCGTCACACGCTCTCGCGCAGGGCGCGGCTCTGGTAACTTCTGGTGTACTCTGCAAAGTTCCCACAAGAGTGCAGGGGAGGCAAGTCAAAGCGGTGCAGGACTCTGAGGTAGAGCTAGTCCAAAGCGGGCAAGAGCCCCGGCAGACCCAATGGTTCCAGTTGGGGGTCGTCAGCGCAGCCAGCCTGGTAGTGTGGTCCGGCTTCGGGGCCATCTTGCCCTATCTTCCCGTGTTCTTGCGCGAACAGGCCCATGCCTCCATGTGGGTGATAGGGGGGGTGGCCGCTGCCTACTATGTGGGGACTTTCCTGTTCTCGGCTGTCTTTGGTCGGTTGAGCGATCGCATCGGGCGCAAACCTCTCATCGTGTTCGGGGTCGCTCTCTATTCCGTTTCCACTTTCCTGTTTCTTTCCACGACCCATCCGGGCTGGTTCCTACTCTTCCGGCTGCTGGAAGGGGTCGGCGCTGCGGCGGTGACTCCCGCCGGGCAGGCTTTGGTAGCTGAACTTACCGTGGATGAGACGCGCAGTCGGGCTTATGGCTGGCTGACCACCGCGCAGTTCGGCGGTCTGGTGGCGGGTCCTGTCATCGCCTGGCCGCTGTATAGCCTGGGCGGGGGCCAGGGGAAATGGGCCTTCTACACGATTTTCCTGTTCGGAGGAGCGGTGTCGGCTCTTACGGCCATAGCGCTGGCGCTTTTCATCCGCGAGCCGGAACACGCGCGTCGGCAGCGGGCAGTGAAGGTGACTCCTCCCTCCTACCGTCGCCTGATCACCCGTCCGGTGTTCGCCTTCATCGTGGTAGCGACGACCGGCAATTTCGCCATGGGGGTGTTCGAGGTGCTGTGGAGCCTGTGGCTGCGTCGATTGGGGGCCTCGGTGCAGTTCATCGGGCTAACCTGGATCGCTTTCTCGGTTCCTATGCTGCTTGCTTTCGTAGGCGGGTATCTGGCGGATCGTTACAATCGTTGGGTGCTCATGTTCACCGGCTACACGGTGTCGGCCTTTGCCTGGATCTTTTACGGCACCACCGACAACCTACCCCTTTTCCTGGGCGTGAGCGTGATCGAAGGGTTGGCCGTGGCTTGGTCATATCCGGCCAAACAAGCCTTCTTGGTGCAAGTGGTCACTCCCCGCTGGCTGGGAAGCGTACAAGGGGTAGAGCAGACGAGCATGCAGGTGGCGGCTTTCATAGGCACCCTGGTGGCTCCGGTCCTCTATGAGTATCTCTCCGGGCTGGTGATCAGTCTGGCTGGGATGATTTCGCTCTGTGGGCTGGTCTACGCGGCCCCCATACTACGCCGGGAATGGGGGCGGCTGAGAGCGGAGACACCACAGGTCGACGCCACGTCATAGTTGAACTATCTACTGAAACAGCTATGATTAGTCTCATGGGAGAACAGACGATCCAGAAAGCGAGCTCGGCGTCGATCGCGGAAAGCTACTCTGGCCGGGAACGACGCCGAGAGGATCGGCGGAAGCGCCGCTTCAGCCTGGTTATGCATGAGCGAAGAAGTGGGTTCGATCGGCGGGGTCCCGGGCCGGGAGCTAGTCGTCTGGCCGTGGGCTATCACCGGATGTTGCTTGCGCTCCGGGACCGGCCTCGCCTCTTGTTGCTACTGCTTGCGCTTGTGAACGTGCTCAATGTGGCTGACTTCACTTTCACCTTGAACGCCTTGGCCCTGGGGGGCAGGGAGGTCAACCCCATCTTGGGCCCACTTTTCGACACCGATCCGCTTCTTGCTGCGGTGTTCAAAATGGTGGCCGTTCTTCCCGTCTCCTGGGTGGTCTGGCGTTGTCGGCGTTTCCGCAGCGGCCTGGAGGCCGTCCTTCTCATGGTGGTCATGTACGGGGGGGTGGTGCTTTACCACCTTTATGGCCTGCTGCTCTACTGTTGAGGTTCGAGCAGGCGAGCCGCCGGCGCTCAGTTGTGCCGAAACGCGGCCGAGACGGAGGCGGGGTAGCTCGATTTCGCAGTTCTGCGTGGTGACCGCAGATCGGCCTCCGGGAGCGTCAGCCGCATCTCGCGCAGCGCAGGATCCTGCTCGAGGACGGACAGAAGAGCCTCCACCACTCTCGGGTCAAGCTGGGTTCCGCTGGAGTTCCTCAACTCTTTAGCCGCCTGACGGTGGGTACGGGCGGGGCGATAGGGCCGGTCCGAACGGATGGCGTGGTAGGCATCAGCTGCGGCGATGATGCGGGCTCCCAGAGGGATCTCTTCACCCTTCAGTCCCGCAGGGTAGCCAGAACCGTCCCAGCGCTCCTGATGATGGAGAACCAAAGGCATGATGTCGGTAAGCTCGGGAGCCTGTCCGATGATGCGTTGGCCCAGGACCGGGTGCCGGCGTATACACTCCCATTCTTCCTCGGTCAGGGTGCCCTCCTTGGTAAGGATGGCGTCGGGCACCCCGATCTTGCCCACATCGTGCAGCAGGGCCCCTATGGTGATGCGGGAGATGTCGGTGGCCGACAACCCCAGGCTGCGGGCCACCGCGGCCGAGAGTCGGGACACCAAGTGGGAGTGTTTGTGCGTGTAGCCGTCCCGTATGTCGACCGCCTCGGCCAGGCTGCGGACGATGGCTTCGCGGCGCCGATGGGGCAGAGACACCAGGGTGCCCCCGTGGCCCTGCGGAGGCAGCTCTCCGAAAGTCTGGACTTGGTTGCCGCCCAGCGTCTTGGCCAGTTCGAGGGATTTGGTGGCGGCGTCGACCAACTCTGAGGGCGATTCGGCGTCCCGAGGAAAGACGGCCACGCCCACACTGGCCGTGAGGCGTATCTCGCCGTCATTGGTGGGAAAGACCCAGCCCGCCGCACATTGGCGCAGACGCTCGGCCACCTCGCGGCCAGGCTTCTCGAAGGTGTGAGGGAGGATCATGGCGAAGCGGTCGCCCTGGTAGCGCGCCACCAGGTCGATCTCGCGTAGTTGAGTGCGCAGGCGGCGGGCCGATTCCACCAGGACCCTGTCGCCGACTCGATGGCCGAAACGCTCATTCACTGGTCGGAAATCATCGAGGTCCAGCAGGAGGAGGACAAAGGTGTCGTTCAGGCGGGCCGCGCGTTCGCACTCATAGGCAAGACGATCCTGGAAGACCCGGTGACTCGCGATCCTGGTCAGAGAGTCGACGGTCGGACTGTCGAGCACACGGGCGCTCACCTCCGAGGTTTGCCGTGCCCCATAGAGCGTGGCGGAAAGCAGGGCGGCGGCTGCGACACACAACGCGACCTGGTCAAAGGGAAAGGCGAGCAGTGCGGACGACGGGCGAAGGGCTGAACCCAGGGCAAGCGCCGCCAGCACGCCGTGGAGGAGTAATCCCGGCACCAGGGGTAAGGCTCCCGGAAGGGGACGGCGTCCGCGTCTACCCAGGATCAAAGCGGCACCCAGCAGCAGGAGGCTGGTCGCCATAGCGGCCAAACCGATTCTGAGCACATTCGAGACGTCGATCGCTATGCTCCTTTCTCCTCGAACATGACTGTTCGACGAGAGGCGGCGGCGTTCCTGCTAGGGTTTGGGCAGGTGCTGCCCCCGGTATGGAGGCCGGTGTTACGCGAGTGTTTTGCCTTGGGTTCTCGGGCGTAGCCTCGGGTTCAGGCGTAGCGCTGTTCGAGCCAGGGATCTCCCAGGGCGTGGTAGCCTCGGCGTTCCCAGTAGCCGAGCCTCTGTTCGGCGGTGAACTCAATGCCGCTCACCCACTTGGCACTCTTCCAGAAATAGAGGCGGGGAACCAGGAGCCGCACCGGCCCGCCGTGTTCGGCGGTCAGGGGCTGGCCCTCGTATTCGTAGGCTAGGAGGACGTCGTCTCGTAGGAGTTCCTCTAGAGGTAGGTTCGTGGTCCAGCCGCCGCTGGCGTGGATGACCGCGTGGCGGGCCTCCGGCAGTGGTTCGTCGGTCTTAAGCACGTCGACCAACCTGACGCCGCGCCAGTGGCTGTCGAGGAGGGTCCAGCCGGTGACGCAGTGGACGTCGCAGCGCTGCTCAATGGCTGGCAACTCGCGAAGGTCAGCCCAGGACAGGGTCCTCTGGTGGGGAACCAGGCCGAAGATCGTGAGCTCCCAGGCGGACGTAGGAATGCGCATCACCGACCCTGCGTGTAGGACAGGCAGATGGTCGACCAGTCTCTGTCCGGGGGGTATGCGCGAAGAGAGGTCTTCGGGTGAAGATGTGGGTGGCAAGGCTTCCTCCTGGGGTGCGTGTGGTCAGGGCTTGCCTGAGGGGGCCGTAGGAGAAGCGGCAGGCCGCCCCCAGGGGCGGCCT
>FWPV01016826.1_pt1 | contig 10234 bp, 11 predicted proteins | sample 2228371 | NCBI WGS metagenome assembly FWPV01 (sample SAMEA103939776, study PRJEB20133) | metagenome
AGAAAAGCTTTTAAAAGCATCAGGTCTTCCACAACAGATAGAATCTAATGAAAAGGCGAGAGAATGATCCGGTTTCCAGTAAGCGAAGAGAAAAACACGTTTCTCCATCAGAGGATGGCATATCTGGGCATTGAGGAAAAAGATATCGAAGAGAAATTCGTCCGATCTTCCAAGAAGGGAGGACAGAAGGTCAATAAGGCATCGACTTGTGTTTACCTCAAACATCGTCCCACAGGAATTGAAGTGAAGTGGATGACCGAAAGAAGCCAGGCCCTTAATCGATTTTTTGCAAGGAGAGAATTAATCAGGCGGGTGGAAAGGTTGAAGGGTTTGGGGACCCAAGAGGATATGGAAAGCAAAAGGATACGAAAACAGAAGTCAAAGAGAAAGAAGAGGGCAGGGCAGAAATATGGTTCACCGGATCTTTCGCTATTGAGGGAAAAGGGATGACCAAAGAGAAGCTTCCTATCACCAATGCCATTCGTTTTCTAAGGGAACATCAGGTCGAATTCATCGAGCGACCTTATCGATACGAAGAGAAGGGAGGCACTGAAGTTGCTGCCAAGGCGCTGGGGGTGGATGAGCACCTTACTGTAAAAACCCTGGTGATGGAAGATGAGAAAAAATCGCCCCTCATCATTCTCATGCATGGGGACAAAGAAGTTTCCACTAAAGAACTGGCGAGGATTCTGGGTGTCAAATCGATCACCCCCTGTTCTCCGGAGACGGCTTTCAAGCATACCGGTTATATGGTGGGTGGCATCTCTCCTTTTGGCACGAAGAAAAGGCTTCCCATCTATGTGGAAGAGACGATCCTCAGCCTTCCGATGATCTATATCAATGCGGGGAAAAGAGGTCTCTTGTGTGAGATGTCTCCTCAGGACCTTGTCAGGGTATTGCATCCGATTCCTGTTCGGGTGGCACGATAAAGGGTGCACCAGAGGGACCGTCATCAGGAAATGACAATCTCGTCCACATATTTCACCCAATCATATCCATAGGCATCCTCATAGACCAAGCGTAAAGGAAAACCATGTTTCTGTGGCAGGACTTCGCCATTGACGCGATAGGCAAGAAAGATTTTACGGCGATCGATCTCCTTTATTGAAATTCTTACACTCTTTCCGTAGGCTCCTCTGATATCCAGATATTTCGCCCCCTGAAGTATTTCACCATTCTTCAGCAATGTTCTGAAGCTCACTCCCGTCCAGCGCCCGTTGTTAGCAAAGAAACCAGGACAGATGAGTAGGACGGTTTCCGTTAGGGCAGGATATTGGAGAATGTCCTCATAGGCCAGAGAGAGGGGTTGTTTCACTTTTCCAGAGATTTTAAGCCGGTAGGTTTTAATATCCACAACCAGATCCGTTGGCCCCATCGTCCCGAAAGTGTCAAGGGGATCGATTTCAAGTTCACGATGATCGACCTCAACCGGATTCATATGCTTGAGTGCTTCCCTTGAGAAGCCCCTCGGCAGAAGCTGTCTCGCCTTCGCTAGAACTGATGAGGCGAAGCCCATGAGGGATGAATGAAGGACTGCCCCTGAGAGCAAAATCCGGATAGATTTTGTGAGAAGCGCTCTTCTTGTCCACATAAAAATTTCAGATGGAATCATTCTCAATATAACATATTTCCTATCAAAAAAATAAGATTTTATAACCTCTCTGAGAAACCCACCCGTTCATCAACATGGAAAGGGTCCTCAAAGGCTTTCTTCTTTCAATGACCCGTTTTGGGGCCAGGAAAGCGGAGAGACCCAAGACCTTGACAACCGAGAAAGAAAGATTATTTTTAATAGGGGTTTCAGAGGTTTTAAACATTATTCGTTGCTTTTTTGGGCGGATAAGACCGGCGTAACGGCTGAGTTCCTTTCTAATGGAATCGATGTCAGGTTCCTTTTTTGCCTCTTTAGGGAGTGATATCACTGATACCAGAAACACACGATTTAAGGAAATGACATGGGATGGTTCAATAGCATGCTTCAGCAGATACTATCTTTGGAGATGTTTATTCCCTTCGTTCCTTTCTTTGTGGCTTTTGATCCATTGGGAATTCTCCCTGTTTTTGTCTCTCTCACCTCCGATATGACCGATGTAGAAAGGAAAAAAGTGGTGCGTCAATCCACGCTCACTGCTTTTCTGGTTGGAATCAGTTTTCTTGCAGCTGGGAAGTTGGTTTTTGAACTCTTGACCATCACCGTATCCGACTTTAAGGTGGCGGGGGGCATTCTGCTCTTTATCATCGCTGTCGTTGACTTGATCTTTCCTGAGAAGACGAGGACATTTCCAAAAGAGACCTTAGGGGTGGTTCCGATTGGAATCCCTTTGATTGTAGGGCCGGGAGTTCTTACTCTTCTTCTAATTAGCGCTTCAGCTTATGGGTATGTTTCTACGATTCTTTGCCTCATCATGAATCTTTTCATCGTCTGGTTTGTCTTCAATCATTCATCTCGAATGATGCGACTATTCAAGGAAGGGGGGACGAAAGGCATTGGTAAGGTTTTTGCTTTACTTCTTGCCGCCTTTGCCATGATGATGATACGAACAGGCATCATGGAATGGGCAGGATGGCTTATGACAAGATCGGGTATGCCATAATCCCTTATAAAGGCAAACATAAGCATTTTTTGTCAACTCAACATCACTCAAAATTGCTTCAGAGATCTCGAAATCCGAACTTGACAATGAAAAAAGTGTGATACATTATTTTTCTGGTTTTCAGGATCAAGAGAAATCATTTAAATAGGAAAAGGGGGAGGGATCCTATAAAAAAAGCTATTTCTTCTTGCAGAGGGAGCATCAACAAAGGGGTATGAGAACATCAGCAACGGTCAATGACCTAAGCCAAAGAGATGAGAATTTGTCTGTGCCCACAAGCAGGAAATATCTGTAAGAGAGGCAGGATGTCTTCAGGAGGTGGACGATCATGACCGAGATTTCAAGGATTAACGTTGAAGAATTCGAGAAGAAATCGGATGGTTCCTGGGTTTGCATTAAAAATTCAGACATCGTTACAAAATCTCAAGAGGTCATCAGAATCACGCCAGGTATGACCTTTAAAAAAGGTGTTAAACTCTTTGGAATTGATATTGCGGAGGCTCTTGATAAGATCAGCGGGAATAACTGATCTGATCCCGGTCGATGAGACATCAATCGATTCAATCGAAATCAGTCCTATGTCATCATAAGGCATCGCTGAACTAAACCGGGAGATTCCTTTCGTTGCTTAAGAAAGGTTCCCCAACTCCAATAAAATAGGGGTGGCGACGCCCTCCGGGCTCGCCATGAGCTTAGAAATATTTACCTCTCACTGCTTGAATTCCGGAGTGGGGTGTGTTAAAAACTATTTGCTTTTGAAAACCCCAAAATTCTCTTAGGATTACAATCTTGCTGAGGTTTCCAGATGGCTAAAAAGTGTGAAGTGTGCGGTAAAGGGCCTGTTTTTGGGCACAATGTGAGTCATGCTAATAATAAGACCCGAAGGGTATGGTATCCCAACCTCCACAAGGTAAAAGCGGTAAAAGAGGGCAAAACCCTTCATATCAAAATCTGTTCCAGATGTCTTCGGTCTGGGGCCATTACCAAAGCCGCCTGACCCTTACCTACAGCCCACAGAGCAAGTACACCCTCACCACCCCTCCCTACAGTTTCGATGCCCAACGATGAAGATCTGAACTCCGCAGGAAGGGTCGGCATGAGAGTGGATTCCATTTTGAGCGATGAAGGATTTGACATTTCCTTTAGGATTCCGCCTGTGATTCTATTCTCAGCCTTTCCACCCGCTGAATCCCTTTGATCTTTTCGAGCCCTTTCATCACTTTTTTCAAATGATTGAGGTCTCGAATTTGGATTTCAAAGAAGCCAATCGCTTTCTTATCTTCGGTCGTTTCCACTCTTGCATTCGTAATGTTTGCCTCGTGAGAGGCAATGGAACTGCTAATCTCTGCCAGCAACCCTTTTTTATCTTCTGATAAGATTCGGATGCGAACGGGATAACTATACTCTTTGGTTGAATCCCATTCCACTTCTACTTTTCGATTCGGATCCTCATCCACAAGCGTTTGACAGTCAGCGGTATGGATGGTCACGCCTCGACCCCGGGTAATGAATCCAACCACCCGATCTCCGGGGACGGGATTACAGCACCTGGCATATCGCACCATGACATTGTCAATCCCTTTGATGAGGAGGGCATCCTTCGGTCCCGTATGGGTGATCTTTTGAAGGAGGTTTTTTAAGCGACTCTCTTCCTCCTCTTCCTTCCGTTCCAATCTTTCTGGTGGAAGGATTTTGCCGATGATCTGATTGGCCGTTACTTTTCCATATCCCACCGCAGCAATCAGATCTTCAGGCGTGGTAAAACTGAAAACTTCAGCCACCTTTGATAATTCACCCGATTTCAGCAATTTAGCTTGCTGAAGATCATATTTTTTGAATTCCCTATCGAGAATTTCTTTTCCCAGAGCAATCGATTTTTCTCGTTCTTCTGCTTTAAACCATTGTCGGATCTTTGTTTTGGCTCGAGAGGTTTTGACAAATTTAAGCCAGTCCTTGCTCGGCTTCTGATTGGGAGAGGTGAGAATTTCCACCGTATCTCCACTTTTGAATTCATATCGTAACGGAACAATTTTGCCATTTACCTTGGCGCCAATACAATGGTGTCCGATGTCGGAGTGGATACTATAGGCGAAGTCCACCGGCGTGGCGCCGAGGGGAAATTCTTTAACTTCCCCTTTGGGAGTAAAAACATAGACCTCATGTGGAAAAAGGTCAACCTTGACGCTCTCAATAAATTCTTGATCGTCCTTCAGGTCTCGCTGCCATTCAAGAAGCTGCCTCAACCAGGTAAATCGTTTATCATCCGCTTCGTCTAAGGGTTTGCCCTCCTTATACTTCCAGTGGGCCGCGATGCCTTCCTCTGCGATGCGATGCATTTCATGGGTTCGGATCTGGATCTCGATTCGTTCTCCGTAAGGCCCAATGACCGCTGTATGCAAGGATTGATAGAGGTTTTCTTTGGGAAGGCCTATGTAGTCTTTGAATTTTCCTGGTATGGGCTTCCAGATGGAGTGGATGATGCCCAGCACGTCGTAACAATCTTTGATACTGTTGACAATGACTCGGAAAGCCGTAATATCGTAAACCTGATCAAAATCGATGTTCTGATCCTTCATCTTCTGATAGATACTGTAAATCTGCTTCAGACGGCCTGTGACCTCTCCATCAATTTTATTTTCATAGAGCTTTTTGATCAGAATCCTTTTGACCTCATCGATATACCGGTGCCTTTCTTTTTCTTTTTTAGCAATCTTGCGCTGAAGATCCTCGTAGATCTCAGGGTGGAGATGTTTGAAGGAGAGATCCTCTAATTCCACTTTGATCCATTCGATTCCAAGGCGATTGGCAAGAGGGGCATAGATATCTAAGGTCTCCTGGGCGATTTCTATCTGTTTTTCCTGGGTATGATAACGGAGGGTCCTCATATTATGAAGGCGGTCAGCCAATTTGATCAAAATCACCCGTATGTCTTTGACCATGGCCAGGATCATCTTCCTAAAATTTTCTGCCTGTTTCTCTTCTGAAGATCGGAAGGAGATTTGACTGATCTTCGTCACACCATCCACGAGCTGGGCGATTTCTTCCCCAAAATTTTCTCGGATTTCCTCAAGAGTGGTTAAGGTGTCTTCAACGGCATCGTGAAGGAGACCGGTGGCCAATGTGGCCAGATCAAGGCGCATCTGGGTCAGAATACCTGTCACTTCGAGGGGATGGGTGAGATAGGGTTCTCCGGATAGGCGCACCTGCCCCATATGGACCTTGGCTGAAAACACATAAGCCTTCCTGAGAAGATCAATGTCCGCATTGGGGTTATAGGTGAGGAGGCGATCTAAAAGATCATTAAATCTCAACATCTTGATTTTATCTTACTACAACAGCTTGAAAATGCAAGAGGGAAGCCTTGCCATTGGTCCGAAGTCCTTCCATCGATTCATTTTGACAGGGGTGGAAATGGAATTTATAATGGGTCTACTTGTGATCAGGGGGCATCAGAGATGAAACGATGGATCCTTCTCTTTTTGATTGCGGTTCTTGCTGGAGGGCTCTTGTATCATTATTTTTTGAAAGAGAAGGAAGAGGGAAATCATTTTATCAAGGTATCTGGAAATATCGAAACCCAGGAAGTGGATGTTGGGTTTAAAATATCCGGAAGAATTATTGGGCTCTATGTTCAGGAGGGCGATTGGGTTGAAAGAGGAAAAGTGATTGCCCGATTGGATGACGAAGATCTTCGCCAGCGGGTCGATCTGGCACGGGCTACTATGAAATCCGCCCAGGCGCGATTAGAGAAATTACTTGCAGGATCCAGGCCAGAAGAGATCAAGGAGGCAGAAGCCCACCTTCAACAAGCGCAATTCGATTATGAGAATAAGAAGACCCAGTATGAAAGGATGAAGACCCTTTTCGAAGGCCGGGTCATTCCAAAAGAGACTCTGGATAATGCAGAGACGAGGTATCGGATCGCCAAGGCAATCTTGGAAGGGGCTATGGAGACTTATAAAAAGGTGAAGGAAGGGCCCAGAAAAGAGGATATCGAGGATGGGAGGGCTCAGGTGGAGCAAGCCCGTGCTTCGCTGAGACTGTCAGAAACGCAACTCAGCTATACCGAGCTTCAGGCGCCGATCTCAGGAATCGTTCTGGTCAAATCGAGAGAAGTGGGAGAGGTGGTCAATCCCGGAACATCGATTCTCACGCTTGCCGACATGACGCAGGTTTGGCTCAGAGCGTATATCTCAGAAACCGATCTGAGTCGGGTGAAATGGGGACAGGAGGTGATCATCACCACTGATCTTTATCCACAAAAAGAGTACCGTGGAAAGATTACCTTTATCTCTTCTCAAGCCGAATTCACCCCCAAACAGATCCAAACGGAGAAAGAGCGGGTGACCCTTGTCTATCGAATTAAAGTGGACATTCCCAATCCCGATCGTGAATTAAAACCAGGCATGCCCGCAGAGGGACGAATTCTATTGGCACCCCCCTCTTTGCCTCATGGGAAAGAGAAGGCAAGGAGCTAATTGGATCTTGATATTTAGATTTCTGAATGCAATGTTCTCCATTCAAACCATCCGTCTTACCAAGAGGTTTGGGACCCTTACAGCCGTCAATCAACTCAATTTAGAGGTTAAAACAGGGGAGATTTTCGGTTTGGTGGGACCGGACGCCTCTGGGAAAACGACGACGCTTCGGATGCTCTGCGGCATTTTACCACCCGATGAAGGTGAAGCCATCGTTGCAGGTGGCAATCTTCGAGAGAACCCGGAACTTCTCAAGGAGAAAGTCGGCTATCTCCCTCAGAAATTCGGGCTTTATGGAGATCTCACCGTCCTTGAAAATATTCAATTTTATGCAGACCTTTATCAAATCCCCCGGAAGGATCGCAAACCACAAATTCAAAGGCTTCTTCGATTCGCCAGCCTGGAACCCTTTGCAAAGAGAAAGGCCCAGGATCTCTCCGGAGGAATGAAGCAGAAATTGGGATTGATCTGCGCCTTGATCCATACCCCGGAGATTCTTTTATTAGATGAACCCACCACCGGCGTGGATCCTTTGTCGAGGCGAGATTTCTGGGTCATCCTATACGAACTATTGAAAGAGGGGGTAACCATTCTCTTTACCACCTCTTATATGGATGAGGCAGAGCGTTGCAACCGTATCGGTTTGATGGATCGGGGAGAGATGCTGGTATCAGATACACCCGTGGCGGCCAAAGCTCGAATTGGAGGGACGGTCTTCGAACTCCGTCTCAAAGATCATCCAAAAGGGATAAGGGTTCTTGAAACATTGGAAGTCGTTCGCAGTCTGGTTCTCTCCGGAGATAAGATTCATGTGCTTGTGGATGATGTCATAGAAGGAGAGAGGGCCATTCGGAAGGTGTTAAAACAGGAGGACCTGGAGCTCATCAGTTTAAATGCCGTGATGCCTTCCCTTGAAGACGTTTTCGTGTCAATGGTTCGAGAAAGAGGCCACGACAAAGAAGGAAGATCGAGAAAATGAATGCCATAGCCGTTGAGGTAGAAGATCTGGTAAAAGCCTTTGGCGATTTTGTTGCGGTGGATCACCTCTCTTTTCAGGTGAGGAGGGGTGAGATATTTGGATTTCTCGGACCCAATGGGGCAGGAAAATCGACCACGATCCGGATGCTCTGCGGATTGTTGATGCCTACTTCGGGAAGAGGAAAGGTGGCGGGGTTTGATCTCCATGAAGAACCAGAGAAAATCAAACAGGTCATTGGGTATATGTCACAGAAATTCTCGCTTTACGATGATTTAACCGTTGAGGAAAACCTCCATTTTTATGGAGGGATCTATGGCCTTTCGGGCAAGCGACAGAGGGAAAGGGAAAAGGAAGCCCTTGAAAGGGCAGGGCTTCAGGAACTTCGAAATCGAATGACCCGAACTCTTTCAACCGGCTGGAAACAACGTCTTGCTTTAACCTGTGCCCTCCTCCACCAGCCGGAGATCGTCTTTTTAGATGAACCCACCTCTGGGGTCGATCCCATTGCTCGACGAAATTTCTGGAAATTGATCCAAGAGCTGGCTGAGAAAGGGGTTACCGTCTTCGTCACCACCCATTATATGGATGAAGCGGAATATTGTCATCGACTGGCGATGATCTTTCAGGGGAAGATCGTTGCCCTCGGGACGCCCACTGAACTGAAGATGAAGACTTTATTCAAGGGAGTCCTCGAGGTCACCTGCGAACCTCTCCTGACAGCCCTTGACCTACTCAAAAGGGCAGACTGGACATCGGAGGCGGCTGTTTTTGGAGATGGACTTCATGTGATTGGAAAAGAAGGGGTGGATTCAGAACAGGAGATCAAAAGTTTGTTCGAGAAACATCGGATTGATCTAAAACGGATGGCATGGATTCCTCCTTCCCTTGAAGATGTTTTCGTTACGTTAATCCAGAAGGAGATGGCGCTTTGAATCTCTCACGGACGTGGGCCATTGCGAGGAAAGAGTTTATCCACATCTATCGGGATCCAAGAAGCCTGGGACTGGTGATCCTCATGCCTGCCCTTTTGATGCTCCTCTTCGGATATGCCGTAACGCTGGATGTGAAGAAGGTGAAAATGGCTGTACAGAATGAAGATAGCGGCCAAGAGAGTCTTTCCTTTCTCCATCGTTTTATCGGGTCCCCCTACTTCGAATTGAGCGGTTTTCTCCAAGGTTATGGTGAGCTGACTCGATGGATCGACGAGGGAAGGGTCAAAATGGTCCTGGTTCTTCCTTCCGACTTCTCCAAAATCGTAAAAAAAGGCAAGAAGGCGCCGGTGCAGGTCATCCTGGATGGAAGCGACTCCAATACCGCCAACATCATCTTAAGTTATGTCCAAGCCGTTGTGAGGGAGTATACCCAAGCCAAGACTTTCTTAAAGATTGAGCGAATGGGAAGACCCAGGCCCAACCCGCCGCTCGAAGGAAGGGTCCGGATTTGGTTCAACGAAGAATTGGAGTCGAAAAATTACTTTATTCCGGGTTTGGTGGCAGTCATCATCTCCATTATCGGTGTCCTTCTGACCGGCCAGGTGGTGGTCAGAGAATGGGAGAAAGGGACGATGGAGCTTCTCATTTCAACGCCTGTTCGGAAAGCGGAGTTCATCGTTGGGAAATTGTTTCCTTATTTCTTCCTGGGACTTCTCGCCCTCCTTTTAGCCATCGTGATGGGAAGACTGGTCTTCCAGGTTCCACTGAGAGGAAGTATCCATCTTCTGCTTCTTCTCTCCTCTGTCTATCTCGTGGTCGCTTTGGCGATGGGTCTGACGATCTCTACGGTTGCAGGAACGCAACTGTTAGCGAATCAGATGGCTATGATTATCGGATTTTTGCCAACTTTTCTTCTTTCTGGATTCACCTTCGTCATCTCCAATATGCCTTCCTGGCTCCAGATCATCACCTATGGTATTGCTCCGCGGTATTATGTGACCATTGTTAAGGAGATCTTCTTAAAGGGATCGGATTTTTCTTTATTATGGAAGGAAACGCTGGTTCTGGTCGGCATGGGAATGGCAGGGCTCTTCGTTGCCACTAGAATTTTCAAGAAAGAGTTAAGGTAAGCCATCAACGGAAGGGTGGAATGATGGAATAATGAAGGAATGGCACATACAAAATTCAATTTTGTTTGAACCTCATCTTCCAGTATTCCACTTTTTCAGAGGATTTTATGTTTAAACGGGT
>FWPV01016828.1_pt1 | contig 10234 bp, 10 predicted proteins | sample 2228371 | NCBI WGS metagenome assembly FWPV01 (sample SAMEA103939776, study PRJEB20133) | metagenome
TGGCTTTCCCATTCCGGCATCGGACGCCAAGCCTGGGCGAAGGCCCTCGTTATCGTGAGGTTCGCGGCCCGCGGACAGTTTCTGAACGGGTAGATGACGAGTTGCCGTTTCCCGTGGTGAGGGTTGGCGGGGCCAGTTCCCACCATCTCGGATCTGCTGGAGACATGGCACTGCCCCGGTGTTTCTTGCCGAGAGGCCGGTCTGCCTTGAACGCGGAGGGGAAGGGCATGGGAGATGCCAGAGGGCTGCTTCCCCATTCTCCAACCTGCCGGGGTGGGGTGGAAACTCAACCGCCGATGCCCAACTTGACGATTTGAAGAAGTCGTGATACAATGCGCAAGGTCGTGATGGAATTCCCAATCGCTTGCAAAGAGGCATGCGGGAGAATGGACTCCACAATACTCTCGTCGCGTCGCTCACATCGCCGCAACGAATGCTGCGTGGCAAGGTCCACCTCACCGTGAGCCTTGCCTTTTTCTTGGGCTCGGAGTAGAGAGCATGAAGTTGCGAGACATTGTTCAGGTTTTGGAAGGCAAGGTCCTGACCGAAGGGGTCAATCTGGACTTGGAGATTTCGTGCGCTGCCGGCGCCGACCTGATGAGCGACGTCCTCGCCTTTGCAAAGCCCAACGCGTTGCTTCTGACGGGCCTCGTGAATCCCCAAGTTGTGCGGACGGCCGAAATGGCCGATATTGCTGCCATCGTCTTTGTCCGGGGCAAGATGCCCGGCCCCGAAACCATAGCCCTGGCGAAAGAAAAAGGCATTCCCCTCATCGCCGCACCGTACTCCATGTTTGAGATGTGCGGCAGGCTTTACGAGGCCGGAATGGCCAGTTGCGATCTGGATGTCAAGGAGTAGCGTCTAGCATCGGGAGCGCTCGTGTCGGAAGTTCCTCAGATTACAAGGATACAGGAACTCGTATACGAACTGCCCATAGAGCGCGTGATGACGACACCTGTCATCACCGTTTCGCCCGACACGACCATGAGCGAACTCAAGGAGATTCTCCGAGTGAACCGCATCTCGGGGACACCTGTACTTGAACAAGGCCGCCTCGTCGGCATCATCTCCATTGAGGACCTCATCAAGGCGTTGGAAAACGGCGATATCCATGCGCCTGTTAGAGAGCGCATGACCAAGTCGGTCATCACCGTCAAGGCCAACGAGTCCGTCGTAGAGGCGGTCAAGAAGTTTGCCCAGTATGGCGTAGGACGATTGCCGGTCGTCAATGAGAAGGGCGATCTGGTGGGCACGCTCACCAGCGGGGACATCACCCGCGGCCTGTTGGAGGCCATTGGGCTGGACTATCACGCGGAGGAGATCAGCCGATACCGAGCGCGGCACATCTTTGAGGATATTGTATCGGATCGGACCGGCTTGATCCTGCGTTACCGCATCAAGGCGCGGGATTTCACCGGCGGGGGCGGCGCGTCTAGCAAGATCAAGCGAGCACTGGATCGGCTGGGGGCTCCGCCACAGATTCAGCGGCGGGTCGCCATCGCCGCATACGAGGCCGAGATGAACCTCATCATCCATACGGACAACGGTGGGGAACTCATCGCGGAAATCCAGCCGGAGGTCATCCGCATCGTCGCGACGGACAACGGCCCGGGCATCGCCGATATTGAGCAGGCCATGCAGCCCGGGTTCTCCACCGCGCCGAACTGGATACGGGAGTTGGGCTTCGGCGCAGGGATGGGGTTGTCCAACATCAAGAAATGCGCCGATTCTATGAAATTGGAATCGCAGGTAGGCGTTGGCACTCGGCTGGAGATTGTCATTCAAATGGAGCCCGTGATCAACAGTGGGAATGCCCCACAAAAGGGCGACTCGGCGGAACAGGAGAGACCTTGATTACCCTGGGGGACATCGTTCGTGAACTGAACCTGGAGGTCGTGGGAAGCGCCGAGGCTTTGAAGCGTCGGGTTGTCGCTGGCTACGCGTCGGACCTGCTCAGTTGCGCCATGAACCGCGCCAAGAAGGACTATGTCTGGGTTACGCTGCAGTCACATGTCAATGTGGTGGCCGTGGCGAGCCTTCTGGATTTGGCCGCGGTTGTCATCACCGAGGGCAATCGCCCCGACGAGGAGACCATTGCCCGCGCAGAGACGGAAGGCGTCTGCCTGCTGCTGACGCCCAAAACGACGTTCACGGTCGTCGGCGAGTTGACCGCCCTTGGCGTTCGTGGCGAGCCAGAGCAACCGTAGCCGACGGCGCAAAACCTATGCTGCGACCGCTTCTCGCAGACCTGCACATTCACACGGCGCTTTCGGCGTGTGCCGAGGTGGAAATGATCCCGCCGCTCATCGTCAGGCGGGCGCTCCGCATGGGGCTTGGCCTCATTGCGGTAACGGACCACAACGCCTGCGCCAACGCCGAAGCCGTCATACGCGCAGCCGAAGGAACCGGCCTGGCCGTGCTCCCGGGTATGGAACTCCAGACCCGCGAGGAAGTCCATATCCTCTGCCTGTTTGATACGGTGGAGCAAAGCCTACGGTGGCAGGATGAGATTTGGGCGCTCCTTCCGCCGCTGGCCAATCGGGAGGAATTCTTCGGCCCCCAGTATGTGGTGGACGCCGCCGGCGAGTGGGTCCGTACCGAGGAGCGGCTGCTGGCGACCTCGGCGGACATCACGGTGGAGCGGGCCGTTGCCCGAGTGCACGAACTCGGCGGGCTGGCGATACCGGCCCACGTGGATCGCGCATCCTTCAGCCTGCTGGCCAACCTGGGCATGGTGCCGGCGAACCTGGGCGCGGACGCACTGGAGGTTACACCCAGGTTCCGGCCCGAGGCAGGCTTCCGGCAGTGGCCGCAACTGCGGGATTGGCCGCTTGTCGTGAATGGAGACGCGCACAGGCTGGGTGAGATTCAGAACCGCACCCTGTTCAAAGTGGCTGCACCGAGTGTTCACGAACTCTCCATGGCCCTTCGGGGCGCGGAGGGTCGGAAGGTAACGGTGGACTGGCACTGAACCGAAATCGCAGAACAAGGAGGAAAGTCGCATGAGCCAACCTGAAACCCTGGACCTAGCACCGCTGGACGAAGTCATTGACGAATTCGCCGGGAAGAGTGGGGCCCTGATCCCAATTCTGCAGCGGGCTCAGGAGATCTTCGGCTACCTTCCGCCAGAGGTGCTTAAGCACATCGCGGAACGCACCCGCACACCCCTCAGCCAAGTGTACGGCGTCGTAACGTTCTACGCCCAGTTCTACTTGACGCGCCGTGGCAAGTACATCATCCGCCAGTGCGACGGAACCGCATGCCACGTGCGCGGCGCGGCCAAGATCGTTGACGCCGTGGAGCGCGAGTTGGGCATCCGCGCGGGCGAGACTACGCCCGACTACAAGTACACCTTTGAAGTGGTCTATTGTCTTGGTTCCTGCGGATTGTCGCCGGTGGCCGTTATCAACGACAAGGTGCATGGCCGCCTGACGCCTGAGCAGATGATCCGCACCATTCGTGAGTTGCAGTAGGCGTGCGAGAACTTTCCCTTCATGTGCTGGATGTCATGGAGAATGCCGTGGAGGCGGGCGCAACCCGCATAGAGGTGCGCATTGACGAGGACCTGGAGGCCGACCGATTGAGCATAGAGGTTGCCGACAACGGGCGAGGCATGAGCAAGGAGATGACGCAGCGCGTTCTGGATCCTTTCTTCACGACGCGGAAGACGCGCCACGTGGGGTTAGGGCTTCCCTTGTTCGCGGCCGCGGCCCGGCAGTGCGACGGCGACCTCACGATTGAGTCGGAGCCGGGCAAGGGGACGCGGGTACGGGCCACATTCCGGCACAGCCACATTGACCGGGCCCCCATCGGCGACATGCCCTCGGCGCTCATGGCGATTCTCCTGTCGGGGCGGCCCGTGGACGTGGCCTACGTTCACCGAGTCGGGCAGGCCGAGTTTGCCTTTGATTCGGCGGACGTGCGGCACGAACTGGGCGACGTCCCGCTGACGCATCCGGCTGTGCGGCAATGGCTGTGGGAGGCGCTGCGCGAAGGGGAGGAGAGTCTTCGCACTAAACCGTGATTCCGCACCATACCGACCAGGATACCTGGCAGAGCGAGGAGGTGGCAGAATGCCCAAGATCAAGAGTCTGGAGGAACTCAAGAAGATTCGGGAGGAGGCGCAGAAAGATCTCAGAATTCGCACCGAGACCGGCACCCGTATCATCATCGGCATGGGGACATGCGGGATTGCCGCCGGGGCCCGCGATGTCATGCACGCCATCCTGAAAGAACTGGAGCGACGGGACATTGAGGCCCACGTGGAGACCGTGGGGTGCATCGGCATGTGCGCGAAGGAACCCCTAGTGGACATTGAGCAGGCGGGCAAGCCCAGGGTTACCTACGCCAACGTAACCCCTGACATGGTGCCCCGCTTGATTGAGGAGCACTTGGTAAAGGGCCGTGTGGTTCAGGAATGGGCACTCGGCCGGCTGGATTCCAAGGGCATCCAGTAGGGGCGGACTCTGAGACCGATTGCGAACGACTCATGCGCGTTACATCGTAAACTGACAGAACAAGGAGGAACCCAACATGGCCGAACCATTCTATAGGGCCAACGTGCTGGTGTGCGGCGGAACCGGATGCACGGCATCCGGATCGGTGGAGGTCATCAAGGCCATGGAGGCGGAGGTCAAGCGCCGCGGCCTGCAGGATGAGGTTCGCCTCGTGCAAACCGGCTGCCGCGGCTTCTGCGCCATGGGGCCCGTCATGATCATCTACCCCGAAGGCATCTTCTACTGCCAGGTGCAGGCCAGCGACGTGCCCACCATCGTGGAAGAAACGCTGGTCAAGGGGCGCGTCGTTCAGCGGCTCACGTACAAAGAGCCCGAAACCCACAAGGCGCTGCCCCTGTACAAGGAGATTCCGTTCTATAGCAAGCAGATCCGCATTGCCCTGCGCAACTGCGGTATGATTGACCCGGAGAAGATAGAGGAGTACATCGCGCGCGGCGGCTACGAGGCGCTGTCCAAAGCCCTCACCACCATGACCCGCGAGGAGGTGATAGAGGAAGTCAAGAAGTCCGGGCTTCGCGGGCGAGGCGGCGCAGGCTTCCTGACGGGCGTCAAGTGGGAGTTCACGGCTAAGGCCCCCGGCGATGTGAAGTATGTGGTCTGCAACGCCGACGAGGGCGACCCCGGGGCTTTCATGGACCGCTCCATCCTGGAGGGCGACCCCCACAGCGTCATTGAGGGCATGATCATCTGCGGCTATGCCGTGGGCGCGAAAGAGGGGTATATCTACTGCCGCGCCGAGTATCCGCTGGCCATCAAGCGCCTCAAGACGGCCATCGCCCAGGCCGAGGAGTACGGCCTGCTCGGCGACAACATCCTGGGGACGGACTTCAGTTTCCACCTCCACATCAAGGAAGGCGCCGGCGCGTTCGTCTGCGGCGAAGAGACGGCGCTCCTCGCTTCCATTGAGGGCCGACGCGGCGAACCGCGCCCCAGGCCTCCGTTCCCTGCCGTCTGCGGCCTGTGGAACAAGCCCACAAACCTGAACAACGTCAAGAGTTATGCCAACATCCCGCAGATCATCGTCAACGGGGCCGAGTGGTTTAGTAACATCGGCGCGAAACGAAGCCCGGGCACGGCCATCTTCGCGCTGACCGGCAAGGTGAACAACACCGGCCTGGTAGAAGTGCCGATGGGCATCACGCTGGGCGAGATCATCTTTGACATCGGCGGGGGCATTCCCAAGGGCAAGAAGTTCAAGGCCGTCCAGACCGGCGGCCCGCTCGGTGGGTGCATCCCGGCCCAGCACCTCAACGTCAAGGTGGACTTTGACTCGCTCAAGGAAGTGGGCGCGGTCATGGGCTCCGGCGGCATGATCGTCGTGGACGAAGACACCTGCATGGTGGAGTTCTCCAAGTTCTTCCTGACCTTCGCCCAGGCGGAATCGTGCGGCAAGTGCGTCCCGTGCCGTGTCGGCGGCAAGCGGATGCTGGAAATCCTGACCCGCATCACCGAGGGCAAGGGCAAACTGGAAGACCTGGACACGATCCGCGAGATCGCCAAGGGCATGGAGACCGGCGCGCTGTGCGCCCTGGGCCAGTTGACGCCGGACCCGGTGATGGCCGCCCTGCGCTACTTTGAGGACGAGTTCCGCGCGCACATCCTGGATAAGGAATGCCCGGCCGGAACCTGCAAGGCGCTGGTGCGGGCGCGCTGCATCAATGCTTGCCCGTCCGAAGTGGACGTGCCGGCGTTCGTGGCGCTGACCGCGCAGGGTCGGTACAAAGAGGCGCTGGACATCCACCGCGAGCGCAACCCGTTCCCGCTCATCTGCGGGCGCGTGTGCCCGGCCTTCTGCGAGCAGAAGTGCCGCCGCGGCGACGTGGATGAGCCGGTAGCCCTGCGGCAGGTCAAGCGGTTCATGGCCGACCAGGAGAAGGATCACCCGTGGACGCCGCCCAAGAAGGAAGGCCCCAAGGACAAGAAGGTGGCCGTAATCGGCGCGGGCCCTGCCGGACTTACGGCGGCGCTGCGCCTGGCCCAGTTGGGGTATCCCGTTACCGTCTTTGAGAAACTGCCCGTTGCGGGCGGCATGATGGCGGTGGGCATCCCCGAGTACCGACTGCCGCGCGACATCCTGAACATCGAGATTGAGAACATCAAACGCGCGGGCGTGGAGATCCGCTTGAACCAGGAGATGGGCCGCGACTTCACCATTGACGACCTGATGAACGGCATGGGGTACAGCGCCGTTGTGCTGGCCATCGGCACGCACAAGAGCCGCAAACTCGGCATCCCGAACGAAGACCTGCCGGGTGTGTATCACGGCGTCAACTTCCTGAAGGACGTGGCCCTGGGCAAGAAGCCTGACATGAAGGGCAAGCGGGTGGCCGTGGTGGGCGGCGGCGCGGTAGCCATTGACGCGGCGCGCACGGCCCTGCGCCTGGGCGCTAGCAAGGTGCACCTCATCTACCGCCGCACGCGCGGCGAGATGCCGGCATGGGAAGAGGAAGTTCACGCCGCGGCCATGGAAGGCATCCAGTTCCACTTCCTGACCAACCCTGTGCGCGTCATCGGCACGGACCATGTTACCGGCGTGGAATTGCAGGCGCAGCAGTTGGGCGAGTTTGACGCCAGCGGCCGCCGCAAGCCCGTGCCGATAGAGGGATCCGAGTTCGTCTTGGATATAGACCTGCTCATTCCTGCCATCGGGCAGGCGCTGGCGGTGGAGTGCTTGGGTTCCTGCGGCGACATCAGTTTCAACCGCGACGGCACGATTACCGTTGGGCCCGACCTGGCGACGACGCGAGAGGGCGTGTTCGCGGCGGGCGACGCGGCGCTGGGCCCGGCCACCGTCGTGGAAGCGGTGGCCCAGGGCAACAAGGTGGCCGTGTCCGTGGATGCGTACCTGAAGGGCCAGAAGGTAGAGCGGCCCAAGTACGTAACGCCGTACCACGAGGTGCCGCAGGTCTTCAACATGGACGACTACGCCGACGCCAAGCGGCCGCAGATGCCCGAACTGCCCGTGGAACAGCGGGTTTGCTGCTTTGACGAAGTGGAACTCGGGTTTGACGAAAAGACCGCCCGCGAAGAGTGCAAGCGTTGTCTGCGCTGCGACCTGGAATGGGTAGAGACCATGGGCGTGGAAGCGGTTACGCAGGCGGACAAAGACGCGGTCGTCGTGTAAGCGCGGGCGCGATTCTCACGCAATGAACGGAAAGGAGGCGACTTGCCCGATGGCAACCGTCAACATCAAAATCAACGGACAGCAGATTCAGGCGCGGGCGGGAATCACCGTCCTGGAAGCGGCGAAGGAAGCCGGAATTGACATCCCAACCCTGTGCCACCACCCCGCTCTCGCGAACATCGGCGCTTGCCGCGTTTGCTTGGTGGAGGTGGCCAAGCAGCGCACGCTCCAGCCCGCCTGCACGTTCCCCATCTCTGAGGGAATGGAGGTGGAGACCGAGTCTCCCAAGGTCGTGGAGGCCCGTAAGTTCGTCCTGCAGATGCTCTTCTCGGAGCGCAACCACTACTGCATGTACTGCGAGATGAGCGGCGATTGTGAACTGCAGGCACTGGCGTACCGCTACGGTCTGGACCATTGGACGTATCCCTCGCCGCACCCCAAGATGCCGGTGGACGGCACGCGCAAGTATTTCATCATGGATCACAACCGCTGCATCCTGTGCCGGCGATGCATTCGGGCATGCTCGGACTTGGTGGCGAACCACACGCTGGGCGTCCGCTTCCGCGGCGCCAAGACGATGATTAGCGCCGACATGGACGTGCCGTTCGGCGAGTCCACGTGCGTGTCGTGCGGCACATGTTTGCAGGTCTGCCCCACCGGTGCGCTCGTTGATCGCAAGAGCGCGTACATGGGCCGCGAGATCCACGTGGAACGGACGGCCAGCACGTGCACATTCTGCGCCGTTGGGTGCGGCACGAGCGTCGTTACGCGCGCGGGCCATGTGCTGCGTGTGGAGGGCGACTGGGATGCGCCGAATCAGGGCGTGCTGTGCGTGGCGGGGCGCTTTGAGCCGCTCTACGACGGCCGCGAGCGGATCACCTCGCCCATGCTCCGCAAGGGCAACGGCCTTGTGCCCGTCTCCTGGGACGAGGCGCTGGATGCCATCGCTGCCAAGGCGAAGGGCAACGGCGGCAAGAAGGCTGCCGCCTACGCTACCGGCAGCGCCCTCAACGATACGCTGGGCGAGTTTCTCCGGGTGTTCCAGGGCAAGATGCACGCTACCGTCGGTGTGCTGGAGCCGACGCTGGCCGACCTGGACCTGCCCGTGGGCGGGTCGCTGGCCGACCTGGACACAGCCGACTGCATCCTGGTGGTTGGCGGCGATCCACTGGCTACCCATCGGTTGCTCGGCTACCGCGTGAAGCGCGCCCTGGACAAAGGCGCTCGGCTTCTGGTGGCGACCGACAAGCCCAACGGCATGGCGGCGGTGGCGCACCGCAAGTTCACCCTGGCCCAGTTGGGCGAGGCCGTGAAGATCTGCCAGGGCAGCGCCGCGCCGGTGGTCATCTATGGCGGCGACCTGGACGGCGACAGCGCGCGGAAACTGGCCGCGCTGGCAGGGAAGGCCTGCTTTATCCCGCTCTTCGCCGGCTCCAACGGCTACCGCGCCAAGGAACTGGGCCTGCACAACGGGCTGAGCGCCAACGGCGTCAAAGTCCTCTATCTCCTGCTCGGAGAACGGGACCTGTCGGATGAGGCCGTGCGCGAGGCGCGCCGCGCCGCATTCCTCGTCGTCCACGCAGCCCGCAGGTCGGCGGCCACCGAGGCCGCAGATGTGGTGCTTCCGGCCCCGCTCTGGTACGAGCAGGAGGGGAGTTTCACCGCGATGGACGGGCGGAAGGTCGTCGTCAAACCGGCCGTTGCTGCGCCCGAAGGTGTGCTCGCCGAGGCCGCCGTCCTTGCCCGGCTGGCAGAGAAACTGTAGCCGCCATCTCGCAGGAACTACGAGAGGCAGACCTTAAGGAGGATAATCCATGGCGAAAGTCAAGGTTGCAACAGACTGGCTGGCCGCTTGCGCCGGGTGCCACATGTCCGTGCTGGACATGGACGAGCGGCTCGTCCAATTGCTGGACAAGATTGAACTCACATCCACGCCGATCACCGACCTGAAGCACCCTCCGAAGGAGGGCGTTACCGTAGGGATTCTCACGGGGGCGGTGTCCAACACCACGAACATAGAAGTGGCCAAGCAGATGCGCGAGCGCTGCCAGATTCTCATCGCGCTGGGCGATTGCGCGGTCTTCGGCGGCATCGTAACCATGCGAAACTTCTTTGACATGGACGAGGCCCTGAAACGCGCCTACGTGGAAACGGAAAGCACCGTGGATGGCAAGATCCCCTGCTCGGAGGAACTGGGCCGGCCGGTGCGCGTATGCGCGGTCAACAACATCGTCAAGGTGGACATCCACATCCCGGGCTGCCCGCCGTCGGCTGATGCGATCTACTACGTGCTCAGTGAGCTGCTGGAAGGTCGCATGCCTGTGCTGCAAGGCAAATACCTGGATTGGCATTAGGAAGGAGCAAGGACATGGCCCAGAAGATCATCATCGAACCAGTGACCCGCATCGAAGGTCACGCCAAGATAACGATTCACCTCGACGATCACGGAGACGTCTCAGACGCTCGCTTCCACGTGACTGAGTTCCGCGGTTTCGAGAAGTTCTGTGAAGGCCGAAGCTTTCGCGAAATGCCCGGCATCACGGCCCGCGTTTGCGGCATCTGTCCGGTCAGTCACCTGCTCACGTCGGCCAAA
>FWPV01014558.1_pt1 | contig 10233 bp, 10 predicted proteins | sample 2228371 | NCBI WGS metagenome assembly FWPV01 (sample SAMEA103939776, study PRJEB20133) | metagenome
GAGGACGTGCAGAAAGGCAGCGCCGTGCTGCGCGCCGGCACCCGCCTGGGCCCGGCCGAGCTGGGCCTGGCCGCCAGCATCGGGTTTGCCGAACTGCCTGTGGCGCCGCGCGTGCGGGTGGCCCTGCTCTCCACCGGTGATGAGCTGGTCATGCCCGGCAGCGTGGCCCCGACCGACATGAAACCGGGCGCCATCTACAACTCCAACCGTTTTTTTCTGCGCGCGCTGTTGCAGCGTTTCGGCTGCGAGGTCAGCGATCTGGGCATCGTGCCCGACCAGCGCGAGGCCACTGTGGCCGCGCTGCAGGAAGCCGCCCAGCGCCACGACCTCATCCTCACCAGCGGCGGTGTGTCGGTGGGCGAGGAAGACCACATCAAACCCGCCGTGCAACAGCTGGGTGCGCTCAACCTGTGGCAGATCGGCATGAAGCCTGGCAAGCCCTTTGCCTTCGGCCACGTCGGGCCGGCGCATTTCATCGGGCTGCCGGGCAACCCGGTGTCCAGCTTCGTGACCTTTCTGCTGCTGGTGCGCCCGTTCTTGCTCAAGCTGCAAGGTGTGCCGGTGGACGCATTGACCGCCTTGCCCCAGCCCCTGCACCTGCCCGCACATTTCAGCCTACCCAAGGGCGACAAGCGACGCGAGTTCCTGCGCGCCCGCCGCAACGCCCAGCGCGGGCTGGACCTGTTTGCCAACCAGAGCTCTGGCGTGCTCACATCGGCCGTCTGGGCCGACGGGCTGATCGACAACCCGCCCGGTCAAGCCATCGCGCATGGCGACCTGGTGCGTTTCATCCCTTTTTCGGATTTGTTCGCATGAACACGGTGCAGCTCAAGTACTTTGCCTCCATCCGCGAGGCGCTGGGGCAGGGCGGCGAAACCCTGCACACCCAGGCCCTCACGGCCGGCGCCCTGCGCGACGAACTGATCGCCCGTGGCGGCGCCTACGCCCAGGCCCTGGCCCGGGGCAGGGCGGTGCGGGTGGCGGTGGACCAGACCATGGGCGACGACAGCGCGCCGCTGCGCGATGGCGCCGAGGTGGCGTTTTTTCCGCCGGTCACGGGCGGCTGAGCACGCTCAAGCCGAGCTCAATCCTGTTTCTCGCCGCTGGGCTGCCGCGCCTGCCAGGCCCGCAGCGCCTGCCGGTGGTCGTCCATGGCCAGATCGTGCAGGTCGAAGATGCACGGGTCGCAGCCATTGCCGCAGCAGGCCTCCAGCTCGGGCGGCGTGGGCGGCTCGGGGCGTGGGTCTTCAGCGTCGATGGCGGTCTTGGGCGCGGTGCTCATGGTCTGAATTGTCGTGTGCCTGCGTGGGGCGGCAGTGCTGGTGCCACAATCGCCCCATGCCCAGCAGCGTTTCCATCCAGAACCAAGATTTCGATCTCTCCGCCGAGGTGGCCGCTTTGCGCGCGGGCGATGCGCGTGTGGGCGCCGTGTGCACCTTTGTGGGCACCGTGCGCGACCGCAACGGGGCTGCCTTGCCTGGCGTCCCACCCGTGCTCAGCATGGAGCTGGAGCACTACCCCGGCATGACCGAAAAGGCCATCGAAGCCATGATCGAACAGGCGCACCAACGCTTTGACATCGTGGCGGCGCGCGTCATCCACCGGGTGGGGCTACTGCAGCCGCAGGACCAGATCGTGCTGGTGGCCGTCACCTCGGCCCACCGGGGCGAAAGTTTTCAGGCCTGTGAGTTCCTGATGGACTACCTCAAGACCCAGGCGCCTTTCTGGAAGAAGGAAGCCACGCCCGAGGGCGCGCGCTGGGTGGATGCCCGGGTGAGCGACGACGCCGCGCTCGCGCGCTGGGGCATTGCTGCCGACAACGCGAGCGCATGAACCTGGCCGCCGCTGACATCGAAGCGCTGGAGCGCGCCACGTTGGCCGCCGTGGCGCCCGAGCGGCTGGAAGCCCTGCCGGGCTGGGCGCTGCCCATGGACCACGGCACCGTCGGCCGCGCCCGCAGCGCCGTGCCCCTGAGCCACGAGCCGCCTGCGCCAGACACGCTCGACGCCATCGCAGCACGTTACCGGGCTGCAGGCCATGTGCCCCGTTTCAGGTTGCCGGAGACCCCAGCGTGGGCGGCGGCACACGCTCACCTGGGCGCGCACGGTTTTGTGCGCCAGCAGCCCACCTGGACCCAGGTGGCCCCACTGCAGGCCTTGCTGGCCGTGCCCAGCCACCCCCAGGCGGTGCTGGAAGCCCGCCCCGATGCGGCCTGGATGGCCATGTTCCTGGGCGAAGGGCTGGACCCGGTGGACGGCGCCAGCCGATCCCAGGCGCTGGCCCGCGCCACCGGCACCTGGTACGCCAGCCTGCGCGCCTCGGGCCAGACGCTGGCCTGCGGCGCCGCCAGCCTGGGCCACGGCTGGCTGGGCGTGCATGGCCTGCGCACCTCCGCCAGCCACCGGGGCCGCGGCTACGCCGGTGCCTTGATGCGCGCCATGGCCGAACACGCCCAAACCCAAGGCATCCACCGCGTCTTTCTTCAGGTCGATGCGCACAACGCCGTCGCGCTGTCGCTGTATGAGCGGATGGGTTTTGGGCGGGCGTGGTGCTACGCCTATTGGCTGCCGGCACGCGCCTGAGCGGGGCGTTGGCAAACGGTCTTGTCACGACCAGAGCCGGTACATCCAGAATGGCTCCTCGGTCCACATACGCCGCCGGAGTGACTCTGGAGAAAAGCCGGTCACCCGCCGGGCGGTTCGGCCCAGATGCGATTGATCGGCGTACCCGCAGTCCACGGCCACCTCGGCCCAGTTCACTGGCTCGGGGTGTTGCGCCATCAGCCGCAGAAAAGCGGTTTCGGCACGCGCGAGCACGTGCAAGTCCCTGTGAGACTGGCCGGTCCATTGCTTGATACGCCGCTCCATCTGTCGCAGGCTGCGCCCCCTGTCGGAATGCCAGGCGACGTGGGCCAGGTGTTGGAGCCACTCTCGAAGTGGCCGGGCGTGAGAGGTGGGTCTGGCAGACCACAATGACAACAAAAACGGTTCAATGAGCGATTGCGCCCGGCTCATATCGGGTTCGGCAAAGACACGCTCCCACAAGCCGCCCCACGCCGCCCCGAGATGGGTGTAGGCACACACGCTTTGGTTCAGCAATTGACCGGGCGCAATGCCGGTCACCGCAGCAAATGCTTCGGGGTGCAGCATCATCATCACGCCATGGGCGGGGCCTGGGTTCCAGCTGATGGAGGGGCGGGTGTGTGGGCCCGTCAGCACCACACGGCCAGCCGCTGCCTGCCGTGGACTGGCGTCTTCCGCTGGGTTGCCTGGGGCCAGGTAATGTGCGGTTCCCACCCACCACCAACCGATGCTGCACAGCGGCGTGGCCGGGTAATGGCTGTAGCGATCGCTGTTGAGCAGGGCCGACCCAACGGTGTTGCGCTCGATGAAGCAACGCACACATGAGGAAAGCGCTGGGCTGGGCAGCACCAGCCGGGTGATGGCATCAGAAACGGGCATGGGCGGTTCAGTATAGGCAGCGATGGGCTGGCAGGATGTCGACATCCTTCTATGCGCCGCCGCCGCGTTGCGAGAGAGTAGGTGCCGTTCCCAACTCACAGATCGTTCCGAAGCTAGGTTGATTGCCCATGCCCCCAATGTCTGGAGTGTTCATCACACGTTCAAAGTGCGTGGGCTGACAATTTCATCGCGTATGACGGTGTTGCGCCTGGACGGGCGGCTGTGGCTGCATTCGCCGGTGCCCATTTCTGGGGGGATTCGCCACGCGCTGGCGGCGCTGGGGCTGGTGGCCTGGTTGGTGGCGCCCAGCAGGGCACATTTGCTTTTTCTTGCCCAGGCCAGCCAGGCGTTTCCCGATGCCAAGGTGTGGGTGGCGCCAGGTGCGGAGGGTTCTGACACCGTGCCCAGGAAGGGAGAGCCCATGGACGCGGCGGCGTTGCAGCAGTGGGCGCCATCGCTCAAAGGCGTGTTGCTGGAGGGGATGCCAGAAGTGAACGAAACACTGTGGTTCCACGTGCCATCCGGAACGCTCATCGTGACGGATTGGCTGCAGTGGTGGCGCGGGGACTTGCCCTTGGCAACACGGCTCTGGGCCCATGCGATGGCCGTTCGCCAGGGCCCGGGCGTTTCGCGGATGTTCCGGCATTTGATTCGAGACCCAGCGGCATTCGATGCCAGCCTGAGCGCTGCATGGACGTTTCCGGTGACCCGGGTGCTGTTGGGACACAACGCCGAATTGGACGCACATGGCTGGCAGCAAGTCGTAAGGGCACACAGCGGGCCAGGCCGGTGAATCCAAGGATCGGTTGCGTTTGACCTGAATCAACCTCCTCCACGGTGTGCTTTCTCCAGCCACCCCGGCTGCTTGAAAATGCCCTGGCCGTCCCCACGTCGGTGTCAATCAAGCTATTTGGAGCCCTTCGGGAGCCGTTTTATGCGCATCGACAAACTCACCACCAAATTCCAGGAAGCCCTGGGCGAGGCACAGAGCCTGGCCCTGGGCAAGGACCACGCCTACATCGAGCCGGCCCACGTGCTGGTGGCCATGCTGCGGCAGGACGATGGGCCGCGTGCGCTGCTGCAGCGCGCAGGCGTCAACGTGCAGGGGCTGCTGGCCGCCGCCGAAGGGGCGGTGAACCGACTGCCCCAGGTGCAGGGGCAGGACCAGGTGCAGGTGGGGCGCGACACCGTCACGCTGCTGCAGGCGGCGGAGAAAGAGTCCATCAAGCGCGGCGACCAGTTTGTGGCCAGCGAGTTGTTCCTGCTGGCGCTGGCCGATTTCAAGGGCGAGCTGGGCCGCATGGCCAATGAAAACGGCCTCTCGCGCAAGAGCCTGGAGGCCGCCATCACCGCCGTGCGCGGTGGGCAAAACGTGAACAGCCCTGAGGCAGAAGGCCAGCGCGAGGCGCTCAAGAAATACTGTCTGGACCTGACCGAGCGTGCCCGTTTGGGCAAGCTGGACCCGGTGATTGGCCGCGACGACGAGATTCGCCGCGCCATCCAGGTGCTGCAGCGGCGCAGCAAGAACAACCCGGTGTTGATTGGCGAACCTGGCGTGGGCAAGACCGCCATCGTCGAGGGCCTGGCCCAGCGCATCGTGGCCGGTGAGGTGCCCGATTCGCTCAAGGGCAAGCGTGTGCTGAGCCTGGACATGGCCGCGCTGCTGGCCGGCGCCAAGTTCCGGGGCGAGTTCGAAGAGCGCCTGAAGAACGTGCTCAACGAACTGGCCAAGGAAGAGGGGCAGGTCATCGTTTTCATTGACGAGCTGCACACAATGGTGGGCGCGGGCAAGGCCGAGGGCGCGATGGACGCCGGCAACATGCTCAAGCCCGCGCTGGCGCGCGGTGAGTTGCACTGCGTGGGCGCGACCACGCTGGACGAGTACCGCAAGTACATCGAGAAGGACGCCGCGCTGGAGCGCCGCTTCCAGAAGATCTTGGTGGATGAGCCAACGGTGGAAGCTACCATCGCCATCCTGCGCGGGCTGCAGGAGAAGTACGAGGTGCACCACGGCGTGGACATCACCGACCCGGCCATCGTGGCTGCGGCCGAGCTGAGTCACCGCTACATCACCGACCGCTTCTTGCCCGACAAGGCCATTGACCTGATCGACGAGGCAGCGGCCAAGATCAAAATCGAGATCGACTCCAAGCCCGAGGTCATGGACAAGCTCGACCGCCGGCTGATCCAGCTGCAGATCGAGCGCGAAGCGGTGCGCAAGGAAACCGACGAGGCTTCGCAAAAGCGCTTTGATCTCATCGAGGAAGAGATCACCAAGCTGCAGAAGGAAATTGCCGACTACGAGGAAATCTGGAAATCGGAAAAAGCCCAGGCGCAGGGTTCTGCCCAGATCCGCGAGGAGATGGACCGCGTCAAGTTCCAGATCGAGGAACTCAAGCGCAAGGGCGACTTCAACAAGGTGGCCGAGCTGCAATATGGCAAGCTGCCCGAGCTGGACAAACAGCTCAAGGAAGCCCAGGCCAAAGAGGCTGGCAAGGCCGATGGCGCCAAGGGCAACAAGCTGCTGCGCACCCAGGTGGGCGCGGAAGAAATTGCCGAGGTGGTGGCGCGGGCCACCGGCATCCCAGTATCCAAGCTGATGCAGGGCGAGCGCGACAAGCTGCTGCAGATGGAAGACAAGCTGCACGAGCGTGTGGTGGGCCAGGACGAAGCCATCGTGGCGGTGGCCAACGCCATTCGCCGCTCGCGCGCTGGTTTGAGCGACCCGAACCGCCCCACAGGCTCCTTCCTCTTCCTGGGCCCCACCGGAGTGGGCAAAACCGAGCTGTGCAAGGCGCTGGCGGGGTTCCTGTTTGACAGCGAGGACCACCTGATCCGCATCGACATGAGCGAGTTCATGGAGAAGCACTCGGTGGCCCGCCTGATCGGCGCGCCGCCCGGCTACGTGGGCTACGACGAAGGTGGCTACCTGACCGAGGCCGTGCGCCGCAAGCCTTACAGCGTGCTGCTGCTCGACGAAGTGGAAAAGGCCCACCCGGATGTGTTCAACGTCCTGCTGCAGGTGTTGGACGACGGTCGCTTGACCGACGGCCAGGGCCGCACCGTGGACTTCAAGAACACCGTGATCGTGATGACCAGCAACATCGGCTCGCACATGATCCAGGCCATGGCTGGGCAAGACGCCGAGGACATCAAGGACGCGGTGTGGGGGGAGTTGAAAAACCATTTCCGGCCCGAGTTCCTCAACCGCATCGACGAGACGGTGGTCTTCCACAGCCTGGATGCCCAACACATCGAAGCGATTGCCAAGATCCAGCTGGAGCTGTTGCAAAAACGGCTGGCGCAGATGGAGTTGTCGCTGGACGTGTCGCCGGCCGCGCTGGCCGAGCTCGCCAAGGTGGGCTTCGATCCGGTGTTCGGCGCGCGCCCGCTCAAGCGCGCCATCCAGCAGCGCATCGAGAACCCGCTGTCCAAGCTGATTCTTGAGGGCAAGTTTGTGCCCAAGGATGTGATCCCGGTGGATGTGGACCCGATCCGCGCACCGGGGCAGTTCCAGTTCGAGCGCCAGGTGCACTGAGCCCTTTGACGTTGGATGAGGCATCATGCGCGGCATGACGTCTCATCCGCAGCCTCCTTCATTCGTCCTTGTTCACGGCGCATGGCACGGTGCCTGGTGCTGGCGCCGCGTGCTGCCTCTTTTGCACGACGCCGGCGCGGGCGCACACGCGGTTACCTTGACCGGGGTGGGCGAGCGCAGCCATTTGTTGACCGCCGTCAACGGCGTGGAAACCCACGTGCAGGACGTGCTGGCGCTGATCGAGGCCGAGGAGTTGGGGCCCGTCGTGTTGGTGGGGCACAGCTACGGCGGCTTGGTCGTCACGGGGGTGGCGGATGCCTTGCTGGCGCACTCACCCGAGCGACTGCACTCGCTCGTGTACGTGGACGCCGTCGTGCCCCACAGCGGCGAAAGCTGGAGCAGCACCCATACCCCTGACACCGTTCGGGCTTGGCTTGAACAAGCCGAGGCCAGCGGCGGCCTGTCGTTTCCGCCGCCAGATGCGTCGGTGTTTGGTCTGGAGGGGGCCAATCGCGACTGGGTCAACCGCCGGCAAACGCCTCAACCCTTGGCCGTCTACCGATCACCCCTGAAGTTTGACGAAGCCGCTGTGGCCAGCGTGCCCAGGCTGTTCATCGACTGCACGTCACCCGCCTTGCCCACCATCGCGGTGAGCCGGGAGCGTGTTCGCGCACAAGCTGGCTGGCAGGTGCAGACGCTGGCAACCGGGCACGACCCCATGGTCAGCGAACCCCAGGCGTTGGCCGACATCTTGCTCAAATGGCATTCCGAAGGGCGCTGATGGGCAAGCCGTTGAGCGCGGGCGCACGCCTGGACCGCATCGACGCGCTGCGCGCGGTGGCCATGTTGTGGATGACGGCTTACCACTTCGCGTTTGACTTGCGGTTTTTCGGCTGGTTGGATGCGGACTTTTACCGCGATCCGTTCTGGACCTGGCAGCGCACCGCCATCGTGTCGCTGTTTCTGTTTTGTGCCGGGCTCGGCCAGGCCGTTGCCCACGCGCAGGGACAGAGTTGGGCGCGCTTCTGGCGCCGTTGGGCCCAGGTGGCGGGTTGCGCCATGCTGGTGAGTGTGGGGTCGTGGTGGATGTTTCCGCACAGCTTGATCTACTTTGGCGTGCTGCATGGCCTGGCGGTGATGTTGATCGTGGCGCGCCTCAGTGCGGGCTGGTCGGGAGCGGTGTTGCTGCCGCTGGCCTTGGCCGCACTGGTGCTGCCTGCGTTGGTGGGCGCGCCGTTGGCGGTGCACGCGGCGTGGTTGAACGAGCCGTGGGCGAACTGGCTGGGCTTGATCTCACGCAAACCCATCACCGAAGACTACGTGCCCTTGCTGCCGTGGCTGGGTGTGATGTGGCTGGGCATGTGTTGTGGGCGGTGGGCGCTGCAACGCCCTGGCTCGGCGTTGAAAGGCCAGGCACCCAGGTGGATGGCGGTTTTGGGCCGATGGAGCTTGAGTTACTACATGCTGCACCAGCCGGTGCTGCTGGGAGCGCTCAGCGCGGTTCGTTTCCTTGCCTGAACGGGTTTCGCGCTTCCAGGTGGGTCATGTAGTTGTCCACGCCTTCGCACTCGCGCACCAGAAAACGTTCCACCGCGTCGGCAAAGGCCGGGTGCGCCAACCAGTGGGCGCTGTGGGTTTTCACCGGCAGCAAGGCGCGGGCCATTTTGTGTTCGCCCTGGGCGCCGCCCTCGAAGCGCCGTACGCCGTGTGCGATGCACCACATCAATGGCTGGTAGTAGCAGGCCTCGAAATGCAGGCAGTCCACCCGCTCCAGCGCACCCCAGTAGCGGCCGTAGGCCACCGCAGGTGAGGCGCCTGTGTCGCTCAGGGCGATCAGGCTGCTGGCGATGGGGCGGTCCTGAGCATCCTCGGCGATGAAGAGCAGCCAGTGGCCGGGCATGTCCCGCGCCATGGCCTCAAAAAACGCGGGCGTGAGGTAGGGCGCGTTGCCGTGTTCCAGGTAGGTGCGTTCGTAGCAGCGGTAGAAAAACGCCCAGTCTGCGGTGGTGATGTCCTGACCCCGCGCCCAGCGGAAACGCACCCCGGCATCGCTCACCTTGCGCCGTTCCTGGCGGATTTTTTTGCGCTTTTCCTGGTTAAGTGTGAGAAGAAAGCTGTCGAAATCCGCGTAGGCGGGCGTGCTGTTCTGCCAGTGGAATTGCACAGTGTGTCGTGCCATGAGCCCTTGGGCTTCGGCGGTTGCCATGTCGGCATCCCGCGCGAACAGCAGGTGCAGCGACGAGATGTTTTCCGCCTCGCAATACGCTTGTGCGGCCTGCAGCAGTGCTGCACCAGCGTGCGCATCGCGGGCCAACAGCCGAGCGCCCGGCACCGGCGTGAAAGGCACCGCGATCACGGCCTTGGGGTAGTAGCGCAGGCCGTGGCGCTGGTAGGCCTCGGCCCAGGCCCAGTCGAACACGTACTCGCCGTACGAATGGCTTTTGAGGTACAGCGGGCAGGCCGCGTGCAACTCGTCACCTTTCCACAAGCTGATGAAGCGTGGCGCCCAGCCGGTGTGAGGTGCGGCGCTGTCGCTCTGGTGCAGTGCGCAGAGGTACTCGTGCCGCACAAAGGGGCTGGGGTCGTCGTTGTGCTGCAGCAGGCTGTTCCAGGCGGTGCGGGGCAGGGCGCAGGGGTCGTCATCGACCCGGGTGACATAATCGTTTGCTGCCAATCTGGCTTCCTCGGTTTTCTGTTCCCGTCCGTTGTCCATGACCGTTTCCATCAGCATCGCCCAGCTCAATTTCGTCGTCGGCGACCTGCAGGGCAACGCCCAGCGCATCGTGCGTGCCGCCCGTGAGGCCCATGGGCGCGGCGTGCGTTTGTTGCTGACGCCCGAACTGGCCTTGTGTGGCTACGCCGCCGAAGACCTGTTCCTGCGGCCAGCCTTCATCGACGCCTGCGATGATGCCCTGAAAGCAGTGGCCCGCGAGACGGCGGGGTTGAGTGGCCTGCGCATCGTGGTGGGCCACCCGGCACGCCGCGCGGACGCGGAGCGCACGCGCAGCGTGTCGGTGCCCGGCTTGGTGAATGCGGCCAGCGTGGTGTGTGACGGGCAAATCACCCACACCTACGCCAAGCGCGAGTTGCCCAACTACCAGGTGTTTGACGAGCGGCGCTACTTCGCGCCCGGCAACACCCCCTGTGTGTTTGACGTGCCCGGCCACGACGGCCAGTTGGTGAAAGTGGGCTTGCTGATCTGTGAGGACGCCTGGTTCCATGCCCCGGCGGTCG
>FWPV01016831.1_pt1 | contig 10233 bp, 15 predicted proteins | sample 2228371 | NCBI WGS metagenome assembly FWPV01 (sample SAMEA103939776, study PRJEB20133) | metagenome
AAAAATATCTAGAAAATAGTTAATTTTTTGACTAACTTTTTCTTTAAAATTTTTTTAAATTATTTTGCTCCCCCTAGTGAACGAAGTTAGAAGTTGGTATCAAAAAAGTTAGATAATTAAAATATTTGGTTTATTAGATTTCTAAAACAATGATTTTCTAAGAGGTTGTTTTATTTTTATATTTCAAATAAATACTTAAGCAACAAGTAACAAAAAAAGCAATAAGCGAAAAGTATAAAATATTTATCAACCGGGCGAATATAATTGGGGGTTGATTTTTTAAGTTATAAAAATTTAAAGATCTCATTATCTTCCAAAACCAAGTACTGCTACCCTAAGAATGTCCGGAGATGAAAACAAACATAAAAAATAATTTTAAAGACTCTCTCAATTTCTTAAATAGCCAATACCAAATATAAACCAGGCAATAGATCCAAAAAAATATAACCAAGGAGAAATTAGTAAGAAATAATAAGCGGGGCTGGCTTCATTGACTTTATTATTTGACCAATAATAAAAATCTTGTCCTACTAAAGTTAAAGTTCCATCAACGACAGCCGGAAAAAGAAAGGCATAAAACAAGGGATTTTTACGAATTAATTTATTAATCATAATTAAATAAATGAAAATTAATAACTGTTTAGGGTCTTGTATAGTTAACTAATAACTACTTAATTTTCAGAAGTGATACTAACGACTTTTTAAGTCGTCCTCGATTATCAAATCGCCACTCTGATTCTTTTTAAGTATAACAAAAATTTATCTTTTCTTACCCCATTAAATTTTTCAAGTCTTCTTTTAACAAATGACCAAAAAGATTTAAATACCGTTAATATGGTTTTTACCTTTGGCGAATTCATTTTTACTATGATGTATTCGTTTATGACGGTATCCATAAAGAATAAGTCCATCATATGATTTCCAACTATCAGTGTATACGATTGATCCTGATAATATTTTACCTTTAATAATAGGCATAATAGCCTCTTTTTTGCAATTTTTAACAATCTTTGTGTAAACTTTGCATTTCTTTTTAAAAGTCCAATAACTGGGATTTTTCTTTCTGCTCCTCGACCTCTTTTTCCTCAAAATCAAGAAGGTCCAAAGTATGCTTCATCAATTTCAATTTCTCCATTTAGTTTTTCTTCTTCTTTAAAAGAATCAAAGAAGATAAGTGACCTAAAAATATTGAAATAGTGTTCAACTGTATGTCTATTTACCTTTACAAGAAGACTTGTATCATAAGCTGTAAAATCATGACAAAAGTAGGAGACTATAAGATTAAATTTTGAGACCGAAATTCTTATTCTTTTTATGTAGGTCTTTTTTATTATCATTACAATCTATTTTAACAGTTTTTCAAATGTTATCTAGACAAGACCAAAAAATTTATAATATAATCACCATCCATATTCAGAAAAAAAAGTCTTCTTTTGGAGATACATTATAACTTTTTTGCAGTGAGGAACTATTTTTTTTGGCAGTTTTGTTATTGGAAACCATCTAATTTGACTACACTTATGAGGTTCTGTATTTTTAGGAACTCCCTTCCATCTCTTAGCTGTTAAAAAAAAATCAATGTATTCAGTAGAGTCATCAGATTTTCTATGCATGATATGTATAACAGAAAGATCTTTCTCATTTATTTCAATACCCACCTCTTCTTTTGCCTCACGTAAGGCAGCTTTTTTTATTGTTTCGTTTCCATCAATAAACCCTGAAATAAACGAATATTTTCCAGCTGCCCAACGGGTGTTAAAGCGTTTTAGCAATAAAACACTATTATGTCGTATTAAGAGTAGATAAACTCCTGCAGATAATTTGAATAGAATGTTTTGTGTTTTCATTAATCTTAAATTTTAGCCACCAAATTTAATAACTTATCAATTTATTGACTAATAGTTAACTTCCTATTATTATACCACCAAACATATTTAAGCTAAATATAACGGTAATTTATTTTTTCTTATTACACCTCTTGATGATAGCTGTCTTTTTAAATATCCGAAAAATCCTTCTAAACCATTAATATGATTACTCTTTATTTGTCTATCAACATATTCTTTATCATTATGTTTAACAATTCTGTGAACATATCCTTTAGTTGCCAGTCCTGTATAGGCTCGCCAAGTATCAGAACAAATTATAGTATCTTTTTTAACTTTTTTCTTAATAATAGGTATTAAGTCTTTAGCTTCAACATCTTCTACTACTTTAGCAAATACTTTACCAGAACGAGCTAAAATAGCAAATACAGATTGTTTGGTCGTTCCAAATCCTGGTTTGCTTTCTTTATTTTTTATTTTTTCCTCTAAAAGTTGTTTTTTTCTTTTATTTTTCTTTTGACCTCCTATATATGTTTCATCAACTTCTACTACTCCTTCAAAAATATCAGGAATATCTTTAATCATAACTCTTCTTATTAGCTTTAATGCTTTTAATATTTTGTATTCTGTTATTTTAGTTTCTTCTTTGATAATATTAATACTTTGACAACGTAAAAACCATTTTAAAATCTTTCTTCATTGTTTTATTGTTAAATTAATCTTACCTAGTTTAAACTTAAACTCATATTGACATTTAACACATTTTAACTTACCTCTTCTTACCTTTCAAAATTTTTTACCAGCACATTTCTTAAATTTATGATTTAACATCAATATTATTCTCACATTTTAGGGCTGATTTTAGAGATTGCCCTTTTTTAGAGTTCCTTACATAGTTTTTTTAATACAGATATCTTTGTGACAAGGTTTGGGTTTTTTGGATCTTTCTTGAGAGCGGCAGTAATTTGTCTTATGAGTGCCAATCCTCTATATATATTCCATTTATGATAATCTTCCGCTGTTAGTTCTCTGTCAAAATAACGTTCGAGAAGTATTTTGTTATATCCTCTTTCTAAGAATGATGCAACTGAAGTAGATAAATAAGCTACGTCATACAATCCATCGCCACCTATTGGATCGGGATCAATAAGTCCAGCTACTTCTGCTTTTTTATAAAGAACATTTGATGGGGTAAAATCTCCATGGAGTAATATTGGAGAAAGTGGTTCAAAGATTGCCTCTAACACAGCCATCTCAAATCGTTTTAATAATGCGACTTCGATGAGTCCTTTACTAATTAAGGTTTTTCCTCTTCCTCGAATAATTTTGATCATGGTTTCTTGCCAAGAACTATCACCTCGTTGATTTATATGAAAATTAATCCAACCAAAAGATGGAGCTCGTACTGTATGAGCAATCCGCAAATAACTAACTAGCGTTGAAAGTATTCTTATTTTTTGCGCATGAGAAAAATGATCAAATTCACATATATCAGAATCAACATATTCCATAACTATATATGCATAGGGTATCTCTAATTTTGAAGTGTCGCTTTTTTTTATTGTTGGAACAGGAAGACCTAAGGACCCCCATCTTTTTAATAAAAGGGTTTCACCTACCGCAAGACGATCATAGGGAATAATCTTTAGGATGTTTTTTTCTTGGGATGAGGTAATGATAAAAAGCTCGCACATATGACCTCCTTTTAGGGGAAAAAGATCAAAACCAGGATAATGTATTTTAGTAATAATTTCTGCATATGTGCGCCCATATATACGAAGATTATTTACCTTTTGGTTTTCAGACAAGCTATAAAAAACAGGGTTGTATTCTCTTTGAATTTTTGACATATGTGATTTTACTTTTTTAACTAATACTTAAAAAATTACTTACGTTTTTCAATTATCTCAATATATTCGTTCCCGTATGTATGATGAATGTATTTAATAGAATGCATGTATTTTTGATACTCTGTTTGTAATGTTTGAGGTGATATCAATAAAAGCCGTTGTATGCTGATAGATACACCCTTTAAATCTAACTCGCCGGATGCTATTGCTTTCTGTAACAATCTTATAGTGACATATAATCTAATCTCTGTAGTAGAAAGGCTTTCATCAACAACAGAAGCAATCCAGTTTTTTCTTTTTACCCTTCTTTCAATACCGGGATCAATTTCTTCCGCCACCTCTTTTATGTGATTTACTCCTTTTAGGAGTAGAGTTCTTGAAATAATATCCCTAAATAATTTTGACAAAAACTTTTGATAGCCTTCAAAATAAATATTTACCGAAATATCAGGGGAACCACCATATAGCATCATCTTTCCATCATACGTGATAAAAACATTGATCCCTGACAACACCTCTCCTTTTGAGGCTGGAGAAATATAGGTCATTCCTAATCGAATATCTTGGTTTTGATCTGAATAGCTTTCAAAATAGTGTTCAAATGGTACAAGTGTTGCTATATTAATATTTTTACCTCGCCCAACAAACCTCATATCTTTATAAAAAACAGGGATGTTCTTAATTCCAACAGATAGTCCGTCGTTAAACTTTAGTTCTCTTACATAATTATTCATATCTGATAGTTGAGCTCCTAAAAGGCTTGCGAATTGCTTTACTGTATTATCCCGAATTAATAATGCACGAAAAAATATATTTATATCAGGATATAGTTTTTGGTTATTTGGTAATACTGCATCTTTTCTTATTATCTCAACTAGTTTCTTAAGCCATTCAATTTTTATAATTTTTTGATGATATTTGTCTATACTTATGCGAAAGCAAAACTTAAAATCATTTCTTTTTTTCTTTCTGTCATTGATAGCCTGTTGTATCATATTAAGCGTCTTACGGATTACTGATTCATTTATAACCCAAGAGGCACCAGTAGTGATTTCAAAGTATTTAAAATGAGCCTCTCTAATTAATTTTAGTACAGAGGGTAATTCCAACATTGGTTCTCCACCTCCTGAAACTACAAGTGATTCTAATTTGGCTTTATGGGATATTTGTATAAAATTATCTACTGCGGAAGCTCCTAAAACACCACTCTTTTTTATATTCTGTGGTTTTGGTGAAGCAAACATACAATGGTCGCATCCTATTGGACAATATTTTGTCAACCAAATATATGCCACTGAAAGTGGATACTTAAGATCTGGGGGGTTATTGGATATATTTTTGATAATTCTTTTCTAATTTCGCTCGATGCAGAAAAAATATTTTGGGCTTTCTTTCTCATATTTAATTATCCTGTTATCTAGTAACATATTATAGCATAATTAATTTTTATTATTTTATTTATATATCAATCTAAATTTTAGTAAAATATATTAATTAAACAGTTAACTATTATTTTGTTTATGTTTCTTGAAAATTCCCCGCATAATTTTACTCATTTATTTTGGAAAGATAACGATGGACTGGGTACCAATCTTCCTTCAACAGAATTCTCTTTAACTCCGGAATTATTAACCCAATTGGTTCAAATCATGATGGATTACAACACAGGAAAAATAAATCATCAAACAGTTATTCAATATCTAGTTCAGTATAGCAATGACGGAAGAAATTTTCATTTTAATTTGAATACAGATATTCAAAGACTCTTGTTATGTAGATATCCATATAAGATAGTATTATCAACCCCAAGAGATGTCTGGGCAAATAATCCTAATCGAGAAACAACAGATTTTACAACTGTTGGTAACATCAAAATAAGTTTTGGAACAATGTCAAAAGGAGAAGAATATGAAGCTTATAAATTAATGGCGCTTCGTAAGAATATAAGGGAGGTTATCGGCGAAAAAGACATTATTGGAACCTTCGGTCAGCTGTCTTTTTATTCTGAAGAAACAAAAGCCTCAGTCCAACAATTGTTTTCTGTCCTAGCTCATGAACTTGATCTAGAAAAACATGCTATTCTTTGTTCTGGATCCCTTTTAGGTGCTGGAGCCCTATCTTATTATGAAGCTTCTAAAAAAGGATTAAAAACAATCGGTATCTTTCCACACTCAATTGCTCATATTGTAGATAGATCTAAATTCTCGTGCGTGATCATAGAAGGTGATGACTGGGGCGACGCCTCGTTTATTTTTGGTGGGTTACCATCACGCATTTTTTTTGCAGGTGGAGGTTATTGGTCATATTTAGAATATGAAAAAGCCCAAAAATTCGGTACAATGGTTATTTTCTTAAACTTTCCACAAGCTCAATATTGTAAGGAGTTTGAAGACGGCAAACCAAAGACTATGTTTAGTAATACGAACATTGAGGAATTTAGAAAATACTTAAAGGCGTTTTTATGAGCTCATTTTTCATATCGTTTTATTAATCTTTGAGTAAAAACCTTAATTTTTTTATAGTTGTTTTTGACTAATCTTTTAGCGATAGTAGTGTTTAGATTTCGATAAAAACTTTTGTATAATTTATGAAGCCTGAAACATGCTTCCTTTAGAGAAAACCCTTCTGACGCATACATCATGAGGGATCTTGCAATTCCTAATTCATTAAATGCATCCATTTTATCAGCATCATAAAACAACTTTTCATCTTTTGTTTTTTGTTTCTTATCATGGGAATTAATAATTTGAGCAACTCGTTTTGTTATTTTTTCTGGAAATTCCGGTATTTCTCTTAAAATTTTCTCCGCACATTTGGCCCCTTCAGAGCCATGATTCTTATAATCTCTTTTAATATCGTGGAATAATGCTGCTATTAATAACGCTAGCTTATTTCCTTGTTTATATACTAATAGTTTCTCAATGTTTTTATAGACTCCCATACAATGAGCAAAATCATGATAATATTTACCATTTCCCATTATTTTTTCTGCTGTTTTCTTTAATTTTTTTAATAAAATTTTGGTTTTTCTGTCCATATAATTTGGCTATATATGATTTTAGCCATTAAAATTGATAACTAATTTTAACAAACACTTTTTTTGTTTTTTTAATAATTCTCTGTAATTATACTACCAAACATATTTGTATAAATCGATTATATTGGTAACATTACTATCAATTATAAAGTATCCAATAGGAGTTTTTTAATTTTTTAATGATTAATTAATGAAAATAAAATGCCTTAAAATTGTTTTTAAAGTTATTTTGCTTTTGCAAAAGTTAAAAGAAGTTTTTTAATAAGATATATTTTTTATAAAAAAAGTAGTTTCTATAAATCTCAAAAAAATCATTTGTTTGGTTTGAATGGATAATCTCCGAACAGACAAATGGGTAGAAAATAAAGAAAGCATAAATCAATTAGACCAACAAAGTAATTATTTACTTTCTATTTTGCCATCTTAATTTTATAAAGTCAATAAAAATAAAGGAAAACGAAAAAATATTAAAACGGGCTCCCCCGCCAGGTCTCGAACCTGGAACCTTGTCGTTAACAGCGACCTGCTCTACCAATTGAGCTACAGGGGAAAAATTAACTTACTAACCTCTTAATTAGCCATCATCTAACAATAAATATCATACCAAACAAATTATTTTTTTTCTACACCCGATTAGATAGTTCATAAATTTATCATCTAATAAAGAAATTCAATAAATCAAACTTTATAAATAATAGTTTAAGAGAAATCTTAAAAAGATCACCTTAAAAAGGTAAAGTTAAAGAAATATCATTAGAATTATCAGAAATTAAATACTTTTTCCAGTCAACCTTAATTGTCTCTTTGCCTCTTTCTGATAAATAATAAATCTCACCCTTATTAGTCCCAAAATCAAACAATTCTTTAGTCAACATCACATCATCCAAACAATATTTTTTTAATTTTTCCCACTCTTGATTTTTAAAATAATTAATAGCCTGAAGTCCATGACCAGATTTTTTTTTACCCAAAGTAGCATAAATAAGATCATTTAAGGCCAAACGCCGTCCTATTTTTTCTTTAATATCCTCTAAAATATCAAAGACAGAAAGTTGATTAACTTTACCCGGATAATAACCTTGAAGTACTGGTAAATCAAAATCCTTGACATTATAACCAATCACATAAGAGGCCGACTCAAGAACCGGAAACAATCTTGGAAGATCTTTTTCAAAAAAAACCTCACTCTCCTGGTTTTTGTAATTATAAATTACCGCCACACTAACTCCTAATTTTTTTGGATCTTGAAAATTTCTAAAAGTGTATTTTGTCTCAATATCTAAAATAACAGGGAATTTAGCCATATTTAGTTCTTAACTTTTTTATTTTCTCGAAAAATCTCTATCTCAACATACTCAGGTAAATCAGTGTTGGTTTGAGTATATTTAATAATTTTTAATCTACTTTCTAGTTTTTGCTTAATTTCGATTCCAATATTAAAAAGAATCTGTTGGTCTCTTTTACTTAGCCTTTTTACTTTAGTGCTAAAAAATTCATCAAGCTTTGCTAATCTCCATAAGGTTTCTTGAAATTTTTTGTTTTGAAAGTCTATTAAATTAAGATCTCCAGCCAATGGTTTAATTTTTAAACCCATCATCTCAAGATCTTTTTTAATAGTTTCTTCATCAAAAACACCTTCATAAATTTGTTTAAGATCTTGAGTTAATTTAACTAAAATATCTTTTCCTTGACTTTTTTTTCCCATAAAATTGTTATAATTTAATAATGATCAAAAATCAAATTAAACAAGATCTTATTCTTGCTTTAAAAAATAAAGACTCTTTAAGAATTAATATTTTAAGATATATCCTATCAAAATTCCAGTTGGAAGAAATAACTAAAAAGAGAGCGTTAAATGAAGACGAGGAAGTTTTGATTATTAAAAAGATTCTAAAAGAATTAGAGGAAACCTTAAAAGCTGCCGAAGCCGGTCAAAGAATAAGTATTATCAAACAAACACAGGAGGAAATTGAAACATTAAAAAAATATCTTCCAAAACAGCTATCAGAAGAGGAGTTAAAAAGGGCTATTGAAGAAATTATTGAGGTAAATCAGGAGATATTTCAAAAAAACCCCAAGGCTTTAATTGGGATTAGCCTTAAAAAATTAAACACTGTAGCTGATACTAAAAAAATCATTAGTTTGGTTAACGAAATTATTACTAAAAAACAATAACATCAAAATAATAATCTTTTTCTTGCTACTTTGATAAAATATTTTTATGAAAATAATAAAATCTTTTTTCTTTTTTTTAATCCTTTTTATTATTTTCTTTTCACTTATTCTAAATATTATTTATTATCGAAACAAACTAAGTTTTTATCAGGAACATCTTAGGGAGTTTGAAAAAGAAAAGCTAAAAAAAATAAAACTCCAAACAGAAATTTTAAAAAAAACTGATCCTTATTATTTAGAAAAGGTTTTTCGCAACAACCTAAACCTTTCAAAACCTAATGAGTTGGTTTTTATCCTCCCAACCCCAAATACTCCCGTGAAAGCCCCCACTCCAACGCCGATGGCTAATTGGCAACAGTGGGCTAATGTGTTTATTAATTCGGTTTATAATCTAAATAATTAATCTAAATAATGAAAATCATCAATAAAAAAATACACCGACAATATCAGATTTTAGAAAAATACGAAGCAGGAATAGTCCTAACTGGCTATGAAACTAAATCTATTAAAAATAATCGCTTAAGACTTGATGAGGCTTATGTAAAATTTATTAACAACGCTCCTTATCTTGTTAATGATTTAATTCCTCTTTATCCCTACGCGAAAGTAAAAAATTATGATGAAAAAAGATCGCGAAAACTTCTTTTAAATAAAAAAGAGATTGTCCGTTTAAAAACCAAACTTCAGTCAAGTCGTGGTTTGACAATTGTCCCGGTTTCTTGCTATAATAAAGGAGCACTTTTAAAGCTTGAAATTGCTCTTGTTAGACCACGAAAAGAAATTGAAAAAAGAAAATTAGAAAAAGAAAAAGATATCCAAAGAAATCAGGAAAAAGAGTTAAAGGAGTATTTAAAAAGATAAAAAGTTTTGGGTTTGTAAATTTATTATTTTTAATTTATTTTGTATTTCGAATTTATAATTTAGGATTTCTGCAAGTAGGGTTTGGGGATGGCAGGTATTGACGAAAAGATTGTACTTTTAAAAATGGCAAGGGCGGATCTATCCGTTAAATAGAAAAAAACAACTGCTGAAGAAGCAGAAGCGGCTCTTTATGCTCGAAATGCTAACTATGCTTATGCATATGTTAACTAATCGGGCATAAAAGCTCTCTTTTTAGGTTTTGTCCGGTTATACCTAAAAAGGGATAAACCAACCGGAATTAGGTTTTAAAAAGTTTTCGGTCTTTTTAGAACTGAATAAATTTTAAAACCGACGGTTTAAACAAAGTTTGATTGTTTTCTTTGTTTAAACAAGGTTTAAAAACAATCTATCCCTTGCTAAACATTTTTAAAAGTACCTTTTCGGACCCGGGTTCAATTCCCGGCATCTCCACAAAAAACTTCAC
>FWPV01016832.1_pt1 | contig 10232 bp, 10 predicted proteins | sample 2228371 | NCBI WGS metagenome assembly FWPV01 (sample SAMEA103939776, study PRJEB20133) | metagenome
CTTTAGCTTGCGGCGTCCCCACTCCTGGGGACGCACTCCAGGCGCCTCCATGAGTGGAGGCGCCCCAAGCACGAGTGCTTGCGCCACGTTTAGCTTGCGCACCTCTACAATAGATAGGTGGGCTTCCTTTCCGTTGAAGAACAGGTTACGTATATTCGCAAGGGTCTCGCCGAATTGATCCGCGAGGAGGAACTGATCGACCGGCTGCGGCGGTCGATTGAGACCGGGCAGCCGCTCAAAATCAAGGCCGGATTTGATCCGACGGCGCCGGACCTGCACTTGGGCCACACCGTACTCCTGCGGAAAATGAAGCACTTTCAGGATTGCGGGCATGAGGTCACGTTCCTCATCGGCGACATGACCGGACTCATCGGCGATCCGAGCGGGAGGAACGTCACCCGCCCGCCCATGACGCGCGAGGAGATCAACAAGAACGCGGAGACTTACAAGGCGCAGGTCTTTAAGATCCTCGACCCTGAGAAGACAATCATCCAGTTCAACAGCCAGTGGCTGGAGCCGCTGCGGCTCGAAGACATCATCCGGCTGGCGTCCAAGTACACGGTGGCGCGCCTGCTCGAGCGCGACGATTTCTCCAAGCGCTTCCGGGAGCAGATCCCGATCTCGGTCCACGAATTTCTCTACCCGCTGGCGCAAGCCTACGACTCGGTGGCCATGCGGTGCGACGTGGAAATGGGCGGCAGCGATCAGAAGTTCAATCTGCTGGTGGGCAGGGAGATTCAACGGGATTACGGCCAGCCGCCCCAAATCGTCGCCACCGTGCCGTTGCTCGAGGGCTTGGATGGCGTCGAAAAAATGTCCAAGTCGAAGGGCAACTATGTAGGGATCGCCGAACCGCCGGAGGACATGTTCAAGAAGCTCATGAGCATCAGCGACGATCTCATGTGGCGGTACTATGAGCTCCTCACCGACCGCAGCCTGGCCGAAATCGACGCTTTGAAGCGGAAAGTGGCGGCCGGAGACCTGCACCCGAAGACCGCCAAGATGGACCTCGCCCGCGAAATCATCAGCGACTTCCACGGCTGGGAGGCGGCCAAGCGCGCCGCCGAGGAGTGGGAGCGCGTAGTGGCCGCGGGAGAGGTCCCCTCGGACATCGAAACCGTGCGCATCGGGGAGCCCGCCATCCGCATTGACAAGCTTCTGGCGCGCGTCGGGCTCGCGGAGTCGGTGAGCGATGCGGTGCGTAAGCTGAAAGCCGGCGCGGTGGAAATCGACGGCGTGCGCGTGTCGGACCTGCGGCAGATACAGTTCCCCGCCACTCACGTTCTTCGCGTGGGCAAGAAGTGGAAACAAGTGACAGGCTAGGATGCTGGCTTTCCCGGACAACCTGCGGCAGAGCCTGGACTCGCTCAAGGCGCACAAGCTGCGGGCTGGTCTCACCGTTCTCGGGCTGACCATGGGCGTGGCGACCCTGATCACGGTGATGACCATCATCCAAGGCGCCAACCTTTACGTGGAGCAGAAAATCGCCAACTTGGGCACCAATGTCTTTCAAATCGCCCGCACGCCCTTCGTGGTGACGGATTTCAATGTGGTCGTCAAAGCCCTGCGCTACAAGCGCATCGAGATGGACGACGTTCGGGCGGTGGCCGAAGGCTGCTGGGCGTGCCAGCACACCGGCGCGAGCGTGTCCGCGTCGACGCGCGTGCGATATGGCGATCAGGATTTGCAGGACGTCAACCTGATCGGGCACACCGCCAACATGAGCGAAATCGACACCCGGACGGTGGAGCTTGGCCGTTACTTCACCGAGGCGGAGGACCAACGCTCCGCGCAGGTCTGCGTGGTGGGCGCGGGCATCGTGGAGACTTTCTTCCCGGCGTCCAATCCGCTCGGGCGGACCATACGCATCGGCAACCACGAGTTTTTCATCGTGGGCGTCTTTGAGAAGGTAGGCAGCGTGCTGGGTCAGGACCAGGATACGTTCGCCGTGATACCGATGAACACATTCCTGCGCCTGCGCGGCAGCCGCCGAAGCCTCACCATCAACATCAAAGCCGTAGGAGGGCAGCAACTGTTCGAACTGGCCCAAGATCAGGCGCGCATCGTCCTCCGCGCAAGGCGTCACATCACCGGCAACAAAGAAGAGGACTTTTTCATCGGCACCAAGGAAAGCTACATCTCGCTGTGGCAAAGCATCAGCTCCGCTTTCTTCGCCGTGTTTATCATGGTGAGCGCCATCTCAGCGGTGGTGGGGGGCATCGTCATCATGAACGTCATGCTGGTGAGCGTCACCGAGCGGACCAAGGAGATCGGAATCCGGCGGGCGGTGGGCGCCACGCAGGAGGACATTCTGCGGCAATTCCTGCTCGAAAGCGTTCTGCAATGCGTGGTGGGGGGATCGGCGGGCGTGCTGGCGGGTTTTCTGTGCGCGGTGGCGCTCCGGTCGTTCACTGCATTTCCGGCGTCGGTGGAGACATGGGTGGCGGTTTTGGGGCTGGCGCTGAGCAGCATGATCGGGTTGTTTTTCGGCATTTATCCGGCGGTGCGGGCGTCCAGGCTCGACCCCGTGGTGGCGTTGAGGGCGGAATAGATGACGCGCGCCGAATTCCGGGAGAACCTGATGGTCGCGTTCGACACGCTGCTCGCCCACAAAGTCCGTTCGTCGCTGACCATACTCGGCATTGTGATCGGCGTAACAAGCGTGATCTCAGTGGCGGCGATCATCGACGGGTTGAATCTTTACATTCAGCAGCGCGTCGAGTCGTTCGGCTCCCGGACGTATTTCATCTCCCGCATCCCTCTCGGCCCCCGCTTCGGCCGCGTTCCAGAGAAGATCCGGCAGCGCCGCTACCTGCAATACGAGGATGCGGCGCGGCTGCGCGAAATGGTCCGTTCGGTGCGGTTGGTGACTGTGTTCGGCACGCGGGCGTTCTTCTTCGGGCAGACGAACTCCGCTCAGTACGGCGGGCAGCGGGTGGAGAGGATCATCCTGCGCGGCGCCGAACCGGAGTACGTCGACGCCATACCGCTGTTTGCGGTCACCCTCGGACGGTTCATCACGCGATATGACGAAGAACGGGCGCGGCAAGTGGTGGTGTTAGGCGCCTCGGTGGCGGAATCCCTGTTCCCGAATTTGGATCCGATCGGGAAGGTCATCCGGTTGAACGGCAAGCTCTATGAAGTGATCGGCGTCTTCGAGAGGGATCCCGGCTTGTTCGGCGGACCGGGCGTGGATCAGTTCGCCGTCATTCCGATGAGCGATTTCCGTAAGAAATACCCGGAATCGAAAGAGCTCATCCTCGGCTTCACGGTGCCGCCGGGCGTCGATCCCGAGCGCGCCAAGGACGAAGTGACCGACGCGATGCGGCGCATCCGCAAGCTGCCATATAACGCCGAGAACGACTTTGAAATCACCTCCCCGGATTTTCTCTCGAATTTATGGAATCAACTTACGGGAGCTTTGGTGATCCTGACAAGCGTGATTAGCTCGGTGGGACTGCTGGTAGGCGGCATCGGCGTCATGAATATCATGCTGATCTCGGTCACCGAACGAACGAGCGAAATTGGCGTGCGCAAGGCAGTGGGCGCACGTAAGGCCGATATCCGGGTGCAGTTCCTGCTGGAAGCCATGACGCTTACCGGCATCGGCGGGGTATTGGGAATTCTGCTGGGGGCAACGCTGTCTTTTCTGGTTCGAACGTTCGTGCCGTCGGTGCCCGCGACTTTGTCGATGTTATGGGTTACTCTAGGAGTGCTGATTTCGCTAAGCGTGGGCGTGTTTTTCGGATATTACCCTGCAAACCGCGCCGCGAATCTGGACCCGATCGTGTGTTTACGTTATGAGTGAAATCCGGTTGCTGTGCCGGGAGGACATTCCCGGCGCGCTGCGCTTGTGCCGCTTCGCCGGCTGGAATCAGACGGAAGAGGATTGGCTGCGCATCCTGAGGTTGGAACCCGAGGGATGTTTCGCCTTGGACGCAGGGGGCGAATTGGCGGCCACCGCCACAGCCATCACCTTCGGGCAGGAACTCGGTTGGATCGGCATGGTGCTCACCGACCCGGCGCACCGGGGCAAGGGTTTCGCCACCGCCTTGATGGAAAGAGCGATCGCTTGGCTCGAAGAGCGGCAAGTGCAGTGGATCAAGCTCGACGCCACAGATCTTGGACGGCCCATCTATCTTAAGCTCGGCTTTGAAGATGAAGAATGGGTGGAACGGTGGGCGCGCCCGCCGGGCAATTCGCCTCGTACCGCGGTTGATCCGCTGCGATGGGACCGGGAATTGGACCGCGCCGCCTTTGGGGCGGACCGGTCGCGCCTGCTTGAAGATCTCGCGCGGACCGGCGAAAGCGCGTCTTCGGGCGGCGGTTACGCCTTCGGGCGTCCCGGCGCCAACGCCGCCTATTTCGGTCCATGCGTAAGCCGCGATGTCTCAGACGCCCGAATCCTGCTTCAATGGTTTCTGGGTGAACATGCCGGGGAGACCGTCTATTGGGACATCTTGCCCGCGAATCGCGCGGCGCTTGAACTGGCGCAGGAGTTCGGCTTCGAGAGGCGCCGTCAACTGGTCCGTCAGGCGCGCCCGGGCGTCGCGAATCCCGCGCCGCTAGAGCGCCGGAACGAATTTGTGTTCGCCATCGCAGGGTTTGAGTACGGATAAGCCATGCCACGAAAACGTTATGAATGGAGGCTGAAGCGGCGCTCGCTGCAACTCGGCGACCGCACGCTGATCATGGGCGTGATCAACGTCACGCCGGATTCGTTTTCCGACGGCGGCAGGTACAACGATCCCGACCGGGCGTTCGCCCGCGCCATCGAGCTTGAGGAACAGGGCGCGGACATCATCGACATCGGGGCGGAATCGACGCGCCCCGGCTCGGCGCGCATCAGCGAAGAGACGGAGAAGCACCGTCTGATTCCCGTCTTGAAGCGGCTGCGCGACAAGCTGGCGGTGCCCGTTTCGGTGGACACCTACAAGTCCGGCGTAGCGCAGGCGGCGCTTGATCTCGGGGTGGAAATCATCAACGACCCGAGCGGCTTGACCTTGGATCCGCAGCTAGCGAAGGTAGCGGCGCAATACGATGCTGGGCTGATTCTGAATCACATGCGGGGCACGCCGGAGGTTTGGGCCAAGATGCCGCCGCTCAAGGACGTCATGGGTTCGATCCGGACGGATCTCGAAGCCATGCTCAACCGGGCGCGCCACGCCGGAGTGGACCGCTCGCGCATCGTGATCGACCCTGGCTTGGGATTCGGTAAGCGCAAGGAGCAGAACGCGGAGATCCTAGCCCGGTTGAGCGAACTTGCTGAACTCGATCTGCCCATCCTCGTCGGTCCTTCACGCAAGTCGTTCCTGGCGCAGACGGGCGAATTGGAGACGGAATTCGCCACCGCCTCCGCCGTGGCGGCGGCCATTCTGGGAGGAGCGCACATCGTGCGGGTGCACGCCGTACGGGAGATGGTCGCCGCGGCACAGGTGGCTGACGCGGTCTACCGGGCGCGCGTCCGCTGAGGCTGGCAGCGCGGGCAGAAGTGCGTGCCGCGCTGCGCCACGAGGATCCGTCTTATGATGGCGCCGCAAGCGAGGCAAGGTTGGCCGTGGCGGCGGTAGACGCGGTGTTCAAGCTGGAACCATCCCTGACGCCCCTCGGCGTCCACATAGTCCGACACCGAGGAGCCGCCGCGGGCGATGGCGTCCGCGAGCACCTTCCGCAACGCCTCCCACAGGCGCCGCGCCCGGGGCGCGCTGAGCGAACACGCTCGCTCGAGCGGATGCACGCCGGCAAGGTGCAGCGCCTCATCGGCGTAGATATTGCCCACGCCCCGCAAGAAGCGCTGATTGAGCAGCAGCGCCTTGACGCCGCCCCGGCGGCGCCGCAGCATTTCCTGAAATTGCGCGCAATCCACATCCAGAGGCTCCAAGCCGAGACGCGCCACACGGTCCGGCAGCCGTTCGGAGAATTCGAGATTGCCGAACATGCGCGTATCGTCGAAGCACACTAAGCCGTCATCCAACCGGATACAGGCTCGGGTATGAGGGCCGGGGCGCGAGCCGGCCAGCAGCTTGCCGGTCATGCCCAAGTGCACGCAGAGGAAGCCCCGCTCCAGTTCGAAGATAATGAATTTCCCAGCCCGGCTCAGCCTCAGGATCTTGCGCCCGCAGGCGCGCTCCACCTCGCCGCGGCGCATGCGGGGCGCATAGATCTCAACCGAGAAGATGGTTCGACCCGTCACGTGCGGCGCCAGCGAACGGACCACGGTTTCAACTTCGGGCAGTTCCGGCACTAGGGCAACTCCAGGAAGATATCTCCGCCTTCGATGACCACCTTGAAAGTCTCCAGCCGGAGCGCCGGCTGCATGTCGCTCTGACCCGTCCGGCAGTCGAACTCCCAAGCATGCCACGGGCAGACCACCGCGTGCCCGTGCAGCGCCCCCTGCCCCAGCGGTCCGTTGCGGTGGGGACAGACGCCATGGACGGCATATACTCCGTCTTCAGCGTGACAGAGCGCGATCTCGCGCCCGTTGACGGTCACCTGCGCCACCGTGCCGGGCGGCAACAGCGATAACGGTCCTACTCGAGTCAAAGGCATACCTCAACAGGCTAGCGCGAAGCGCGTCAGTCAGAGCGAAAGAGCGCCGTCTTTCACCACCGTCTTGCCGTCCACGATCACCGTAGCCTGGACGATGGGGAAGCCGAAGCCGCCGGGAGATTTGTTATTTCCGCCAAGCAGCATATTCTCGCCCGTGTAAATCCACACCATGCCGGCTGCCCTTGCCGGGCGGTATTCGCCGGGACTGTCAACCACCTTCAGAGCGGGATTCAATCCGATGGACACGCTTCCCAAGACGTCCTTGGGACCCGAGTAAGGCGCAAGTGTCTGCTGGTAACACTGTCCCCCTTCCGCGGCTTTAAAGTTCTCCACCTTGCCGTTCTTGAACTCAAAAGACACCCCGGTGATCGGTTGAAACCGGCAAAGATCACGCGGCACAACCACCGTGCCGTTGGCGGAGGTTTCGATGGGCGCGAAGGTCACCAGACCGCCCGGCAATGCGGCTACCCGGTCGAGGAAAAGCTTCGATTTCGCCTTCTCCGCGGTGACGATCCCGTCGTCCACGAAAACCGGGCGGTTTCCGGGGGAGAAGGTGAAATCCGTACCGGCGGGCGAGGTGATCCGCACTTGCTTGGCTTTTTGAAGGATGGTCTTGAGCTGCTGACCCTTTTTTGCTATTTCGGTGTAATCGGCGCCTACGGCGTCCCAGTGCATTTTCTCGAACAGGTTGAAATCCACGCGCAACATCTGGGCTCGCTCTTTGGTCGGGTAGCCGATGGAGATCACTCGCACCCCGGAAGCGTTGAGCGCTTCGCGCACATAGGCGTCGGCTTTGTCAGCCTTCGCCAACCGCTCTTGTGGCACTCCGGTTAACACGGCTTGAGGGTTCTCAAGGGAAGAAATGCCGATCCAAGTCGTGATGTGCTTCAGTGTCTGGACGAATTGCGCCGGCTTCTGCTCGAGGTAAGCCTCCGGGACTTCGGTCAGGAAAGAGCGCACCAGGCGGTCTGTGGTGACGCGCATTTCCGCCATTCCGCCCGCGATTTGGATCTCGATGGCCAAAGCCTCCATCAGCGGGAGGGTGTGACGTCCGCCGTACACCACGACGTAATGACCTGGCTGGACGTTCGCGGTGGTTCTCACCACGCGCTTGGCGAGAGCGGTGAAATCGATGGCTGCGGGTGGTGGAGTCTCCACCGCCGGTTTGGGAGGCGCGCCGCATCCGTAAAGAATGAGCAAGGCTGCACAAGCGGACCACGGTTGTCGCATGAGAGTTAGCAGCATATCACCTCCTTCGCACCTAGGATAGACCCGGGACCGGTAAAGTCAAGGCCTGTATATGATGTATACGATATGCGGCGGCGGGAAGTTTGGATGGCTTTGGGTGCGCTGGCGATTGCCGGCTGCCGGCGGGAGCGGAAAGTCGTGGTTGGCGTGGTCCCCAAGGGCGCTAATCACATATTCTGGCAGACCGTGCATGCCGGCGCGATCAAAGCTGCTCAGGAGTTTGGTTTTGATGTCGAGTGGAATGCGCCGACGCTCGAAATCGACGCCAGCCGGCAGATCGAGATCGTCGACTCGATGGTCAACCGGAGGCTGGCGGGGATTGCCTTGGCGCCGGTGGACAAGCGGGCGTTGGTGGCGGTGGTGGAGCGCGCGGCGAAGGTGGGGATTCCGGTGGCGATTTACGATTCGGGGATTGATACGGATCAGCGCATTACTTACGTAGCCACTAACAACGAAGAGGGCGGGAGGATGGCGGCTCGCCGTTTGGGTGAGATTCTGGGAGGGAAAGGGAAGGTGGCGGTGGTCGGGTTTATGCCCGGCAGCGCTTCGACGATGGAGCGGGAGTTTGGTTTTCAGGATGAGATCAAGAAGCTGTATCCGAAGATTGAAATCGTGGGCGTTCAATTCGGCATGGCGGACCGGGCGAAGGCGATGGCGATCACCGAGAACCTCTTGACGGCGCACCGTGATATGGCGGGATTGTTCGCCGACAACGAATCGAGCACGTCGGGCGCAGTGCAGGCGTTGAAGTCGCGCAACGCCCGGCACGTGAAACTGGTGGCGTTTGATAGTTCGGATCAGATTATCGCCGACCTGAAGGCAGGATGGATCGATTCGCTGGTGGTGCAGAATCCGTTCAAGATGGGTTATGAAGCGGTGCGGGCGATAGGCTTAAAGCTGCGGGGCGAACAGCCGGAGAAGCTGATCGACTCGGGAGCGACGCTGGTATTGGCGAAGGATCTGGACCAACCCGCCATCCGCGAGCTTTTGTTTCCGGACATTCACCGCTACCTGCGCGGAGCCGCGCCGCGCAGTTGAGTATAATAAGGAAAGTCGAGCCACCCTAGCTCAGCTGGTAGAGCGGCTGATTCGTAATCAGCAGGTCGCCGGTTCAAGCCCGGCGGGTGGCTCCACTTAAAATCAATCAGTTACGGGGATCAGCAAAATCGGCGAGGTAAACTTCTAGGTAAACTGCCAGCCAAGCTAATCGCCCAGGTAAACCGAATCGCCCGCCCCGGTTTACCTCGCAGCGCCGTCCACACGCGCCAGCGGCCAGAACAGCTCCCCGCGATCCTGTCTCCGCGCGGAAGTTGCGCCTCAGACGCGCCGGAAGGCGCAAGGAGGGATTCAGCCGACACCAGCGCCATCACCGCGCGGGTGTGCTCGCACTCCGCGCCGCATCCGGCGCGCCCGTAATCCGTCCGTGAAGGATTTGGGAGTGCATCCTGAAGCTCGTCAGGGAGGGAGTCACGCACGAGGAGCTTGGTTCATTCAACGAGTGCAAGATTGCCGTCCTATGAGCGATGGCCCTGCGTTGGAAACCCGGGAGCTCTCCCCCGCCGCACGCGAGCTGCGTCTGGAGCTGAGGTCTAGAGGTTCGAATCCTCTCGGGCGTACCATTCAGAATCAATAAATTACCAGGGATGAGAAAAAAGACGAGGTAAACAGTTAGGTAGACTGTTCTGACCGGCATTGGACCTCCCAGTCGACCTCTTTTCATTCCCATTGCCCCTTCCTGCGCGCCTTGAACTACCGGCGGGCGGAGCCGGATGAAGGGCTCCAGCCGATTTCAGCGTGCCCGGGATCATTCATTGCTTCCGTGTCCGGCTTGGCTTTGTGGCCCCTCGAATAGCTCCGCCGGGGCCCAGAAGCGCAAAGCGTAGCCGAAGCGCCGGTAGACCGGCCGTCCCGGCGCGGGTCCGTTCCGGCCTGCCTTCCGGTCTTCCAGAACCCAGTTGTAAGGCGTGTTGGGGTGGAGTCCCACCAGCTTCGCGTATTCCCGGGCCGTGAGCCAGCGGCCTGTCGGCCGATCATTTCCATTCGAAGATGTCATACCTTGTTAATGCCCGATCAGGCCCGGAAAAGCGACTCGAAACGCGGCCTTGGAGCGGCGTTCGACAAGGTCTCTGGCAAGCACGCAAGTGATTGCTGCAACGCAGGTTGTGGCGTTCAACGGGAATCGACCGAAAGGAAATTCGGAGGCAACCGGAACGCTTTCCGCAGCGGTACAGTCCAGACCATCCGTCTCAACGCCTGAAGCGTCCCTTTTCGGACTCCAGCCGCCGCTTCACCTCTGCGAGCTTCGCTTGATCGAGCGCCCGGTTCTCCCGTACGTGGTCGAGGAGGATCAGCATCTTGCTTTCCGGTTCGCGCACCTTGCACCGCATCCAGTTGCGAACCGTCCGCAGACACACCTCGAAGTACGCCGCCAGCGT
>FWPV01016837.1_pt1 | contig 10228 bp, 10 predicted proteins | sample 2228371 | NCBI WGS metagenome assembly FWPV01 (sample SAMEA103939776, study PRJEB20133) | metagenome
GAAACCCTGGATCCGCCGCCTGGGTTTTCAGGTTGTCGAGGCTTCATCGGGCCGGTCCCTCCGCCTCTCTGGATAAGAGCGCCTTTCGGGGCTGTTGTTAAGTTGTTGCTGCATTTTTACCATAGATTGTCCGGAATGTCAAAGGGGTGTATGGACTTCACCCCGCAGCCGTGATAAAATCTCACCAGCCGGCCAGGTTGGGGCCTGCCCTTCCCTCTTTTTCATGGCCGTCTGCCCCGCAATAACGCCGATCCCCCGCGGGGCGCTTGATTTCGCCGACAGGAGCCAGCTCGATGACCAGCCAGCCGCCCCTTGAATCCAGCAATTTCATCCGTGAAGCCATCGAAGAAGATCTGCGCACCGGCGTTTTCGACCGGGTGCAGACCCGCTTCCCGCCCGAGCCGAACGGATACCTGCACATCGGCCACGCCAAGGCCATCTGCATCGACTTCGGCATGGCCGAAGCCTTCGGCGGCGTCTGCAGCCTGCGCTACGACGACACCAACCCGGTCAAGGAGGACGTCGAGTACGTTGACGCGATCAAGGAGGACATCCGCTGGCTGGGCTTCGACTGGGGCGACCGCGAGTACTACGCCTCGGACTACTTCGACCAGCTCTACGAGCTGGCGGTCAAGCTGATCAAGAAGGGCCTGGCCTACGTTGACGAGCTCAGCCCGGACCAAATCCGCGAATACCGCGGCACGCTGACCGAGCCCGGCAGGGAAAGTCCCTGGCGCAACCGCCCGATCGAGGAAAACCTGGAGCTGTTCGAGCGCATGCGCAAGGGAGAGTTTCCAGAGGGCGCCTGCACCCTGCGGGCCAAGATCGACATGTCTTCCGGCAACATTAATCTGCGCGACCCGGTCATGTACCGGATCATCCACTCCCCCCACCACCGAACCGGCAGCAAGTGGTGCATCTACCCGATGTACGACTTCGCCCATGGGCAGAGCGATTCGCTCGAGGGCGTGACCCACTCCCTGTGCGACATCAACTACGAGGATCACCGCCCGCTGTACAACTGGTTCCTCGAAAAGCTCGAGCTGCGCTTCGTCCGCCAGATCGAATTCGCCCGCCTTAACCTGACCTACACCATCCTCAGCAAGCGCTTTCTCAGGCAGCTGGTCGATCACGGGGTGGTCGCAGGCTGGGATGATCCGCGCATGCCCACTCTGCGCGGCATGCGCCGGCGCGGCTACCCTCCAACTGCCATCCGCAGCTTCATCGACGCGGTCGGCGTCGCCAAGCGGGAGAACCTGGTCGACATCGCCCTGCTCGAGCACCACGTCCGCGAAGAGCTTAACAGGACCGCCCTGCGGGTGATGGGCGTGCTCGAGCCGCTCAAGGTGTTCATCACCAACTACCCAGAAGGGCAGGTCGAAGAATTGGAGGCGCTCAACAACCCCGAGGACGAATCCGCCGGCACGCGCAAGGTGCCCTTCAGCCGTGAGATCTACATCGAAAAGGACGACTTCCGTGAAGTCCCGCCGCCCAAGTACTTCCGCCTTGCGCCCGGCCAGGAAGTCCGCCTGCGCTACGGTTACATCATCAAATGCGTGGATTTTGTCAAAGACCCCGCCACCGGCGAGGTGGTCGAGGTGCGCTGCACCTACGACCCGGAAACCCGCGGCGGCTACGCCCCGGACGGGCGCAAGGTCAAGGGGACCATCCACTGGGTTTCCGCCGCGCACGCCCTGGACGCCGAGGTGCGCCAGTACGACCGTCTGTTCACCGAGGAAAACCCGAACAAGGTTGACGAGGGCAAATCTTTCATGGATTACGTCAACCCGGACTCATTGACCGTGCTGACCGGCTGCAAGGTGGAGCCCAGCCTGGCGGGCGCCGTCCCCGGCAGCCACTACCAGTTCGAGCGCAAGGGCTACTTCTGCGTGGATCCCGACACCACCGCCGATCGGCTGGTCTTCAATCTGACCGTCAACCTGCGCGACACCTGGGCCAAGATCGAGCAAAAGGGAGGCTGACGCCGGCCAAAATCCCCTGCCGCGCCGATAGTCCTTGCGCACAACTGCTGGTAAGATAGGGATATGCCCTCGCGGATCTATTTTGGCGACAACCTCTTGATTCTCCAATCCCTGCCGTCCGAATCGGTCGAGCTGATCTACATCGACCCGCCCTTCAACACCGGCCGGATCCAGGCACGCACCCAGATCAAGACCGAGCGCAGCCCGAACGGCGACCGGACCGGCTTCGCCGGGCGGCGCTACGAGACGCTTAAAATCGGCTCGAAGGCTTACCGCGACCTTTTCGACGATTATCTGGCCTTCCTCGAGCCGCGCCTGGTCGAGGCGCGCCGGCTTCTCCAGCCCAACGGCAGTCTGTACTTCCATATCGATTACCGCGAGGTCCACTATTGTAAAATCCTGCTCGATCTGATCTTCGGGCGCGAGTCTTTCCTGAATGAGATTATCTGGGCGTACGACTACGGCGCGCGCACCCGCAAGAAGTGGCCGCCCAAGCACGACAACATCCTCTGGTACGCCAAGGACCCGCATCACTACATCTTCAACGTCGAGGCCATCGAGCGGATTCCCTACATGGCTCCCGGTCTGGTCGGCGCGGAGAAAGCCGCCCGTGGAAAACTGCCGACCGACACCTGGTGGCATACGATCGTCGGCACCAATTCCCGGGAGAAGACCGGCTACCCGACCCAGAAACCGCTCGGCGTGATTCGCCGCATACTCCAGGCGTCTTCCACCCCGGGCGGGCTGGTGATGGACTTTTTCGCCGGCAGCGGCACGGTCGGCGCTGCCTGCGTGGAGCTGGACCGCCAGTTCATTCTGATCGACGACAACCCCCAGGCGATGCAGGTCATGGCCCGGCGATTCGCCGGAAGGACCGACATCGAATGGATCGGCTGGGACCCGCTGAAAAGCGAGGAGTGATGCCAAAAAAAGCAGAACCGGCGTCTCTCGACCAGATGCTCTCCCGGCTGAGGGCGCTGGCCAACCCGCGCAACGTGGAAGGCATGGCCCGTTTCGGGATCAATCCGGAAGGGACCCTGGGCGTCTCGGTCAAGGATCTGCGCCGGCTGGCGCGCGGTCAGCGCGACCATGAGCTGGCCCGCGGCCTGTGGGCGAGCGGGATCCACGAGGCGCGCATCCTGGCCGCGCTGGTCGACGATCCGGCCCAGGTCAGCGAGGCGCAGATGGAAGCCTGGGCAGCTGCCTTCGACTCCTGGGACGTCTGCGACCAGGTCTGCCTGAACCTGTTCGACAAGACGCCTTTCGCCGCCGCCAAGGCGGTCGAATGGGCCGGCCGCCCGGAAGAATTCGTCAAGCGGGCTGGTTTCGCCCTGATGGCCAGCCTGGCCTGGCACGACAAGGCCGCGCCCGACTCGTTCTTTCTCAGATTTCTGCCGGTCATCCAGCGTGAGGCGGTTGACCGGCGCAACTACGTTAAGAAGGCGGTCAACTGGGCGCTCAGGCAGATCGGCAAGCGCAATCCCACGCTGCGCGCCGCCGCCGTCGCCGCCGCGGAGGAACTCCTGCGGCTGGATTCCCCGGCCGCTCGCTGGATCGCCCGGGATGCATTGCGAGAGCTGAATAATTATTCCTTTTAACCCTGTTTTTTCTTGAAATAATTATCGGGATGATCGAAAACCTCCCCCTCCTGGAATACGACCCGACGCATAAGGCGATCGTCGAGCCGCACGGTACCCAGACGAGCGAGCCGGTACCGGAGCGCTGCGTTCTATGCTTTTTTCAGGACGTAATCGCCGGACTGATAAAAGCTGGGCGCCTGCGGCAGATCGGTCGGCTGATCTCGGAAATTGGAGAGAACCCGCTCTTCGTCCTCGAAGAAAGCGGCCAGAAGGTGCTGATCGTCCATCCGGGCGTGGGCGCTCCGCTGGCGGCTGGCTTTCTCGAGGAAACGATCCAGCTCGGCGCCAGAAAATTCATCGCCTGTGGCGGCTGCGGGGTGTTGAACGAGGAGCTTGCCGCCGGGCACGCGTTTGTCATCTCGTCCGCCGTGCGGGACGAAGGCACTTCCTACCACTACCTGCCGCCTTACCGCGAGGCTGGCGCCCACCCGGCCGCCGTCCAGGCGCTCGAATCCGTGCTGCGCGAGCGCGGCGTATCCTACCTGGTCGGCAAAAGCTGGACCACCGATGCGATCTACCGCGAGACGCCAGAGCGCCGCGCCTGGAGGATCGCCGAGGGCTGCCAGGTGGTCGAAATGGAAGCCGCAGCCTTCTTTGCCGTGGCCAAATTTCGCGGCGTCGTTTTCGGGCAGCTGGTCTACGGAGGCGACCTGGTCGTGCCCGAGGGCTGGGACCACCGCGATTGGATCAACCGCAGCTCCGTGCGCGAGCTGCTCTTCTGGCTGGCGGTGGAAGCGGTTCTGCGCCTTTAACATGGAAAGCCGCCCCGTCGGGCGGCTTTCTGTTTTCTTAGGCTGCGGCATCCTTATCGGAGACCGAGGAGGGACGCCGCAGCCAGTTGCAAATTACTATCTGACATTGGTAGCATCACCTCCTCATCGTTAGAATGGCGAAACATGAGGGGGCGTCACTGATCGACGTATCACCAGTATTCCATAAATAATCCCGACTGTCAAGCAAATCAGTTTGCAAACCGTTGACAACCTGAGCGGATCACCAGTCCTTGAGGAACAGGAAGCGCCAGGCGCTGCCCTCCTGGGTGACCATGGAATTCAGGGCGAACACCTCCACCCAGGTCTGCCCGGGTTTGAAGGGGAAAGGCTCCCCGTTCTCATCGACCAATGTCAGGACCTGGTCCTCAGCCATTCGCGACCATTTCACCTCGTAGATTTTACCGTCGCGGGCCAGGTAGGCCGGCCCGGTCCCAAGCATGGGCGCATCCAGGACCTCGATATCCGCGCGCGGGTCGACCCGGCTGTGTCTGACGAGGATGACCACCAGGTTGTCAGCCGCGATCGGTTCCTCGGTCAGCGCGTCAGTCAACTGAGCGTACTGCGGATTGGTGCCGCCGATGTCGTTTTCGGTTTCAGCAAAGCGCAGGTACTTGCCGCTGGCAGGGTCGTAATCCCAACGGTTGTAGATCGCGCTGGAAAAGCGGGTGAAAACCTGCTCGGCGGGCTGCCCGCCTTCCGGGCTCTCGAGCTTAAAGAACATCCCGTCCAGGTTCTGGCGCGAGTTGTCAATCCCGCGACGGGCGAGGTAGTCCTGCAGGGCGGCGGTGTCGGCGTACAGGTAATTTTTTCCGCCCGGGTCGAAGCGGCAGACGGCCGGGCAGGCGTCGCGGTACTCAATGATCAGGCGGTTGGAGAAATCGGAGCTGAACAACCGGTCGTAAAGCAAATAGTAGGCGCTGCCGAAAACGAACACAGCCTTATACATGCGGATGAAATTCATGTCAATAAAACGCGCCGAGCGGATCGGCATGACCTGCGCGGCGTCCTGCCCGTAATACACGGCGCTGAAGCGGGTCGTGCCCTGTTCGGTGTAATACTCGTAGACGATATCCGCCAGAGAAAGGCCGTACTGCGGGCGGTCCTTGCGCGGCAGATTTTCCACCTTAATCACGATCGGCCGCCGGTTGAGGATCTCGGGGTTCTCCACTTTCAGGCCGGTCAAGGGATTCACCTCGTAAGGATATCCTTTCGGTCCAATGCCTTCGGGCGGATAGAGCGGCGTCGGGGTTTCCGTAGGTGTTTCGGTTGCAGTCGGCTCGACTGTGGCGGTGGGCGGCTCAGGCGTGTTCGACGGAGCCGCTGTGGCGCTTGGCGCCGGCGTAGGCGCGAGAACCGGGGTTGGCAGCAGGCTGCAGGCGGCTAAAGAGCTGACAACCGCGACAAGGATCATCAAAAATATGGCTTTTTTCATCGTCCCTCCGAGGTGCTGTGCAACATTAAGATTGGATGATACACGCTTTCAACCCTTTTGGCAACCGGATGAATCCGGCCATTCCAACCCTCGCCCGCTGGGGATTCGCTTCCAGACTTGCCGGTCAGGCCCGGCCGTTCTATAATCACTTCATGTTGGGAAAAACACCGGCCAAAATTCCCCTCGCAACAATTGGCAAAGCCCTGCTGGTCCTCGCCGCTGGCGGCCTGCTGGCTGTCTGGCTGCTGTTAACCCCCGAGGGGCTGCTCGGCAAGGCGGACGGATCGAAGCCCGCTCCTTCTTCCTCGGCGACCGCCAGATTCCTCTCTGCGCGCGCTGCTCCGGGACCTATCTGGGCGTGCTGGTCGGGCTGCTCTACCAGCTTCCGTACGGGCGGCGGACCCGGCTTCCGCCGCGCAAAATTCTGATCCCGCTGAGTCTCCTCTTCCTCGCCTTTGCCGCGGACGGGATCAATTCCTACCTGCATTTCTTCCCCGCTGCGCCCTCGCTCTATGAGCCGAACAACGCCCTCCGCCTGGCAACCGGCACCGGACTCGGGCTGCTGATAGCGGTATTCCTTCTGCCGGTTGTCCACCAGACCCTCTGGGCTGACGGCGAGGACCGGGCAGCTATCGAGCGCTGGCCGCAGGTGCTCGTTATGCTCGCGGCCGCCGGATTGGCCGCTCTGGCACTCTACTCGCAAAATACCATCATCCTCTATCCGCTGGCTCTGGCCAGCACTGCGGTGATCCCGCTGGTGCTGACCCTTTGCTATACCCTGCTCTGGGTGATTGCATTCCACAGGGAAAACTCTTACCGCCGCCTGCGGGACGCCTGGGCGGTGTTCCTCGCCGGGTTCACCCTCGCTGTCCTTCAGATCGGCCTTGTGGATTGGCTGCGGTACTGGCTGACCGGCACCTGGGGAGGTTTCCAGCTATAATGGGGTTGTATTTGAGAATGGTGGAGGATTAAGATGCTCGAGTTGCTGGGGGTCTTTTCAGCTTTTGGTCTGGCGGCCAGCGCAGGGCTGAACGCATACATTCCCCTGCTCGTGATTTCCCTGCTGTCCAAGTTCACCGATCTGATCACCCTGCGCGAGCCGTGGAGTGCGCTGGAATCCTGGTGGATCATCGGCTTGCTGATCGTCCTGGCGGTTGTCGAGTTCTTCGCCGATTCCTCCCCGGTGATCAACCACATCAACGACATCATCCAGACCTTCATTCGCCCGACAGCCGGGGCGATCGCCTTTGCGGCAAGCTCTAACGTGGTGACCAATATCCATCCAGTACTCGCCCTGGGCCTCGGGCTGTTAATTGCGGGAGGGGTGCACGCCGCCAAGTCGCTGGCAGTCCGCCCGGCGGTGACCGCCGCGACCGGCGGGACAGCCAATCTGCCGGTCGCCGTGGCCGAGGATTTCACCTCTACGGCGGTTTCGATCCTTTCGGTGGTGGTGCCGGTGGTGATCGCCTGCCTGCTGGTACTGGTCACCGCATGGATCATCTGGCGGCTCTTTTTCCGCTCGAAACGCCAGGCGCAGGTGTAGCCTGGCGGGCAGTCCGATTACGCCCCTCCTGCGCCGTAGTAGCTGGGGTCTGTCGGCGTGCGCCCGGAGGGGTCCCAAACGTGGACCCAATCGCCTTCCCGGGCCCACTGGAACAGCCAGGCTGAGTCGCCGATCGACATGTTGACGCAGCCGTGGGTGCCCTCATAACCGAACCAGGCCCGCCAATAGGCACCGTGCAGCGCCCTCGCCTGGTCAAAGTACATCGTCCAGGGCACATCTTCGAGATAATAAAAATCTGAACGGTCGGCTTCGAAAGCGCCGCTCATCGTTTCTGTTTCGTGCTTCGCATAGATCTGGAACAGCCCGGGACGGGTGAAGAAGGGTTCTCCGCCGCTGGCGACCATGGTGGCAAAAACAAGCTGCCGGTTCTCGTAGACCGCCAGGGTCTGGTCGTAGAGATTGACGTCAACCCAGCGGTCGCCAGGAACGCCCTCCGGCGGGGTGGTGTTGATCCGCACCTGGCGGATGTAGCGCCTTTCGACCCACTGATCCAGCCCGATCATGTACCAGTCGGTTTGATCCGCAGGCTGGACGTCGTAGATCTGGACAATGTCTTCTCGGTAGAGCTTCCGTCCGGTTTTCGGGCTGGAGTATCCCGGCGCAGTATGAACCTCAGCCGTGTCCACGATCCAGCCAAAGGAATTTCTGGGGGTCTCGCTGAACTGCAGCCCCTGAAAATGCGAGTAGGCGATCGGCGAGGCGCGCATCCACTCTCCCGAGCGCAGGCGAATATAAGGGTTATCGTTGAAGTACTTGACGTCGATGTAGGAGACGTAGCGCAGCGGTCCGGGTTCAATGTAGCGGGTCGGATTCACCCCCTGGGTGGCGTCCTCGAACGAGGTGTAAAGAGCGGCCCGCTCGGTCTTATCCAGGTTGATCCGGGCGATATACACCGGGCTGACCGTCAGGGATTTATCCGGGATCACCGCCGGCAGCGGGTTCGGCGGGAAGGTCAGCCCCTTGCGGGCCAATTCGGTGATCCGCTGAGACGGGCCCAGTGCCAGGCAGTCCACCGGTTCGATCAGGTAAGCGCCCGGCAGGCAAAGCGGTTTGCTGGCGTACGGCTCCACCTCTGGAGCTGTTTGTGCCGCCGCACCCCCCGGCGAAGCAAGGATCGGCGCGAGCAGCCCGGCGAGGAGGAGCCATTGAAGCAATCGGTTCATAAGCGATCTCTGACGAGAGCGAGCAGCTCCCGATAAATTCTGATCAACGCTCTCCATTTTACTCGCACCGCCGGTCAATTGTCCAGCATCAGCGGCGGGGCTGCAAGCTGGCTGCGGCTGCGCCGGTATGCCCATTCGATGATCTCGGGATCCCGCGCCTCGCTGGTGCACAGCCGGTCGGGGTCGGGCAGAATTCCTACCCGGCCGAGATCGAGCCGGTCGGCGTCCCAGCAGGTCTGCACGGTCAGGTCCGCCAGGCAGTGGCCGTTGGTATGGCCGGCGACAGCCTCAGCCAGCCGGTCCAGGTCATCCTCGCCGAGGTCGAGGTAGCGCCCCTGGATTTCGCTGCGGAGGATGCTGGCTGCTCGCGGTCCGTGCTCGAAATCGTAGCCCTCGTTCTCGCGGGCAATGTCATGGATGAACGAAAAGAGCACCACGGTACGCCGGCCGGCGCCGTTCAGCGAGGCCAGGCGCAGACCGTTCTCGCAGACCCTCATCCAGTGAGAATAGCCGTGTAGGTTGTCGAAACCCAGCTTGAAGCGGGCGCGGATAAAGTTGAGCAGCTCGGGGGTGATCTCTGGCGGCGGTTCCGCCAGCTTCCAGGGGTCGTTTTGATCTGACATGCGCCTATTGTACTCAATTTCCGCCAATCTGGACGGATGCCGGTATAATCGGCGCGGTAGGCAGAGCATGATGAGCGCAAGTGAATCCCCCCGTATGACGGCCTGGCAGGCCTGGCTGCTGGCCATCCGCCCGAAGACGCTCCCAGCGTCGGCCTCGGGCGTGATCGCCGGGACGGCTGCGGCCTTCGCTGACGGCGGCTTTCGCCCGCTGGTCGCGCTGGCGGCCCTGGCGGTGGCTTTGCTGCTGCAAATCGGCGCAAACGTCTCCAACGATTATTTCGACTTCCTCAAAGGTGCCGACACGAAAGATCGCCTGGGGCCGCTGCGGGTGACCCAGGCCGGGCTGATCCCCCCGCGCCAGGTGGCGGCAGGGATGGCGGTGATCTTCGTCCTGGCGGCTCTGGCCGGCCTGTATCTTGTCATCCAGGGCGGCTGGCCGCTGGCGGTCGTCGGCGCCCTGGCGATCCTCTCGGCGCTGGCCTACACCGGCGGGCCGTACCCGCTCGGTTATCACGGCCTGGGGGAACTGTTCGTCTTCCTCTTCTTCGGCCTGGCGGCAGTGCTCGGCACGTATTACGCTCAAACGCTGCGGCTGAGCGTCACAGCCCTGATCCCGGCTCTCTCGGTCGGTCTGTTGACGATGAATATCCTGGCGGTCAACAACCTGCGCGACCTGGCCACCGACCGGGCCAGCGGCAAGCGCACCCTGGCGGTCCGCCTCGGGGAAAAAGGCACCCTGGCCGAGTTCGGTCTGTTCCTGGCGCTGGCCTATCTGATCCCGCTCGGCGCGGTTCTCGGCGGGCTGGCCACCCCGTGGGTGCTGCTCGCCTGGCTATCGCTGCCGCTGGGAGTGAAGCTGTTCCGCGACATGCAATCGGTCCGCGGGAGGGCGCTGAATAAAACCCTGGCGCAATCCGGTCAATTGGATTTACTGTTTTCCGTGTTGTACAGTGTCGGGCTGCTTATCAGCCGGATCATCGGGTAATGTCGTGGAACCCCCTACTTCACAAACATCCAAGGGCAGAGCCGCTTTTCGAGAAAATCCACCGCG
>FWPV01016847.1_pt1 | contig 10223 bp, 8 predicted proteins | sample 2228371 | NCBI WGS metagenome assembly FWPV01 (sample SAMEA103939776, study PRJEB20133) | metagenome
AGGATGCCGCTGCAGACGTCCTGGCCCGTGGCCAGCAAAAAGGTCAGCGCGGCCACGCCGCCGAACAGCACGGCGAACTCTTGCGAATAGGCGACGGCCAGGATTTGGGTGAAAATGAGGAGCGGACAGATTTCGGCGTGGGGGACCTCTTGAATCAGCCACAGGGCGATCGCCAGCGTGACCCAATACAGGACCAGCAGCGTGGCCAAACGCTGAATGCTGACCAGGATCCGGCGCTGGCGAATGAATAAATAGGCCGCGATTCCCGCGAATCCGCAGGCCACGATCAGCCAGGTGCCGAGGAAGCGCCGCGACTTTTCGCCCCAACCGCGGAGGTCGCGATATTGCAGAAAGGAATCGCGAAGCTCCGCTTGGGCCTCGGCCCGGTCTTGAGCCGTCCGCTCGACTCCACTGTTGCCGCCCGTGTCGGTATCCGGCCGCGGGGGGGGGAACCAACGGTAGGATGTTCCGGCGGGAAGCCCTTCGCGGCTGTCGATCGCGAGGTTGTCGCGCCCCTTGGTAGCGACGGGCGGGTCCCACGCCCGCATGACCACCGCCGTTACCAGCGTGCTCAGCGCGCCGATGGCAATGCGGGCAATCACGTCGCGGCGGCGAAGGCGATTCCACGCCTGCTCCCATTTGCCGGGCGTGCGAATCAGACCGGTGACGCGGTCCGCTCGCGTTCGTTTTGTCGTTCCGGAAGCCATTTTCGTCGCTTCAAGGGGGAGTCGCGCCGTCGGCGTTGTCGGCAAGGCGGAGTCTTTCAGGCGGCGGCCAACGTTGCCCTGAGGAGCCTGCCATTCCGTGTTCTCATACGGCCTCGTCCACGGAGTTCGATCGGGCGTGCTCCGCGGCTGTCTCGTCCGGTCGTGTTTCGTCGCCGGACTGCTTGGGGCGGCGCGGCCCCCGCCCTTCGTAGGCATCCACAATCGCCTGGACGAGGGGGTGCCGCACGATGTCGCCCGTCCCCAATTCCACGTGGGCGATGCCGGGAACGCTCCGCAGGCGAGTCCAGGCGTCGATCAGCCCGCTTCGCACATGCGACGGCAGGTCGATCTGGGTGGTATCGCCGGAAACGACGATCTTGGACTGGCGGCCCATTCGGGTCAGGAACATTTTCATCTGCGCGATGGTGGTATTCTGTGCCTCATCCAAAATCATGAACGATTCATTGAGCGTTCGGCCGCGCATGTAGGCCAGCGGCAGCACTTCCACCCGCTCTTCCTCGGCAAAGCGCCGCACCGTATCGTAGTCGATCATTTCGCGGAGGGCATCCATCAGGGGGCGCAAATAAGGGGAGATCTTGGCCTGCAAATCGCCCGGCAAAAAGCCCAGGCTTTCGCCGGCTTCCACGGCGGGTCGCACCAGCACGATTTTTCGGGTCCGTTGTTCGCGCAGGGCGGCCACCGCCAAGGCCACCGCCAAGTACGTCTTTCCCGTGCCTGCCGGCCCGCGGCAGAAGACGACGTCGTGGTTGAGGATGGCTTTGACGTACCGTGCTTGGCCGGGCGTCCGCGGATAGACGCGCCTGCCGGTATAGACCTCGATGGGCGGCACGCCTTCCTGGATCGGCCCGCTGCGCACCTCCATCACCAGCCGCCGCACTTCATCCGCGGCGACCAGCCCTTGGCGACGCACGATTTCTTGGAGCCGTTCCAAGATTTCGGCGGCCTGCGTGACGGCCTCCGCGTCGCCCGATACGCAAATCCGATTATGATTACTCGTCACCCGAACGCCGAAGGCCTCGCGAATCATCCGCAAGTGCTGATCGCAGGGTCCGAGGACCGCCAACAACGTTTCCGAATTGACGATGCTTAAAGTCTTTTCACTCATGCCATGAGCCGCGCAAGGGGGTGCGCGGCCGAATCGGAAAATGCCCCTCGCTTTGCAAATTGTAGTCTACCATAACGGCGGATAGTATTGGTCGCCATGCCGTCAACGGAAGCGATTGGGGGGGATCCCGGCGCCAATCATCCCAATGAGGGATTCGAGGCAGGAAAGAGTGCGTGATACCGGTTCGGCACGAGGGCGGTGGCGGGCGTCGATCGACAGCCGCGACGCAAGGGCGGCCCGGCCGACTTTGGTGCTTGCGCCCGGGGGCTTGCGGCGTGCCGGATCATTCGAGCGACTTCTCGTAGACGCGGTACCGCTTGTAGAGTTTTCCGCCCACGGCGCTGACCGTGCGATTGATGGCGTCGTTGTCTTCCAACGTCCAGCTCAGTTCGGCCCCTTCGAAGCCCAGCCGACCGACGCCGTGATCGATGGTCCGATAAATCATCTGCTCGGCGATTCCCCGGTGTCGATAGCCGGGGATCAACCCCAGCACCATAACCCGGGCGATTCTCACCTGCCGTAGCCGCTGGAACAGCCGTACCGCGCCGATCGGCATTCCCCAGGAGGTCAGCCGGCCGTTGAGCGGGCGGATGGCCTCGTTGAAGTCGGGCACGGCGATGGAAAACCCCACCGCCTTGCCGTCCAATTCCGCGATCAAGACCATTTCGGGCCGGGCGAACTGGGCCAAACGCTTGGCGAAATAGCGGAACTCGGCCGGTGTGAGGTCGATGAAGGCCCACTGGTCGTAACGCGTGGCGGCATAGACCTTCGCGCAGCGCTCGATTTCGTTTTCGAAATTGTTCATGTCGAAGGGGCGAATCACGGCGCGACAACGCTGCTCCACCCGCCGCACCCGCTCCATCCAGGTATGAAGCCGTTCGTTATCCGTGTCGAACCACCAGGCGTAGAGGTCCTTGGCTTTGGTCAATCCCCACCCTGTCAACAGGCCCTCGTAATAGGGCGGATTGTGATTCATCATGACGCGGGGGGGATACTGGAAGCCTTCGATCAAGAGGCCGCACGGGTAGTTGATGGAGTAATCGATCGGCCCCATGAGGTGGTTCAAGTTGCGCGACTTGGCCCAATTCGCGGCGGCCTCCAGCAGCGCGGCGGCGACCGGCGGCGACTCGATCGACTCGAACATCCCGAAGCATGCGGTTTTGGTGCCGTGCTTGGCGTTGTAGCGGGGATCCTCGCTGACCAGGACGCGGCCGACCGGGCAACCGTCTTGGCACGCCAGGAATTGAGCCGCCGTGCCGTGCTGAAGAAAGGGGTGCTTGCGGGGATTGAGGAATTCCTTGACCTCGATCAAAAGGGGGGGAATCCAGGCCGGATCGTTTCGATAAATCAACCACGGCAAGCGCGTGAAGTAGTACTGATCGCGCCAGGTCCGCACTTGGCGCACGCGGAGCCTCCCTGTCCTGCGGCATCCGCAGCCGCAGCATGGGGCGGGGTTCCATCCCAAAGTCGAAGAAATTCGAAAGATTGAAGGAAGTCATCGTCGCCCCGATCGGGGTTTTACGGCAAACGGAAGGGAACCGGCTCCGCGGGCCGATCACGCCCACATCACGGCCCCAAGTCGTACAGCCGATAGGTCTTGATTCGCTTGGCTCCCCCTTTTTCCAGGCTTCCCCGCGACAGCGCGTTGGATTCCAGAACCCAAGAGAACTCGGCCTCTTCAATACCCCATTCCAGGGCCTTGGGCACCAAACCGTCCAGGAGCACCAGCCCCAAACCCAGCAATTGATATTCGGGAAGGACGTTGGTGCTGATGACGCGAATCCGTTTGATCGCCCGCTTGTTCCTCAACAAATGCATGAAACCGAACGGGAATAGGCGACCGTCGATTTTCTTGATCCGGGGGTTGTAGTCGGGCAGGCCGAACACGGCCCCCGCCATGCGTCCGTCCACTTCCACGCCCAAGGCCAGCTCGGGGACCATCAACCAACGGAGGGCGGAGGCCATATGCCGCACCTCGCCCGCGCTCATGGGAACGAATCCCCACGTGTTGGTCAGGGATCGATTGTAGATGTCCAAAAACAGACGCACATCCTCCAGGAATCGGCGCTTGTTCAGGTAGCGGATCCGAGCGCCCAGCCGCTCCGATATTTTATCGCAGACGGGCTTGAGCTTGGAGCGAATTTCGGGGAGCATGCTGACGTGCCCCCAGTAGGCGTACAGGTCCTGCGTTTTGCGGAAACCGTAGGACTCGACGAGCCGCTGATAGTACGGCGGATTGTAGGTCATCATGAAGGTCGGCGGCGAGTCGAAGCCCTCGACCAGCATCCCCAATTCGTAGTTCAGGCTGGGGTTGACGGGGCCGCGCAGCTTTTCGATCCTCCGTTCGGCGAACCAACGGCGGACGGCGTCGAACAGTCCGGCCGCGGCTTCAGCATCGTCGCGGCATTCGAAGAAACCGAAGAATCCCCGTTGATCGCCGAACCGCTCGATGTGCCCCCGGTTCAGAATGGCCGCGATTCTCCCTACCACTTGCCCGCCCCGAAGTGCCAAGAACGTCTGTGCCTCGTTCCGCTCGTAAAAGGGGTGCGCCCGATAACCGACCAATTCCCGCTGGTTTCTCCGCAGAGGCGGTATCCAGTTGGGATCGCCCCGGTATAGCGACCAGGGGAATTCCAGGAACAGCTTCTGCTCGCGCTTTGAAGCGACCGGTTTTACGACCAAGGAGTCCATGCTTGAACCAATACGGGGCGAAGTCGTCAAAAGCGGGATTGTACGCCCGAGATGGAGGAACGGTCAATCGGAGGATGCCGCAAGGGAGGTCGTGCGGTGGAAGGGGGACCCACGCCCTCGTCGGCCGAAGCGACGAGGACGGCTCTCCGGTGGGATGCCGTTCTCTGCTCCCGTCGCAGATTGAGCGGGACCGCGAAGCATGGCCTGTTCCCGCGTTTCCAATCAAGAGGTAGCAACTCCCCCGGTTTCCGAACGGGGCCATTTTCCGCGGTCGGCGGCAAGCGATTTCGGCGACTCTTGACGAGTAACGGCCGCTGGTTGAAAATCGCTAAGGTTTGGACGGGCTGATTTTAGGACGGGCGGGAAGGTCGCAAGACCGCGCAGGGCATCGGGAATTCCAGCGACGCGTTCGGCGACGACGCGGCGTGGCGGGTGGGGTGTGCCGCATCTTTTTAGGCAATGCGCCCCCACCGGGCTCACCTTACATCTTCCAGTCCCCGATGCCTCCGGTTCCCACCACACGGCACAACTCAGCATAAGGCTTCGGGAGACGTGCTCGCATGGATCTGGTCACCGCGTTGGCGTTCGTGGGGCTGGCGCTCTTGGCATGGGACTGCATCGAGGTCGGGCGGAACGACGCGGCCAACATCGTCAATGCCGTCTTCGGCGCCCGGATCTTGCCGCGTCGCGTGGCCGTGGCTCTGGCCGGCGTGGCGGTCATCTTGGGAGCGTCCTTTTCCACGCCCGTCATGGAAACCGCCCGCAAGGGCATCTTCGATCCTGCGCTGCTCACGTTGCAGGCCGCGGTCATCGCCTATATCAGCGTGTACTTGGTGGACACGGTGCTGCTCTACGCCTACTCCACTTTCGGCATGCCGGTCAGCACCACGGCCTGCTTGATTTTCGAATTGGTCGGGGCCTCGGTGGGGTTGTACGGCGTCTCCATCGTCCATTGGGATAAAGTCGGAACCGTCGTCGCGGCCATTTTCGTCTCCATCCTCATGACGGGGTTCGCCGGGTTCCTGATTCAGAGGGTATTTCGGGCTGCGGTCGGCAGTCGCATCGAGGATCGTGAGACGATTCTGCTGCACGGCCCCTGGATTTGCGGTTTGATGCTCACGGGGTTGGCCTGGTTCATGGTGCTGAAGGGGATGGGCAGCCTGAGCGTCGTGCAGAGTTTTCGGGAATCCACGATCGACGCCTACACGCCCGCCTTCGTGTTGTTGGCGGCTTGGGGGCTGGCCACGCTGTTGGTCCACACCTTTTTGTTATTTTCGGGCGAATTCGGAACCAAGTATTTGTTTTCCGGCATGGCGGTGATCGGCATGCTGTGTTTGGCGTTCGCCTTCGGCCAAAACGACCTGGCGAACTGCGCATCGCCGGGGCTTTCGGCGTTTTGGCTCTGGAAGAACTCGCACGAGTCGGTGGCGGCGGCCACCCAAATCCCCATCCCACTTTGGGTGCTGTTTGCCTGCGGATGCCTCATTGTGGGGGGGATGTGGACCCGCGATGCCCAGCGTGTGACGCGGGCGGCGGTCAATACGGGCAGCCAGTTCGACCGCGTGGCGCTCTACGCGCCGCATTGGTGTCGCGTTTTGGCCCGGTGGATCGTGGCTCGGTTTCCCCACCGCCCCGAGTTGGCCCCGCCGCCCAGCAAGAGTCCCACCGGAAAGGAGCTGCACTACGACCCGCTGCGGGCCGCCGTCATCAGTTCCACCAGTGCCGGGGTGATCGCCCTCGCCTCCAGCCGCGGCTTGCCGGTTTCGACGACGTACGTCGCGTTTGCCGCGGTGATTGCCACAGGTTTGGCCGACCGGGTGCTGAGCCGCGGGGATGCCGACCTGAAGATCGGGCGGGCCATCTGGGTGGTGGTGTGCTGGTTTTTGGCGGCAGGCATTGCCGTACTCGCCACCGCCGCCGTGGCTCGGCTGATCTTCCATTTCGGGTTGATCGGATTGGCGGCCGCCGTAGCGCTGAACTTGCTGGTGCGATTCGTCGCCAAACGCCGCGCGGACGCCCAAGAGGAGCGGGTCCATTTGCGGGTTCGCGACACGGCCGCATCCGAGGAACAATCGCAGCACGATGACGACGCGGGCCCGCTCTGACACCGGCTCGCAACGGACGGCGCGCCACCGACGTGAAGCGCTACGTCCGCGGAGCCCCGCAAATCATCCGATAGTAGTCGATCGATCGCTCCAAACCGGTCAGAAAATCGACTTGCGGTCGGTATCCCAGCAGGGATCGAGCGGCTGCGATGTCGGCCATGCTCTCGCGGATATCGCCGGGCCGGGGAGGGGCGAACTCGGGTTCGATTTGGGTGCCCAACACGCTGTTGACGGCGGCCAGCAGCTCCAGCAGGGTGATGCTCTTTCCGTTGGCGGCGTTGAACACCTTGCCTGCCACTCCCGGCCGTTCCGCCGCCAAAAGATTGGCATGAACCACGTTGGCCACGTAGGTGAAGTCGCGGGACTGCGTGCCGTCTCCGAACACGACCGGCTTGCGACCGGAAAGGATGGCGGTGATAAAAAGGGGAATGACGGCGGAATAGGGGCTGTTGGGGTCTTGTCTGGGGCCGAAGACGTTGAAGTAGCGAAGCACCACCGTTTCAAACCCATACGTGGCGAAAAAGGCGCGGCAATAGTATTCCCCGGCGAGTTTGGCCGCGCCGTAGGGCGAGATGGGATCCGGCAGGTCCGTCTCGCGTTTGGCGCTGAACGGCTGATCTCCGTAGGCGCTGCTGGACCCGGCATAAACGAATCGGCGCACGCCGGCCCGCCGCGCGGCGTCCAGCAGCACGATGGTGCCGGTGACGCAGGCGGCGTGCGTGTCCAAGGGACGCTCCACGCTTCGCGGCACGCTGGCCAGGGCGGCCTGATGGAATACGCAGTCCACGCCCCGCACGGCCTCCGCCGCCGTGTCCGGATCCTGGACATCCCCGTGGAGGAATTCCACGCGATCGAAAAACGGCTCCAGATTGGCGAGGTAACCGGTGCTGAGGTTGTCGAGCACGCGGACGCGGTCCCCTCGCTCGACCAACGCCTCCACGATGTGCGAGCCGATGAAACCGGCGCCTCCCGTGACCAAGACCGTGCGCATGGCGATAGAACTCCTTGCTTTCCGCATCCGAGCGGCCGGCGCACCTGCGGCGACGGCGCGTTGCCGTCAGCGAAGCCGCAAGGGGCGATCGCCGCAGCCGGAAGATCTTTGCCCTCGAGCGGATTTCTCGTGACGTTTCCCGCCGAAGCCGCGCGCGGCGGGTTCTACGATAACCGCTTCCGCGGCGGATGATAAGGGGGCGGGGCGGCCGGTCTATTCTCCGCGTCCGGCATCGGCCAGCATGCGATCCAGGCTTTCGCATCGCTGCAACAGCGCGTGCTCCCGAACGAAATACTCGTACGCGGTGCCGTGAATCAGCGCGGGCGGAAAACAAGCCAGAATCGAAGCCGCGGCCCGCTCATTGAGGCATCCGCTCGGGCTGTAGCGAAACAGCGGCACCGCGTAGGCCGCCGTGAGCGAGGCCGTCATGAGATGCCAGATGCGGTGCCCTTCATCCCCCAATTCTTCCCGGCGGTGGATGTCCGCGGAGAAGTCGCGAGCGCGGGCGGAGTCGGCCGCGAAACGGGCGACGTCTCCCCATTCCAAGAGCCGCCCGATGAGCACGTCGGTCCAGCGTTCGTTGCGCTGTTGAAGCTTTTGCAATTTGACGGCGTCTGCCTCCACGAACGGTTTGCCGTCCAGGAGCAGGGAAAGGGCGCGGTTGCGGACTTCCAAGTGGGCGAGCAGCATACTGTGGCCGGTCGGCCCCGCCTCCGTGCGCTCCCGATACAGGTCGTACAAGTGCAGAACGGCCGCCCAGACCCGGGCCAGAATCTCGGCCGTGAAAATCTCCTCCATCAGGGCCGCGTTTTGCCGCCGATATCGGCCGGGGTTGCCGCACTCGGAGATGTGCTTCAGCATGCGCATCCAGTGTTCGGTTCGCTGCTTGTGACTGTTCCAAAAACCGTCGAGCGCAGCAGCCGGGATTCGGAAAGAGGTATCCTCCGCCAGCAAATGCCCTTTGTCCGCGACGAACACCGCCAAATCGACCAGTTCACTGGAATGCATCGCTTGAAGCATGGAAATACCGAGCGAGATAGGTTCACTTTGAGCGAGGAGGCGCTCGACGCCGGAATGCGAAGCCCGGAAGCCTCGGCTTCGAGCGGGGTGAGCTGCCGAAAGACCTCCCACCACCAAACGAACATCGCTGGAGCAATTCGCATGCCATCGCGGGCCGACGTCGGCAAAAGCGGCCGAGTCCGTCTGTTTTCGAGGCAATAAGCCGGGAATGGAGCCGACCGGGGCGCGGTCGGCCCGCCGAATCTCGCGATGGCGGGCGGGGAGTTGCGACTGGAAAGCATTGGGATGATGTTACCGCAAGCCGCCGCGTTGCTTTCCGGCAACTCGGGGGTAGGAAATCGGCGTCACGGCACGACGGGCGGGTTATGCGGGCCGGGCCGGACAATCCGACGGCTCGGGATATTCCCTCAATGCTGAATATGGATTCTGCCGATGACGTAAAACATAGGAAATGTCGGACCGCGGCTTCGCGGACGCGTCTCGGCGGGGAGGCGGGAGGTCATCCCCTCAGGATCGGACGGCGTTCGCCGCGACGGGCATGCGGAGCACCTCGCAGACAAAAACATCTTTTTACCGATTCAGGGGGAACTACGATGTTTCGGCGCTTGATCGTTGCCGCGTTCGTCGCCGTGATGTTGACCGCGGCCTTGCAGCAAACGGCTTCCGCCCAACAGGCTTACGGTAGGCAGTGGGGCCGAACCTACAGCACGCAGGATTGGAACCGTTTCTACCACTACCCGTACGTGTACTATCCCCAGAACTACTTCGGCCCGGACTACTACAAGAGCAGCGAGGATCTGTACTTCCGCTACCCGCCGGAAATGCGAATCCCAGTCTACAACCAACGGTGGCAGAACTACTACCCGGAACCGCGGCGATTCCATAGCGGCCACCACTTCATCATGGACGTGTTCTAGGTCGCGGCTCGCCGGTCGCCATCCGGACATGGCATCCCAACGAATGTCGAGAGGACTCCCCGGCCGCCGGGCGCGTTAACACGTGTGCGGCGGTCGTCCTTCCTTTTCTTGCCGAGATGCTTCCCGGCGCACGAGTTGCAACCTGCACCCCGCCTGCCCGGGGAACCCACAATTGTGGAGGGCCAGGTGACGCTGCGATTGGAGGGATGTGCTCTGTTCCGGCCGTAACCCCGGAGGGTCACGCTCCCTGGAAGGCTGGGCACTATCGTGGCCGGGAAACGCGACGAGTACTTCCATCGGCACCTCGGCGGACGCGACGGAGCCCGTCTCTCCGGAGAATCGCACGACAAAAGTCCGTTCCTCGCGTCCGGCCAGCGCGGATCTCCCGTTCTTACGCAGCATCGTCTTCGACGATTACGGACTTCTACGAAACGAAGGGATTGGTGCAGAGGTTGCTTGATCGTGCATGCGCGTTGTGCTAGGATTTGGCGCTGTGCGAGGATGTGGTTGTGGTTGTGGCGGTCCCAAGAACCGGCTGTTGGGTGGCGTCGAATTAGACAGCCAATAATTCGCCTTCCCCCCCGAATTAAGTATTGTATTTCTCCGATTACAAGCCGATAATGAAGAGCAGTGGGGGTATCCCTCACAGCTCAGCCCTTCGTAGGT
>FWPV01013432.1_pt1 | contig 10220 bp, 8 predicted proteins | sample 2228371 | NCBI WGS metagenome assembly FWPV01 (sample SAMEA103939776, study PRJEB20133) | metagenome
AATGGTTAAAAGTAGTTTTAAAAATTGACATTTTACCTCGCAAACATATTGTAGACCGTTACTTAAAAACCTGTTACTTTTTTGATGTAACCAATGATGGAAAAGGCCTTGATTTTTTTATTGACCCAAATAATGAAATAAAAATTACAGAGATTATACCTGAATCCTTTCAGAAAGGATATGTTGCACTGGTGATTGGTGCCCAACATGGAACCAAACAAATGCCCGATGCCAAGCTGGCACAACTATGTAATCTTATTGAATATCCTATTATTATTTTAGGGGGTAAAGATTCAATAGAAAAAGCTCAATCAATCATTAATCTTGCATACCAATTTTCTAAAGGTAAAAATACTCATCCTATACTTTTAGATACTTGTGGTCAGTATAACATTCAACAATCGGCATCACTGGTAAAGCAAGCCAAAGTTGTAATCACCCACGATACTGGCCTTATGCATATAGCAGCAGCTTTTCATAAGCCTATTATTTCTTTATGGGGAAATACTATTCCAGAATTCGGCATGTATCCTTATGTGGCAGAGGACATAAATTATATATTTGAATCCAAAGGATTATGGTGTAGGCCTTGCTCCAAAATTGGTTATAAAAAATGCCCCCTCGGTCATTTCTTATGTATGAACAACATTGATTTAAAAGCAGTGGCAGAAAAATGCAATGCGCTTATGCGTCAAATTTCATAATTTCGAAGTTCGAAGTTTTTACCCAGATAAACTTTCCTCACTACTTCATCTTCGGCAAGTTCTTTAGCGGTACCCGATCGTAAAATTTCTCCCTCATACAAAAGATAGGCTCTATCGGTTATAGAAAGAGTTTCATGAACGTTATGATCGGTTATGAGTACTCCTATATTTTTCTCCTTCAGACGTTTAACAATCGATTGAATATCTTCTACAGCAATAGGATCAACACCGGCAAAAGGTTCATCGAGTAGGATAAAACTTGGATCGAGTGCAAGTGCCCTGGCTATTTCGGTTCGTCTTCTTTCTCCCCCAGAAAGTTGAATACCAAGACTTTTTCTAATTTTTTGTAAACCAAATTCTTCGAGTAAAGATTCTATTTTCATTTCTCGATCCTTTTCGGGCATATCATTCATCTCAAGTACCGCTCGCAAATTATCCTCCACACTTAAATGACGAAATACCGAAGCTTCTTGAGCAAGATAACCTATACCCATTTGAGCTCGTCGGTACATGGGTTCATGGGTAATCTCTATATTATCGAGATATACATGTCCCTCATTAGGAACAATTAAACCCACTATCATATAAAAAGAGGTGGTTTTACCCGCACCATTGGGTCCTAAAAGGCCCACTATCTCTCCTTTTGCTACTTGAAAAGAGACCCCTCTTACAACTGTTCTGGTTTTGTATTTTTTTACTAAATTACTTGTTCGTAAGATCATTATTATAGTATTTCATTAAATTTTTTTTCTCTTTTACGTTGTACTGCTACGGATATTAATATGCTTACCCAGTAAAGCAAAAGCAAAGGGAATGAAACCAAAATTTGACTTACCATATCGGGCGGTGTAATTATAGCCGAAATAATTAAAATTATAACTACGGCATGTCTCCAGTATTTTCTCATGAATCGTGGAGTAAGCAAACCTACGGAGGACAAAAAATATACCACAATGGGCAATTCGAAAGCAATACCACAGGCTAAAACCACCATGGTAATATTTGAAATGTAGGATACAAAATTTATAGTATTTTTAATAGTATCGCTCACTGTATAATTCGTAAGAAAATCTATAGAGAAGGGTAATAAAATAAAATAACCAAAAAGAACTCCTAGTAAAAATAAGCTTGAGCTATAAAAAACCACCCCTCTAGCAAAACGTCGTTCATTAGGCAATAATGCGGGAGAAATAAAATTCCAGAATTGATAGAACACGAATGGGAAAGCCAAAATAAAACCTGCCACCAATGAAACCCAAAGATGCATATTAAATTGCCCTCCCATAGTGATATTTTGAAGCTCAACAGGGTGTTGATTTATGCATAAAGTTGATAGGCTCAACCTTTCACCCACCTGACATAGTAATCGGTTCGTAATAAAGTTTGGTTCCCGAGGAATAAGTAGAATCTTATCGAAAATAAATTTTTTTTGCCAAAAAACAACTGATGCAACTAAAACGATAGCTACCAGTGAGCGGATAATCACCCACCGCAGTTCCTCAAGATGCTCAAGGAAGGTCATTTCTTTGGCCGAATCAGCCATTCAATTTAAATATTTTTATTTTGCTTTGCCCAGCTATCTTTTAAGGTAACTGTACGATTAAAAATTAGTTTCTCGAAGGTAGAATTTTTATCAACACAAAAATATCCCAGTCTTTCAAACTGAAATTTTTCTTCAGGTTTAGCATTCTTAAGTGAAGGTTCAACGAAACCATTTACAACCACCAACGATTGAGGATTTAAATAATCGAGGAACGTCTTTCCTTCTTCCACATTATCGGGTTCTGGAACTGTAAATAATCGATCGTATAATCGTGCTTCTATGGGTAAAGCATGTATAGCCGATACCCAATGTATGGTTCCCTTTATCTTACGTCCATCTGGTGTATTTCCTCCTCTTGTTGCAGGATCATAAGTACAATGTATGGTTGTTATATTTCCCTTTTCATCTTTTTCTACTTGGGTACATTTTATAATATAGGCATATCGCAATCTTACTTCATTTCCAGGGGAAAGTCGAAAATAATTTTTTGGGGGATTTTCCATGAAATCACTTCGTTCTATGTATAATACCTTAGAAAAAGGTACTTTATGAGTTCCCTGGGAAGGATCTTCAGGGTTGTTAATAGCATCAAGTTCTTCAATCTGACCCTCGGGATAATTATCGATAATAAGGCGCACGGGATCGAGTACACACATTACTCTGGGGGCTCTTTTGTTCAAATCTTCACGAATACAATATTCTAATAAGGTAACATCAATAAGATTATCGCGTCGTGCCACGCCTACTTTATCTGCAAACATTTTAATAGATTCGGGTGTATATCCACGCCTACGAAGCCCACAGATGGTGGGCATACGTGGATCGTCCCATCCATCGACATATTTACCCTGAACCAGCTCCAGTAATTTACGTTTGCTCATCACTGTATAGCTTAAATTTAAACGGGCAAATTCATACTGACGGGGACGATAACCATTGGGATCGTCTAATATCTGATCGAGAAACCAGTCGTAAAGTGGTCTGTGAACTTCAAATTCAAGGGTACATATCGAATGGGTGATTCCTTCAATATAATCGCTTTGACCATGAGCAAAATCGTACATGGGATAAATGCACCATTTATTTCCCGTACGATGATGTGGGGCATGAATAATGCGATACATCACAGGATCGCGCATATGCATGTTAGGCGAGGCTAAATCGATCTTAGCTCTTAGGGTACGAGAGCCTTCAGGAAATTCACCATTTTTCATTCGTTTGAATAAATCGAGATTTTCCTCAACCGATCTGTTACGGTAAGGACTTGGTGTGGCAGGGATGGTTGGTGTTCCTCGCATAGCACTAACTTCCTCGGCCGAAAGATCACATACATAAGCCTTTCCTTTCTTTATAAGTAACTTGGCCCATTCATATAACTGATCAAAATAATCGGATGCATAATATTCTCCATCCCACTGAAAACCAAGCCATTTAATATCTTCCTTAATGGCTTCGACATACTCAATATCTTCTTTCAAAGGATTGGTATCGTCGAATCGTAAATTACATTTACCATTAAACTTCTTGGCTAAACCAAAGTTAAGACATATTGATTTAGCATGTCCAATGTGAAGGTAACCATTGGGTTCGGGGGGAAAACGTGTATGGACCCTACCTCCATTTTTACCCTGTGCTAAATCATCTCTAATAATCTCTTCTAAAAAGTTAGAAACATTTTCATTTTGAATGTTTGGGTTGGGATCGTTTTTACTTAGTTCGACCATATTGATACTTTTTTAAAACTACAAAGATAATAACGATTTGGGGTTATCTATCAAAAATTAATCGCATACCTCTGATTGTTTCATTAAATGTTCCATTGCAATAAACTAACTTACCATTCACAAAAGTGTGAGTAACATTTGTTGAAAAAGTATAATGTTCAAAAGGTGACCAGCCACATTTGTAAAAAATATTGTTTTTATTGACTGTCCAGGGTTTGTCTGGGTCAATAAGAACTAAATCGGCGTAATATCCCTTCCGAATAAATCCACGTCGTTGTATTTTAAATATTTCCGCAGGAGCATGGCACATTTTATAAACTAACTGTTCAAGGGTAAGTTTACCATCTTTAACAAATTCGAGCATAGCAGGGAGGGCATGCTGCACCAGTGGACCGCCCGAGGGAGCTTGTAAATAATGATTTTTTTTCTCAATAAGAGTGTGAGGTGCATGATCGGTAGCAATAACATCTATTCTTCCATCTAATAGAGCCCGCCATAAAGCTTCCCTATCCTCTTCAAATTTAATAGCAGGATTCCATTTTATCAGGTTCCCAAATTTCTCATAATCTTTCTCAACAAACCAAAGATGATGAACACAAACTTCAGCAGTTATGCGTTTCTCTGCTGGGGGTTTATCAGATGAAAATAATTCAGTCTCTTTCGCAGTTGATAAATGTAGTATGTGAAGTCGAGTATTATATCTGTTAGCAAGCGATACTGCCTTAGAGGATGAAGCATAACAGGCTTCTACGCTTCTGATAAGAGGATGATATTTTGCTGTAATATTTTCCCCCAGTAAAGATGTATATTTTAATAAATTCTCTCGAATAATAGATTCCTCCTCACAATGAACAGCAACCAGTAAGGGTGCTTCTTTAAATATTGCTTCTAAGGTCTGTATATTATCCACCAACATATTTCCTGTTGATGATCCCATAAATACTTTAACTCCGCAAACCTTTTTGGGGTCGGTTTTTAGTATTTCATGTAAATTGTCGTTTGTAGCTCCTATATAAAAAGAATAATTGGCTAAAGAATCTCTTTCGGCTATCTCGTATTTTTGATCCAAAAGTTCTTGAGTGGTTGTTTGAGGCACTGTATTAGGCATTTCCATATACGAGGTAATACCCCCTGCCACTGCCGCTTTTGATTCGGTAAAAATATCTCCTTTATGCAACAAGCCTGGCTGGCGAAAATGTACCTGATCGTCAATTACACCCGGGATAAGCAATTTACCATCGGCTTTTATTATTTCTGTAAAATTTTCTTCAGCAAGATTTTGCTCGTCTCTAATAATTTCAGAAATAATATCATTATGAATGATAACACTACCCTTGAAGGTATTATTTTCATTGACAATAATGGCATTTTTGATTAGTATTCTGGACATAAATTTATTTTTAGGAATTCAGTCGAGGATATCTTTCAAACCAACTTTTAATTTTCATTTTTATGACTCCAAAAAAAGCCTCATTAAAAATCCCTCCGATCATTTTCGATTGACCTTGTTTTCGGTCGGTAAAGACAATGGGAACCTCAACAATACGAGCATTCATTTTCCATGATCGAAATTTCATTTCTATCTGAAAAGCATAACCCTTGAATCGTATTTTATTAAAATCAATTTTTTCAAGTAATCTTCGGGAATAACATTTAAAACCAGCCGTAGTATCGAATATAGGCATACCTGTTATAAATCTCACATACATAGAAGCAAAATATGACATGATAACTCTCCCGATAGGCCAGTTTATTACATTTACACCCGTCTTATAACGAGAACCTATAGCCAGATCAGCTTTTTCATCAACACATGCTCGATATAATCTAATAAGATCATCGGGATTATGAGAAAAATCTGCATCCATTTCAAAAATATAAAGATAATTTCTTTCTAAAGCCCATTGAAAACCTGCAATATATGCCGTTCCCAATCCTAATTTCCCTTCACGCCTTAACAGATGTAATCGATTGGGATATTGTTTTTGTAATGTTTCAACAATATTTGCGGTACCATCAGGAGAGTTATCATCTACTATCAACATATGAAAATATTCGGAAAGTGAAAACACTTTGTGAATCATATTTTCGATATTCTCCTTTTCATTATAGGTAGGAATAATTACTAATAAATCGCTCATTTTTAGTTTTATTCTATTGAAGGCAATATTATGGAATTATTATGTAAATAACAAGTTTGTATATTTATCTTTTAAGAGTATTAAAAAAATATTAATTCGATGCGGATTTCGTGCTAAAAGAATTTATTTTGGGGGTTAACATTATAACAAAGTAGATAAAACAAAAAAGGTGTTTCATTTTATTGAAACACCTTAAACTGAAAAGATTAATTTTTTAAGGGAAAATAGGGACAGACCAATTCACCCACTTTTCTTTATCGAAAGTAAGATTCCCGTCGGTTTTCATTATATATGTGTCGTCATTACCATTCCCGATTAGGAATTTTTTAACATAGGCTTCAAGTTCGGGGATTTGTACATCGGGGTATCCACAATGATCGGAATGACCAATCTGGGAGAAACCCATGTGATCTGGTACACCTAAAGCTTCCCAAACGAAACGAGCGGCGTTGGCTGTTGTCCAGGTGCTAAGATTACCCAACCATTCCATCCAGGTATTTTCTATTACTAATAAAGCTCTTGGAGCACATAAAGCCATTATCATATGATGATCGAAGGGTAATTTTTCCGCAGAACTACTAAATTGACTGAAGTTAGCTCTAAACCAACAATTTTCGGTAACAATTTGAGAAAGTGTTTGAACATTTTGTCCTGCTTTTTTCTGAGCATCGGAAACTCTCCAGCTTGCTGCTCCCCCTGAACCTGATTCCTGAGGAATGGTAAGTTTTATTCGTTCGTCGAAAGCTCCTGCTACGAGTGCACCTTTCCCATTGCGAGAACATCCAGTTACACCTATTCGAGAAGGATCAATATTAGTTTCAGGAGTTTTTTCTAAAGCATCTATGAGCCGGCTTACCCCCCAAGCCCAAGCAATAAGAGCACCTGCCGAATGATTGCTGCAGAATAAATCGTAAAATTTACCTTTCCCCCTCGATCCTATATTATTTTGTTCAGCTATCTGATCGTTTGGAAAGATTATTATAGCCACTCCAAGGTTGGAAAGTAGTGTATTGTTTAGAAAGGAATATCCAATTCCTATGATAGCGGGATAGGGAGGTGTTCCACTGGTGGGATAAATAATTCTACAGTCGAAGGATATTGTTTTTTCATTCTGTGTAACGGTAACTGTAATTGTATTAGTTGACTTACTAAAAGTTGCTGTAGTAGCTGAATAGGGAGTACATGGTTTTATTCCAAATTCAAATTCTTGGGCTAAAGCGGCAATCTCTGCCCTACGACATATCCAATCGGTTTTTGTAGTTACTTTTGAACCATCAAGAAAAGTAAATGGATCGGGCAAAAAAGCGTTCGAACTTAACTGATTATAGGAAGGCAATGATATAATGTTGCATCCCATCACAGAACATAATGATTCATCGTCGATATTGCAGGGAATACCCTCCTGTGTTACTTTTACTTTAGCCGATTTTGTATATTCTCCAGTTATTGTAAGATTTACACTTCGTGCCCGAGAAATGGTCATCTTTTCTTTTGTTTGAATTGTAATAGTAGCTTTCCCCTTTCCTGAAAGAGGAAAAACCTTAAGCCAATTTTGAGGTTCGGTAATAGCCCACTGTGTATTTGATTCTATTTCAAAGGTTGCAAAGTTGTTAGCCTCAGGGCCAAGAATAATACTTTTTGCAGAAAGATTCATAAAATATACTGTCCCTTTTTGCACTATATGCACTTGCTGAGTTCCACTTTTAGCAGAGTTTATAGTAAGGGTAGCTACTCGCTTGGCGGTATCGGGATTATTTTTAACTGTCTTAATTATTACCATTCCTTCGCCATTACCAGATAATGTAGAAACCTCGAGCCAATCCTCAGAAACACTAATTGTCCAACTATCTCTCGAAACAATATGAAGGGTATCTTCACTATGTGCAGTAGAATCGAGATTTATAAGTTCTGGAAATACAAATAATCTTCCTCCCTGTAATACTTTTATTACACGATCTTCTACTCCTTCGGCCGAAACTACTATGTCGGTATTGCGGGGAATAGTATCGGTATTTTCCAGAGCACTTAAATATATTATTTTATCCCCTTTACCCAATGAGGGATCTATGTATAGCCAATCGGCTTTGCTAATTATTTTCCATTCCGTATTGGAACGAATTAAAAAAGAATCTTTGCTATTAGATAAAGGAGAAAGGGTTAGGTTGGTAATACTAACATTCAGTTCAGGGGTGAATTTTTCATCATGGCATTGTATGTTTAATGAAAAAATACTTAGAATAAAAAGTAGGTAAGGTTGTTGCTTCATGGTTTATTATTTTTGAGCCTAAAATTATATTAACACCTTACTCTATTGAGGCTATTTTTCATTCAATTTATTGCTTGATTTATATTTTGCCATTTTTTTATTCATTATTGATTAAATTTTACACTTTAAATTATTATCCCTATAATTTGGGATAATTAATATTCTAAAATACCAACATTTAAGGATAGGGTATTGAATAAATTTTATTCACTTTTGTATTGCTGAAAAATGAAAGAAATTAAAGTCATTGTCAGAATTTTTGATAAGCTGAGCAGTGGAATTATATCTTTCTCTGTTCAGCTTCAAAAAAATTACAAATTGAAGTTATTTTATAAGGAAGTATAAAACACTATAATCTCAGAATAATTATTTTACCCGTTTTGCATCTTGCATTCAAATTCTTAAGCCTTAGCTAAGCTAAGGCTTTATTATAATTAACGCACAACGAATTTAACCATTTTATTTTCAATCATATCGTTCAATTCAGCTAATAAAGCTTTCTCCTGGTTGTCTAAAACTCCATCTTCCGTAGCGGCATGAATTATCATATCATATTCCTCTCTTGTAATTTCATGATCTTCTATTGCCTTAAGTATTAAATCTTTAACTTTTTCAGCATTACTCATATTATTACTATTTTTTTATCAAAACAAACTTTTCCATGAAAGGTTCAATAAAATATAATTTCTGTTAAAACTTTTAAAACTTACGAGGTATAATTTTTCAAATTGCCATTCAGTAAAAAGTTTTGTATCATTATCTTCCTCGAAATAATAATTTTATAAAACAAAATTATAAAACATTCTATAATAAATGATAACATTTTAATTTAAAATAGATTAAAAGAAAAAATGAATAATCTTTTTATGGAAAATTTTAACCTAAGAATCTATTTTTAAATTTTATATGCTTCCATCCATCCAATTGGATAAAATTTTTATTATCTATATTTAACGATAAACCTATTACAAATGGACATGCAATTAGATTTTGCTAACTATTTATTCAGTAAACATCGAGTCATTGCACGAACTATAGGCATATTTTTTTACAAATGCTTTTTGGTTAATAAAACCACAATATTTTTGAATAAGGTTATAAACAGATTCTAATCATTTAAACCTTGAATTTATACACCATTTTGCTTAAAGCCAGTAAGGGATATTAGAATATACCTAAAACACACTTCAATAAAAACACTTACTTCATTTACCGTTGCCATACTTTATTGAATTAAAGATACTTATAGTTTTCATAATAAAAGATAAACGGTTAAAATATTCGAAAAATATGTAAACTATTAATACATCAATTAAAATATATACCATCCCATTGAGATACTATTAAAATAAGCTTACTACCAATTATTTATAATTAAAACATAGTGAACAATATTTTGGTTAATGTTTATTATTTATATATTTAAATTTGCGAAGAAAGTTTGGAAAGTGTATACTTTAAATAAATACAAAAAAGTCATTAGCTTAATGTGGCAAATGATATGGGTTCCTTCGGAAGGATGGAAAGCCATTTTTGCCAACGTTCATAAACCAGCAATCTGGCATATTAAGCATTTTGCAATACCTTTAATTAGTTTAATTTTTATATCAAATTTATTAGGATATTTTTTGCTATCCATTACAATAGGAAATATTTCAATAATGTATGTTATTGTAAAAGTTATAGCGGTTACCATTGAGAGTTTTTGTACATTTCTACTGGGAACTATTTCATTATATAATTTAACTAATAAGATGCAATGGGATATCACTTTAAAAAATCTACTGATTCTCAATGTTTACTCTTTGTCAGCTTTTTGGTTTAGTAAAATTTTGTCGGGTT
>FWPV01010243.1_pt1 | contig 10218 bp, 11 predicted proteins | sample 2228371 | NCBI WGS metagenome assembly FWPV01 (sample SAMEA103939776, study PRJEB20133) | metagenome
CGGACGGCCTCCCTCAGCCCGAGGGTCCCGCCCTGCCGGAGGTGGCGGCGAGGCCGCCCAAGCCCATCAAGGGAAGGCCCCTGCCGCAGCCGGAATAGAACCGCCGCTCCCCGCGGGGAATGGCCGGCGTACGGGGCGGGAGGAAAAAGGCGGAGCGGAGGGATAGAGGACGGAGCTTTTTCGGGGATGGAGAGCAGGGAACGGGGACACGCTCGGAAGCAGGTGGCGGGAGAGGACGCGGATCGGGCGCTGGGTGTCTACTCACGGATCATCGACTGCCTGCTCTCCCTGGGAAGAGATGCCAGGAAGAACATCGAGAGGCTGGTGGAGGCGGGAGGAGAGATCCTGGGCGGGGCGTGCACGCTCTACAACCGCCTGGACGGCGACCGCGGCATCCTCTGCACCTGGGCCATCTGGCACGAGCCCGAGGGCTACCACCCCGAGGACCGGCCCGAGGGGCATATCTGTTACGACGTCATCAAGGGTGACGGCGAGGGACCTGTGGCCATCGAGGACCTCGAGGGCACCGTGTACGAGAGCACCGACCCCAACGTGGTCAGGTACGGCCTGAAGTCCTACCTCGGCTACCCGGTGAGGCTGCGGGGCAAGGTGGTGGGCTCCTACTGCATGTGCGACGTGCGCAAGCGCAGGTTTTCCCCTCTGGAAGTGGAGGCGCTGGAGATGCTCGCCCGCGCGGTGGCCATCGAGGAGGAGCGGCTGGCCTACGAGAGGGATCTCAAGGACTACGTGGACGTAACCTCCCACGAGTTGCGGCACCCCATCTCGCTCATCATGGGTTATGCTGCCACCCTGCTGAAGAACTGGGAGAGGATGGGAGCGGAAGAGCGGGAGGAGCTCCTGGCCAGCGTGGTCGAGGGGGCGGAGCGCATGGACAGGATCACATCGGAGCTCCTGGACATCTCCCGCATCTCGAGGGGCCGGCTGACCCTGGAGAGGCGGCGGAGCGGGCTGGCGGAGCTGGCGGACCGCGCGGTCAGGGAGGTGGCCGCGAAGCATGGCGGCGCAGACATCGAGCTGCGGGTGGAGGAGGACCCCGGGCCCAGGGAGGTGGACGCGGAGAAGATCCTCTCCACCCTGGTCATCCTCCTGGACAACGCCATCCATCATTCCCCCGAGGGCGCGCCCGTGGAGGTGGTGCTGGGGAAGAGCGGGGAGGAGGCGCTCGTCTCCGTGCAGGACCGCGGTTTCGGGGTCGCCGAGGGAGAGCGGGAGAGGATATTCGAGCGCTTCTACCGCGCCCGGACCGCGCGGGGTCACGGGAGCGGCGGCCTCGGGCTTGGACTGTTCTTCGCCCGCGAGGTGGTGGAGGCCCACGGCGGCGCCATCTGGTGCGAGCCCCGCGAGGGCGGAGGGTCCGCCTTCCGCTTCACCCTTCCGTGACGGAGGTGGTGACGGAGGCGCATGGCCGGCCAGACGCGTGGCGGCCGCTCGTCCAGGACCGGGGGGCGGGATAGAGGCGCGGACGTAACGCCCGTGGTGGCGGGCCCGGTCCCCGCACCCGCTCACGTCGCGGACGTGAAGGCGGACCCCGCAGCCCCGGCTCCCTCCGGCGCCTGGGTTATAATAGGCGGGAAAACCGCGGAACACCGCCGAGGAGGAGGAATTGGACAGAGAGAAGATAAAGCGCGGCGTGAGGCTGATCCTGGAGGGGATCGGGGAGGACCTGGAGAGGGAAGGGCTCAGGGACACCCCCGAGCGCGTCGCCAAGATGTACGAGGAGATCCTCTGGGGGATGAATGTGGAGCCCGCCAGCGTCATCCAGGCCATGTTCATGGAGGAACACGAGGAGATGATCCTGGTGAAGGACATCCCCCTCTATTCCATATGCGAGCACCACCTCATGCCCTTCCTGGGCAAGGCGCACGTGGCCTACATCCCCGGCCCGGAGGGGCAGATAACCGGCATCAGCAAGCTGGCCCGCGTGGTGGACGTGTTCTCCAAGCGCCTGCAGGTGCAGGAGAGGCTCACCACCGACATCGCCGACACCCTGGTGGAGACGCTGCGGCCCCGCGGGGTCATGGTGGTCATCGAGGCCGAGCACCTCTGCATGTCCATGCGGGGGGTGAAGAAGCCGGGCGCCCTCACCGTGACCTCCGCCATGCGGGGGACCTTCCACACCAACGCCGCCTCCCGCGCCGAGGCCATGTCCCTCATCCGCCAGAGGAGTTGAGGTGGCGAGATGAGGTACAACCCCCGCCTGCTGGAGGTGGAAGACCTGGCGGAGGCCTACGCGCGCCTGGACGAGATAGGACCCAGCGAGCAGGGGAGGGCCATCATGGCCCCCAAGATGGTCTTCCGCGTGGTGCGCGTGGACGACCTGGACACCAAGGCGGCGAACATCCTCAAGCAGAACATGCTGTCCATCGGCGGGGAGGTGTCCCTCCCCCGCGAGGTCTTCGATTACGGCGGCAGGAAGGTATCGGCGGTCATCTCCGGCAGCCTCAAGCACTACAAGGAGCTCATCTCCAAGCTCAAGCGGCAGCCCTTCGGGCTCAAGGCCCTGGCGGCGGAGCTGGAGGAGGTGCTGCGCCCCGCCTTCGTTCCCGGCGGGAGGGTCCTGAGGCTGGGGGGCAGGGAGTACGACCTCGACCGCCGCACCCTGGTCATGGGAGTGATCAACGTCACCCCCGATTCCTTCTCCGACGGCGGGCTTTTCCACGACCCCCGCGCCGCCGTGGAGCACGCCCTGCGCCTGGAGGAGGAGGGCGCGGACATCCTGGACATCGGCGGGGAGTCCACCCGGCCGGGCTCGGACTTCGTGACCCTGGACGAGGAGCTGCGCAGGGTCATGCCGGTGCTGGAGGGGATCATGGACCGGGTGGGGGTACCGGTCTCCATCGACACCACCAAGGCGGAGGTGGCCAGGCAGGCCCTGGCTGCCGGGTGTGTCATGGTCAACGACATCAGCGCCATGCGCCTGGATCCGGAGATGCCCGGTCTGGTGGCGGACAAGGGGGTGCCGGTGTGCCTCATGCACATGCGCGGCATGCCCAAGGACATGCAGGTGGACCCGCGCTACGACGACGTGGTGGGGGAGATCGCGGCCTTCCTGCGGGAACGCGCGCAGGCGGCGGTGGAGGCGGGGGTGGACCCCTCGGCCATCCTCGTGGATCCCGGGATCGGCTTCGGGAAGACCCTGGAGCACAACCTGGAGATCCTGCGGCGCCTGGGGGAGTTCCGCTCCCTCGGTTATCCCATCCTCCTGGGCACCTCGCGCAAGAGCTTCATCGGCCGGATACTGGACCTCCCCGAGGATCAGCGGGTGGAGGGCACCGCGGCCAGCGTAGCCCTGGGAATAGCGGGGGGCGCAGATATCGTAAGGGTGCACGACGTCAGGGAGATGGCGCGGGTGGTCCGCGTGACCGACGCCATCCTGGGAAAAGGACGAGGAGAGTGAGAGTTTGGGCAGGGCTCAGAAACTGAAGCAGCAGCGCAAGGAGGAAGAGGAGAGGAAGCGCCTCGAGAGGCGCCGGGAAGCGCGGCGCACGGCGGTGATGGTGGCGGCCTCGCTACTGACCGTCGCCGCCACCGTGGGCTTGATAATACTGGTCAACCACCTCAAGAAGAGCGAGGAGAGCAAGGCCTCGCAGCCGCGCATCACCCAGGAGCTGGTGCTCGAGACCACCAGGGGAGAGATAGTGATCGGCCTCTACGGGGAGGACACCCCCCTCACCGTGCAGCACGTGACCGACCTGGTGGGAAAGGGGTTCTACGACGGTCTGAGGTGGTACCGCGTGGAGGATTTCGTGGTGCAGACGGGCAGCCACTACCGTTCGCTGATGGCGGAGTCGGAGGGAGGAGAGCCCGACCAGGAGAAGGTCCAGGAAGCGATGATGCGCGACCAGGAGGTGGGGGTGGTCATGGACGAGGTGAAGCACTCTAACCTCAGGGGCGCGGTGGGGATGGCCAAGCCCTCCGACCCCCAGACCCAGCAGCCGCAGCCCAACTCGGCCACCACCGACTTCTATATCCTCAAGCAGGACACCACCTCCTTGGACCCATATTTTACCATATTCGGCCGGGTGACCAGCGGCATGGAGGTGGTCGATTCCCTGGAGACCACCGACGTGCTGGTGAGCGCGACGCTGAGGTGAGCATGGACGCCCCGCTGCCGGTGAAGATCGTCATCTCCGGGCTGGAGGTATTCGCCTACCACGGCTGCACGCCGGAGGAGAGGGAGCGCGGACAGAGGTTCCTCCTGGACCTGGAGGTGGAGTACGACGCCCGCGAGGCCGTGAACGCGGACGACCTCTCCCGGGCGGTGGACTACGACCGCCTGGCGGCGGAGGTGCACGACCTGGCGGCGCGGGAGAGGTACGACCTCATAGAGACCCTGGCGGCGGAGATCGGCGCCCACGTGATGCGGACCACGCCCGCCCGCAGCGCTATGGTGAGGGTGCGCAAGCCCGAGGCGCCCCTGAGCCGCGAGGTGGACTGGGTGGGAGTGGAGATGGGTTTCACAGGGGATGGGGGACACGCGTAAACGCCGGGTCTACCTTGGCCTGGGGAGCAACCTCGGGGAGCGGGAAAAGAACCTGCTGGCCGCCCTGCGCATGCTCGACGCCATGGAGGGGATGGCGGTGCGGGAGGTGTCCTCGGTCTACGAGACGGAGCCCTGGGGCGTGGAGGACCAGCCGCGCTTCCTTAACCTGGTAGCCCTGGTGGAGAGCGAACGCGATCCCCGCGGCGTGCTGGAGGCCTGCCGCGAGGTGGAGCGCGGGCTGGGGCGGGTGAGGGGACGCAGGTGGGGGCCGCGGGTCATCGACGTGGACGTGCTCCTCTACGAGGACCTGAAATGGGAGGACGAGGAGCTGGTGATCCCGCACCCGCTGATGCTGGAGAGGGATTTCGTGATGGTGCCGCTGCTGGAACTGGGACCATGCGGGCTCCCGGCCGGGATGGAGGAGGCGGCGAGGCGCTGGCGGCCGCGGCAGCCGGGGCAGGTCAAAAGGTTGTTCCGCTTCGGTGAGGAGGAATGGCATGGGTGAGCGAGAGGACCGCTTCGTGATCATCGGCGCGGGCAGGGTCGGCACCGCCGTGGGACATCTCCTGCTGCGCCAGGGCATGAAGGTGACGGCGGTGGCCTCGCGGAGCGAGGATTCCCTGCGCAGGGCGGCGCGCTTCATCGACGGCGCCCTGCTGACCACCGACGTGGTGAAGGCGGGCAGGAAGGGCAACGCCATCCTCATCACCACCCCCGACGACCTCATCGCCGATACCTGCCTCAGCCTGGTCAGCGGCGGGGCGGTGCGCAGGGGTGACCGCGTCCTGCACATGAGCGGCGCCCTGGGGCTGGACGTCCTCGTCTCCGCGGAGGAGGCGGGAGCCATGACGGCCAGCGTCCACCCCCTGCAGACCTTGGCGGACGTCAGGGGGGCGGTGAAGAGGATCCCCGGGTCGGTGTTCGCGGTGACGGCGCGGGAGGACGCGGCGCGGGCCTGGGCGGAGGAGCTGGTGCGCCGCCTGGGGGGAGAGCCGGTGCCGCTGGCGGAGAAGGATAAGACCCTCTATCACATCGGGGCGGTGGTGGCCAGCAACCTCCTGGTGGCCCTGGAACACGCGGCGGAGCTGGTCTACCAGGAGATCGGGGTCGACCACGGCACCGCCCTCAAGGCCCTGCTTCCCCTCATCGAGGGCACGGTCTCCAACCTGCGGCGCCTGGGGACCGAGGGGGCGCTGACGGGCCCGGTGGCGAGAGGGGACATCGGGGTGGTCCGCCGCCACCTGGACTGCCTGGAGCGGGAGGAGAGGGAGCTGCTCCTGCGCGTCTATGCCTCCCTGAGCCTGTATGCCCTGGACCTGGCGGAGGCCGGGATGAGCAGATCGCGATGCGAGGAGCTGGAGGAGCTCCTCAGGCATTATCTCTGAGGGCGATATATGGTAAATGCTGACATCATGATCGGTAGCGGACGGAGCGCCGCCCCGCGCGTTCTCCGGGGAGGGCGGGCATGCGCATGGTGACCTCGCCCGCGGAGATGCTCCGCACGGTCAGGGATGCCCGGTCCCGCGGCGAGAGGGTGGGCCTCGTGCCCACCATGGGCTTCTTCCACGCCGGCCATCTCTCCCTCATGCGGGCGGCGCGGGTGGAGAACGACCTGGTGGTGGTGAGCATCTTCGTGAACCCCGCCCAGTTCGGGCCGCGCGAGGACTACCGCGACTATCCCCGCGACCTCGAGCGCGACGCGCGCATGGCGGCGGAGGCGGGGGTGGACTGCATCTTCCATCCCCGCGTCGAGGACATGTACCCGGAGCCCTACCGGACCTACGTGGAGGTGGAGGGCATCACCGAGGGCCTCTGCGGGGCATCGCGCCCCGGCCATTTTCGCGGCGTGGCCACGGTGGTTGCCAAGCTCTTCCATATCATCCCCGCCCACCGCGCCTATTTCGGCCTCAAGGACGCCCAGCAGGTGATGGTGGTGCGCCGCATGGTGGAGGACCTCAACTTCGACATCGAGATAGTGGCCTGCCCCACGGTGCGGGAGGAGGACGGCCTGGCCATGAGCTCGCGCAACGTCTACCTGGACCGGGAGGAGAGAAAGGCGGCGACGGCCCTCTACCGCTCCCTGCGCCTGGCGGAGGAGCTGGTGGAGGCGGGGGAGAGGGACGCCGCGAAGGTCACGGCGGCGATGCGGGAGCTTCTGGCCTCCGAGCCCCTGGTGGAGCCGGAGTACGTCGAGGCGGTGGACTGGGGCCTGCTCAGGCCGGTGCGCCACCTGCGGGGAGAGGTCCTCGTCGCCCTCGCGGCGCGGGTGGGCAGGGCGCGCCTCATCGACAACGTCATCCTCAGGATCGAGGAGGCCGGGGAGGAAGGCTAGGCGCCTGCCGAACCCCCGGCGCTCCTCCGCGGTCGCGCCGCCGGTGCAGGTTCTCCCCGTTCCTGCCCCCGCGGGCCTTATGCTATATTTATTGAGGACGGCGGACGTAATAAGCGATCTGTTCCGGGTGCAGGCGAGCGGAAGAGGGAGAAACGGACCAGGCCATGCAGCGCATCATGCTCAAGAGCAAGATCCACCGCGCCACGGTGACGGACGCGGACCTCCATTACGTCGGCAGCATCACCATCGACGAGGAGCTCATGGAGGCCGCGGACCTCCTGCCCTACGAGAGGGTCATGGTGGTGGACGTGGATAACGGCAGCCGCCTGGAGACCTACGTCATCTCGGGAAAGCCCGGCTCGGGCACCATCGCCATGAACGGCGCGGCTGCACGTCTCATACACAAGGGCGACACGGTGATCATCTTCTCCTTCAGCGTGGTGGAGGAGGAAAGGGCGCGGGACTTCAAGCCGCGCGTGGTCTACGTGGACGGCCTGAACCGTATAAGCCGCGTGGATGACCACGTGACCGCGGACGACATCTGCTGAGAGAAGAGCGGGGCGGCGCAGGACGTGGCCCCCGCTTTTTTTATTGCGGGAAATCTCTATGCACGAAAACGCGGACATCCTGGGGAGAATCGACGCGCTGCGCCGCGAGCGCAACGCGGTCATCCTCGCCCACAACTACCAGCCCCCGGAGATCCAGGACCTGGCGGACTTCACGGGGGATTCCCTGGGGCTGGCGCGCAAAGCGGCGGAGGTGGACGCCGAGGTCATCGTGTTCTGCGGCGTGCACTTCATGGCCGAGACCTCGGCCATCGTCAACCCGCACAAGATCACCCTGCTGCCGGAACCCGCCGCGGGCTGCTCCCTCGCGGACGCCGTCACGCCGGAAGGTGTCCTCACCCTGAGGAAGCTCCATCCCCGGGCGGCGGTGGTCACCTACGTCAACTCCTCCGCGGCCGTGAAGGCGGTCAGCGATTACTGCTGCACCTCGGGAAACGCCGTGGAGGTGGTGAGGGCGGTGGAGGCGCCGGAGATCATCTTCACCCCCGACGGTAACCTGGGGAGGTACGTGCAGAGGGTCACGGGCAGGGAGCTCATCATCTGGGAGGGGTGCTGCCCGGTGCATGACCGCATCACGGCGGAGATGGTGCGGGAGCGCCGGCGCGAGTTCCCCTCCGCCCTGGTGGTGGCCCATCCCGAGTGCCGCGAGGAGGTCCTGGAGCTGGCGGACGCGGTGGCCAGCACCTCGGGCATGTTCCGCGTGGTGGAGGATAGCGGGGCGCGCGAGGTCATCGTCCTCACCGAGGCGGGGATGGGATATCCCCTGGCCAGGAGGTTCCCGGAGGTGAGGTTCATCTTCCCCGTCGCGGAGCCGCTCTGCCCCGACATGAAGCTCATCACCCTGGAGAAGGTGGAGGCGGCGCTGCGCGGGCTCGAGCCGGAGGTGACGGTCCCCGAGGAGGTGCGCCGCGGCGCCCTGCTGGCGGTGGAGCGGATGCTGGCCATCGGTTGAGGCGCGGCGCGAGGGGAAAGGCGTACCATGGTCCCGCGTTACCTGGTCAACTTCGATCTCGACGCCCTCCCCTGCCTCTCCTTCGACGTGCTGGTCGTCGGCAGCGGCGTGGCGGGGCTCTCCACCGCCCTGCGGGCGGCGAGGCGCTACCGCGTGGCGCTGCTCACCAAGACCACCCTCACGGTGACCGCCACCCGCATCGCCCAGGGCGGCATCGCCTCCGCCCTGGGCGCGGACGACAGCCCGGAACTCCACTTTCAGGACACCGTCGCCGCCGGCAAGGGGCTGTGCGAGGAGGAGGCGGTGTGGACCCTGGTGAGGGAGGGCCCCATGCGCGTGACCGAGCTCATCGAGGAGGTGGGCGCGCACTTCGACACCGTGGACGGCCACCTCGACCTCACCCTGGAGGGAGGACATTCGCGGCGCCGCGTGGCCCATGCCCAGGGGGACGCCACGGGAAGCGAGCTGGAGGCCAGCCTCACCCGCCGCCTCCTCTACAACAAGCGCCTGGACGTGTTCGAGAACTATTACGCCGTGGACATCGTCACCGTGGACGGGCGGTGCGCGGGCGTCCTGGGGATGGACGCGCTTACCGGGACCATCAGCTTCTTCCATGCCCGGGCGGTGGTGCTGGCCATGGGCGGCATGGGGCAGCTCTACGCCGTGACCACCAACCCCGAGATCTGCACCGGGGACGGCGTCTCCATGGCCTTGCGCGCGGGAGCGGAGGTGGCCGACCTGGAGTTCCTGCAGTTCCACCCCACCGCCCTGCACCTCCCGGAGACCCCGCGCTGGCTGATAAGCGAGGCGGTGAGGGGAGAGGGGGCGGTGCTGGTGGACCACGCCGGAAAAAGGATCATGCGCGGCGTCCACCCCCTGGAGGACCTCGCGCCGCGGGACGTGGTGGTGAACGAGATGGTGCGGGTGATGAAGGAAGAGGAGCGGGACCACCTCTTCCTCGACGCCACCCGCATCCCCGCGGACAGGCTGAAGGAGCGCTTTCCCACCATCTACCGCCACTGCCTGGAGGCGGGCCTGGACATCACCCGCGTCCCCATCCCCGTCTCTCCCGCCGCGCATTACATGAGCGGCGGCGTGGTCACCGACCTCCGCGGCAGGACGGCGGTCAGGGGCCTGTACGCCTGCGGGGAGGTGGCCTGCACGGGGGTGCACGGCGCCAACCGCCTGGCCTCCAACTCCCTTCTCGAGGGGCTGGTGTTCAGCTGGCGCATAATGCAGGACCTGCCGGCCTGGCTGGAGCGGGGGGGCCTGGCCAGGAAGGATATGGAAGGCCTGGGGCACAAGGCCAGGAGGAGCCGCCTGCCGGTGGAGGTGGGCCTGCTGCGCAGGTTCCTGCAGCAGATGATGCAGGACTGCGTGGGTTTCCGCCGCAGCGAGGAGAGCCTGCGCGAGGCCTGGGATTTCCTGGACAAGAACCTCGAGGTGCTGAGGGTGGAATACCTCAGCCCGCCCGGGTTCGAGCTGCAGAACATGATCATCCTGGCGCGGCTGATGGTGAGGGCGGCCATGCTGCGCGAGGAGAGCCGGGGCTGCCATTACCGCGTGGACTTCCCGGGGATGGCGGAGTTCTGGCGGTGCCACGTGGTGTTCAGCTCGCGCGGCGGGAGGGTCACGCGGGAGTTGAGGGAAGTGGGGAGGCTGACCGGGGACGGTTACGCCTGGGAAGAAGGGTGAGCGAGGGAAAGTGGACGAGGCATTCAGGCGCGCGTGCATGGAGGCGGTTCGCAGGGCGCTGGACGAGGACCTGCAGAGTCGGGGAGACATCACCTCCCAGGCGGTGATCCCGCCCGGGATGAGGGCCCGGGGGCGCCTGGTGATGCGCGAGGAGGGGGTGGTGGCGGGC
>FWPV01016864.1_pt1 | contig 10218 bp, 10 predicted proteins | sample 2228371 | NCBI WGS metagenome assembly FWPV01 (sample SAMEA103939776, study PRJEB20133) | metagenome
CGTTACCAGGCCTCGTCCTGGAACGCCTTGGCCGTTCCTTCTGGGACGCCGAAGGATGTGGTGACCCGCCTGCATCGCGAGATCGTCTCTGCGCTCAGCGATCCTGAGGTCAGCAAGAAGATGCGTGAACTCAACATCGAGCCGCGCGGCATGGGCCCCGAGCAGGCGGCGACCACGCCGCTGGACGTGCTCGGCGCCCAGACCGAGGGAGCCATCGGGCTGGTGCTCGAGCAGGCGCTGCGCGACGCGATCCCCGGTCGGGAATGCGCCACCCTGCTCACCCAGACCGTGGTCGACCCCGACGACCCGGCCTTCGCCCGGCCGACCAAGCCGATCGGGCCGGTGCTCGACGAGGCGAGCGCCCGGCGACTGGCCGCCGACCGGGGCTGGACGGTCGGCCCCGACGGGCCGGGCTGGCGGCGGCTGGTCCCGTCACCCGAACCGATCGACGTCGTCGAGCTGCGGGCCATCGAGGTGCTGCTCGCCGCCGGGGTGCTGGTGGTGTGCTCCGGCGGCGGGGGGGTGCCCGTGGTCCGCCGGGACGGGACGTGGCAGGGCGTGGAGGCGGTCATCGACAAGGACCTGGCGGCGTCGTTGCTGGCGGTGCGCCTGGGGGCGGCGCGGCTCGTGCTGCTCACCGACGTGCACGCGGTGCACGAGGGGTGGGGGACACCCGAGGCTCGCCCGGTGCGCCGCCTGACGGTCACCGCCGGCCGGGCGCTCCCGCTCCCCGCCGGGTCGATGGGACCGAAGGTCGAGGCGTGCTGCCGGTTCGTCGAACGCACCGGCCACTCGGCGGTCATCGGGTCGCTCGACCAGGCTGCCGAGGTGGCCGCCGGCCTGGCCGGCACCGAGGTCGTGCCCGACGGGCTGCCCGGCGGCGCGCCCGTGAACGGGGAGGGGACGTGATGCGGCGCGTGGTGATCCTGGGGGCCGGCGGTCGCGACTTCCACGACTTCGCCGTGGTCTTCCGCGACGACCCGGATGTGGAGGTGGTGGCGTTCACCGCTGCGCAGATCCCCGGGATCGACGACCGCACCTACCCGGCGTCGCTGGCCGGGCCCCGCTACCCGGCGGGCATCCCCATCCGGCCCGAGGCCGAGCTCGAGGCGCTGGTCCGCGCCCACGGGGTGGACGAGGTGGTGCTGGCCTACTCCGACCTGTCCCACGTCGAGGTCATGCACCTGGCGTCCCGGGCCATGAGCGCCGGCGCCTCGTTCCGCCTCCTCGCCCCGGCGGCGACGATGCTGACCGCCACGGTCCCGGTGGTGGCCGTGTGCGCCACCCGCACCGGCAGCGGCAAGAGCCAGACGAGCCGGGCGGTCGGCCGGCTGCTGGTGGACGCCGGCTTGCGGGTCGCCCTGGTCCGCCACCCCATGCCCTACGGCGATCTGGAGTCGATGCGGGTGCAGCGCTTTGCGACGCTCGCCGACATCGACGCCGCCCACCCCACCATCGAAGAGCGCGAGGAGTACGAGGAGCCGGTCCGCCAGGGGATGGTGATGTTCGCCGGGGTCGACTACGCCGAGATCCTCCACCGGGCCCAGGCCGAAGCCGACGTGATCGTGTGGGACGGCGGCAACAACGACACGCCGTTCTTCCGGCCCGACCTGTGGATCACCGTCGCCGACCCCCTGCGCGCCGGTCACGAGCTCACCTACCACCCGGGCGAGCTGAACCTGCGCTGCGCCCAGGTGATCGTCGTGAACAAAGTCGACAGCGCCACCCTGGACGAGGTCGCCGAGGTGGTCGCCAACGCCCACCGGGCCAACCCGGGCGCCGTGGTGGTGAAGGCGGCCTCCCCGGTGTCGCTCGACGACGGGCCGTCCCTGGTGGGTGCCCGGGTACTGGTCGTCGAGGACGGGCCGACGCTCACCCACGGGGGCATGGGGTACGGGGCGGGCACGGTGGCCGCCCGCCAGGCCGGCGTCACCGAGCTGGTCGACCCCCGCCCCTACGCCACCGGGTCGATCACCGACACCTATGCGCGCTACCCGCACATCGGCCCGGTGCTGCCGGCCATGGGCTACGGCGAGCAGCAGCTCGCCGACCTCCGGGCCACCATCGCCCGCTGCCCGTGCGACGTGGTGGTGGCCGGCACGCCGATCGACCTGCGGCACGTGCTCGGCATCGAGGTCCCGGTCCGGCAGGTGCGCTACGAGCTCCGTGAGATCGGCCGACCGACGTTGGCCGACGTGCTCGAGGAGTGGATCGCCCGCTGGCGGGCTACAGCTGCTGCTCGGGGTAGTAGCGCTGCCCGCCACCCAGGGCGATGACGTCGTCGAGCCAGTTGCCCTCGTACACGTCGTTGGGGCCCTGGATCAGATCAGGGGCGTCCGCCCCCTCGGGGGTGGTCACCAGCGTCCACGCCTGGCGCTTGTAGGTCCAGTTCTCGGGGAACAGCCGGTGCGCCTCCCGCCACCACGGCACGGCCGCCTCGTGGCCGACGGTGTGGAACAGGTGCTGGCCCAGTTCGAAGCAGGCGGCGGCCCGGGCGTGCTCGACCGGGCGGGGCTGGCTCCGGGCGATCACCTCCTCGGGGGAGAGCGCGTACTGCGAGGCGCGGCCGTGGCGGGCCCAGTCGACGATCGCAGCCCGGTAGGCCACCGGGTCGCCGGGCATGGCCTTCACCTGTTCGAACATCAGCCGCATCCGCTCGGGGAGGCCGTCGGGGATCGGCGCGTCACGCAGCGGGCTCACCTCGATGGTCGCCTGCTCGGCCGGACGCACCAGCGTGCCGGTCTCGTCGATCCACACCGCCATGGGCACGTTGGTGAAGCCGAACAGCTCGTCGGTGACATGGGCGGTGTCAACGAGGGACGGGTGTGTCGGCGCCGCCGCCATTGCGAACGGCCGGGCCGCGTCGGGGTTCACGTCGAGGGCCACGGTCACCACGGTGAGGCCGAGCGGTTCCAGTTCCGTGTGCAGTGCCTGCCACCCGGGCAGGCTGGTGCGGCACCCTCACCAGCTCGACCAGGCGACCAGCAGCACCTTGCGGCCGTGCAGCGCGGACAGCCGGAACGGGTTCCCGTCGAAGTCGTGGAGCACCGGGTCGGCGGCCACCGCCGTGGTCAAGGCCCGGCCACCGCTCTCCGGACCGACGGCCCACAGGCCGTGGGCCTCGTCGTGCACCACCGGCATGCGCAGCCGCTCGGCCACGACCGCCATGTCCAGCCGGCCGTCGGGCCGCACGGCCCCGGGCGCCGGCACGCAGCGCTCGCCCTTGCACAGCCCCTCGGGTTTGGCCACCCAGCCGGTGCGCTCGGCGAGATCGGCGGGGTCGACGGTGAGCGAGTCGAGGATCACCTCATCACCGTAGCGGTCAGCTGCCGGTGGCCCGGCGGGCGAGGTCGTCGGCCCCGCCGGCCAGGTAGCCACCCCCGGCCCGGACGGTGGCGCCCCACGGGGCGAGCAGCGAGAACAGCTCCTCGGCGTCGTCGCCGAGCGCGGCGATCGCCGCGGCCATCTGGGCGTCGGTCGCCGCCTCGATGGCCTCGCGGGCGGCGCGGCCGGCCTCGGTGAACCCGGTGCCGGTTCCGTCCAGCCATCCGCGGGCCTGCAGCCGTTCGGTGGCGGCGTCGAGGTCGTCGTCGGTCCAGGCCCGGGTGCGGATGTAGGACCGCACCGGCAGCCCGATGAACAGCTCGGTCAGCAGGCCGATCTCGACGGCGTCGAGCCCGGCGGCGGTCCACGCCGCAGTGTGGGAATCGCCCCGGTACTCGCGCAGCATGTCGCCGAGGCGCCACATGTCGCCCATCGGATCGCCGGGCAGGCCCTGGGCGAGCAGGCCGGCGAACAGCGGGCGCCCGGCCGGGTGGAGGGTGTCGACCATCCGGCGGAACAGCTCGGTCACCCGGGGCAGGCCCGCCGGTTCCGGGCCGAGGAGCCGCACGAGCTGGGCGGTGGCGCCCCGGGTGCGTGCCGCACAGATCGTGGGCGCGTCGGTGAGCGTCCAGCCGTAGGTCACACTGGGCACGACGACCGCCGGGTTGAACACCGCGAACGCGGCCGCCACCACCTCGCCGGGCACCTGGCCCATCACCGAGCCGCGGCTGGTGAAGTACGCGGGCCCGTCGGGCAGGTGGACCTGACCGGCCTTCCCCGGCGAGGGCGCGAACCCGAGTCGCTCGTACTCGGCGTGACACTCGGGCGAGAAGTACACCTGGCCGGTGATCGGTTCGATCAGCGCGGCCAGGCGGCGGGCGGTGTGGGACACGTCGGCGTCCACCACGGGCATCGTGCAGCTCCTCGGGCTGTGGGTCGGTGCGGTCGGTGCGGGTCGGTCAGGGTCGGGTCATCAGCCGGGGGTCGGCGGGGTAGCCGCCCCCGGCGAGCACGGCGTCGGCCATGGGGGTGAGCAGGGCGCACAACTCGTCGAAGCCGTCGCCGATGGACTCGACGATGCCCCGCTCCTGCCGGTCGGTGCACCACTCGATGTCGGCCCGCAGCGCCTCACCGGCGGGGCTGAACCCGTCGCCGTCCATCAGCCCACGGGACCGCAGGTCGTCGATGGCCGCGTCGATCCGCTCGGCCGACCACCCCCGGGTGACCACGTAGGAGCGCAGCGGGAGGCGCCACCACAACTCGGTGAACACCGTGGCCTGCACGGCGTCGAGGCCGTGGGACACCCAGGCGATGATGTGGCTGTCACCCCGGTGCTCGCGCACCAGGTCGGCGGCCCGCCACAGGTCGCCCAGCGGGGTGCCGGGGAAGCCGAGCGCCTGCAGGCCGCTGAACAGCGCCCGCCCTTCGCCGGTGGCCACCGCTGCGCCCCGGCGGAGCAGCTCGGTGGCCCGGGCGATCGAGGCGTCGTCGATGCCGGGCGCGCCGTCGAACAACCGGGCGAGGGCGGCGGTGGCCCCCTGCTCCCGGGCGGCGAGCAGCGCCTCGGGCGTGGTCTTCGCCCACGCCTCGTCGATGGCGGGGATCACCACCGCCGGGTCGAACACCCCGAACGCAGCGGTGACCACCGTGCCCGGCACCCGGCCGAGGCACGCACCCCGGCTGGCGAAATAGCCCGGGCGGGTGGACAGGCCGAGCGCGGCGTACGCCTCGTGGGCCTCGGGCGCGAAGTACACGTTGGCGGCCACCAGTTCGACCAGGTCGCGCAGGCGTCGGGCCCGGCGGCGGATCTCGTCATCGCTCAGCACCCCGCCGACCCTAGGTGACGCCGGTCACGGGCACGCAGCCGACCGCGCGGCGCCGTACCCTGGCCTGCCATGCCCGCCGTGGAGATCGCCACCGAGGTCACCCCCGAACTGGTGGCCGCGTTCGAGCGCCTCGTCCCCCAGCTGTCGTCCTCCAACCCGCCGCCCACCGCCGGGCAGTTGGCGGAGATCGTCGAGTCGCCGGCGACCGTGCTGTTCGTGGCCCGTGACGATCACGGCCACATCGTCGGCAGTCTCACGCTGGCGCTGTTCCGCATCCCCACCGGCCTGCGCGCCTGGATCGAGGACGTGGTCGTCGACGCTGCCGCCCGCGGTCAGGGCGTCGGCGAGGCGCTGAACCGGGCGGCCCTCGCCGAGGCCGGACGCCGGGGAGCCGTGACCGTCGACCTCACCAGCCGGCCGAGCCGGGAGGCGGCCAACCGGCTGTACCAGCGCCTGGGGTTCCAGCAGCGCACGACCAACGTGTACCGGTTCTCGCTGGGGGATGGTGCGTAGGCCGGCACGCCAGCCGGGTCACCCCTCCAGCAGGCTGTCGAGCCGGTGCACGGTGTCGATGAACTCCTCGACCATGTCGAGCACCACGTGACGGGCGGGCCGCACCCGGTCGAGCTGGCCGACGACCTGGCCGACGAAGTACCCGGCGAGCTGCTCGGCCCCGCTGCCCCGACGACCGGCCGACCGGCCGATGCGCATCTGGGCTTCGGCCACCAGCAGGCTCTGCAGGGGCATCGGCAGCGGGTCGGGCGTGTCGGGCCGGTCCCACTCGTCGGTCCAGGCGGTGCGCAGCATGCGGGCGGGCTTACCGGTGAGCGACCGGGAGCGCACCGTGTCGGCCGAGGTGGCGTGCAGGAACTTCTCCTTCACCACCGGGTGGGTCTCGGCCTCCTCGGTGGTGAGCCACACCGAGCCGCACCACACGCCTGCGGCCCCCAGGGCCAGCGCTGCGGCCATCTGCCGCCCCCGGGCGATGCCCCCGGCTGCCAGCACCGGGGTGGGCGCGACCGCGTCGACCACCTCGGGGACCAGCACCATGGTGGCGATCTCACCGGTGTGACCGCCCGCCTCGGTGCCCTGGGCCACGATCAGGTCCACGCCGGCTGCCTGGTGGCGGGTGGCGTGCGCAGGTGATCCGGCCAGGGCAGCCACCGGGACGCCGGCCGCCTTGCACCGCTCCACCACCGGGGCCGGCGGGGCACCCAGGGCGCTCGCGAACAGGCCGATGCGGTGGGAGAAGGCCACGTCGAGCAGCGGCTCGTAGCCACGCGGGTCGACCTGCATGCCGCCCCGGTGCCCCCGCACCGCCCCGGCCTCGTCGTCGGGCAGGGGCGGCACGCCGTAGCGGGTGAGCAGGTCGGTGACAAAGGCCGTCTGCTCCGGTGGGAGCAGGCTGGCCAGCGTCGAGCGGTCCAGGCCGCCCTGCTCGGCGCCGGTGTACTTCTGGGGGAGGAGCAGGTCGACACCGAACGGCCGGCCCCGGGTCTGCTCCTCGATCCAGAAGAGATCGATGTCGAGCTGCTCGGGTGTGTGGGCGACGCCGCCGAGCACGCCCATGCCGCCGGCGTTGGTGACGGCGGCGACGACGTCACGGCAGTGGCTGAACGCGAGGATCGGGAACTCGATGCCGAGCAGGTCGCTCACCGGGGTGCGCATAGACCCCACCGTAGAGCGGGCAGCCCCCGCCGTCGGCCCTGGGGCAGCCGCGCCATACTGCGGGCCGGCACGGGGAGGTGCGTCATGGGGGTCGTCGTCGAGACCACGGCCGGTCGCGTGGAGGGCCGGGAGAAGGACGGCGTGCTGCTGTTCGCCGGCATCCCCTACGCCGCACCGCCGGTGGGCCCGCTGCGGTTCGCCCCACCGCAGCCTCACCCGGGCTGGGCCGGGGTACGCGACGCCACCCGGTTCGGGGCGGTCGCCCCCCAGCAGCCCGGTGGCGTGGAGGCCCTCGCCGGCAAGACCCAGGTCGACTGGTCCGAGGATTGCCTGTTCCTGAACGTGCAGACCCCGGCCTGTGATGGTGGCCGCCGGCCGGTGATGGTGTGGATCCACGGCGGCGGGTTCACCACCGGCGCCGGGTCGATCCCCTGGTACAACGGGGCGGCGTTCGTCGCCCACGGTGATGTCGTCGTGGTCACCATCAACTACCGGCTGGGTGCGTTCGGCTTCCTGCACCTCGCTCACCTCGACCCCGACCTGCCGTCGGCCGGGAATGCCGGCCTGGCCGACCAGCTCGCCGCCCTCGGCTGGGTCCGCGACAACATCGAGCGCTTCGGTGGCGACCCTGCCGACGTGACGATCTTCGGCGAGTCGGCCGGGGGCATGAGCGTGGCCACCCTGATGGGCACCCCGTCGGCGGTCGGTCTGTTCCACAAGGCGATCCCCCAGAGCGGCGCCGCCCACACCGTCATCTCCGTCGACGCCGCGGTCGAGGTCACCGACCACGTGCTGCACGACCTGGGTGTCCGCGACCTCGCCGGCCTGCGGGCGGTACCGGCCGACCGGTTGCTGGCTGCGCAGGGGCAGGCGTCGGCCACCCTGGCCCGGGTGCGGGCCAGCCGGGGGACTGACGCCGGGATCGGCCTGCCGTTCGGTCCGGTGGTCGACGGTCACCTGCTGCCCCGCCCGCCGATCGAGGCGATCCGCGACGGGCTGAGCGCGCACGTCCCGCTGCTCGTGGGCACCACCCGGGACGAGTGGAACCTGTTCGGCCTGATGGCCCGCGACGCGGTCGACGAGGAGATCCTGCTGCGCCGGCTCGGGCGCGTGGTGGAGGACCCGCACGGCATGGTGTCGGTGTACCGACAGGCGCACGCCGATGCCGACCACGACCGGTTGTGGTCGGCGGTGATGACCGACCGGGTGTTCCGGATCCCCGCCATCCGCCTGGCCGAGGCCCAGTGCCGCCACCAGCCCCGCACCTGGATGTACCTGTTCCAGTGGGCCTCGAGCGCGTTCGGTGGGCGGCTCGGCTCGTGCCACGCCCTGGAGATCCCGTTCGTGTTCGACAACCTCCACCAGCCGGGCGTGTCGTTCTTCACCGGTGACGACCCGCCCAAGACGCTGGCCGACGCCATGCACCGGGCCTGGATCGCGTTCGCCCGCACCGGCGATCCCAACCACGACGGACTGCCGCAGTGGCTCTCCTACGACCTCCACGAGCGCTCGACCATGCACTTCGACGTGGTGTGCGAACTGCAGTCCGATCCGGCGCCCGAGCAGCGCGCCGCATGGGACGGGGTGATCTGAGCGCGGGTCGGCCCCGCCGGGCGATCCCGGTGACCGTGGTCGACGGCGGCCTGTCGACCGCGCTGGACCAGCTCGGCGTGCCGGTGTCGGGTCGCCTGTGGACCGCCCGGGCGGTGCTCGACCGGCCCGACGCCGTCGTGGCCGCCCACCTTGGCTTCCTGCGGGCCGGCGCGCGGGTGCTGATCACCGCCAGCTATCAGGCCTGGGTCGACGGGTTCCTGGCCGCCGGTCTCGATGCGCCCGAGGCCAGGGCCGCGCTGCGGCGCACCACCACCCTCGCCCGGGACGCGGTCGCCCGGTTCGCCGCCGAGGACCCGACGGGGGCGGCCGTGGTGCGGGTGGGGGCGTCGGTCGGCCCGTTCGGGGCGACCCGGGGGGGTGGCGCCGAGTACGGCCCGCCCCCGGCCGATCATCAGACGCTGGTCGGGTTCCACCGCCGACGGCTGGGTGACCTCGTCGCCACCGCCCCCGACCTCGTCGTGTGCGAGACCATCTCGTCGACGGCAGAGACCCGGGCGGTGATCGAGGCCCTGGCCGCCCACCCGCCGCTGCCCACCTGGGTCACCGTCACCTGCCGGGCCGAGGGCGAGACCTGGGCCGGGGACCCGGTGGAGGACGTGGTGGCCGTGGCCTGCTCGCTCGCCCAGGTGGAGGCGGTGGGGGTGAACTGCACGGATCCGAGGCTCGTGACCGGGACGCTGCGCCGGATGGCTGCGGTGACCGACCTGCCGCTGGTCGCCGAGCCGAACCGGGGCCAGCGGTGGGACGGCGGTGCGGGCCGGTGGTCGGGTCGGCCGGTGCCGCTGGCGGCCGCGCTCGTCCACGACTGGGTTGCGGCCGGCGCCCGGTTCATCGGCGGCTGCTGCGGGATCGGACCTGATGACCTCGCCCGCCTGGCCGCCATCGTCGCCACCATTCCGCCGCCGCCGAGCCTGCGGCCGGGCCCTCCCTCGGCCAACTGGCGTGGATGACGGACATGACGTCCACGATCCACGCCAGTTCGCCCCCGGGGGTTGGCTCGAGCGGTCGCCGCCGTCGGCCCGGGACTGCCGGCCGAGCACGCGGTGGCGGTGAGAGCGAGGACGGCCACCGCCAGCGGGCGCATCACCGCGGACTCTACGATGCCCGGTCCGTGGAACTCGCCCAGGCGGCCTGGCCGGAGTGGACCGGGCGCCGGCTCGTGTTCGCGTTCGGTGTCATCGGGGCCTCGCTCGCCCTGGGCACGGCGTGCGCCTGGATCACCCTGCGGGTGGGCTTCGTGCGCTTCCAGGGCGACCACTGGTCGTCGCCGGCCGGGCCGCTGGCCATGCTGGTCGGGGCGCTCGCCTACGCCGGGGGTCCCTGGCTGCTGTGCCGGCTGCGGGGACGGTGGCGCCCGCTGTGGCTCAGCGCCCTCGCCCTCGTCCCCCTGGCCGTGCTGTTCCTGCTGATGGTGTGGCCCGAGGTGCGCAACCGCCGGTGACCTGGTCGGCTCACGCCGGCCCGCCGATGTCCTCGGCCGCCTGACGGACCTGCCAGTCCCGGTCCTCCCGGGCCCGGGCGATCGCCTCGTCCACGTCGGGGCCGGCGAACGGCGCGAGGGCCAGCACCGCCCGGCGGCGCACGGTCGCCCGGTCCCGGGTGGCGGCCAGGATGGCCGGCAGCCCGGCCTCGTCACCGATGGCGCCGAGGGCGGCGACCGCCGCCTCCCGGACGAGCGCGTCGTCGTGACCGGTGGCCAGGGCGGCGAGCCGGGCGACCGTGCCCGGCCGGGCGTCCTCCTGCTCGCCGCAGGCCCACGCCGCCACCTCGACTACCGCCGGGTCGG
>FWPV01016867.1_pt1 | contig 10217 bp, 5 predicted proteins | sample 2228371 | NCBI WGS metagenome assembly FWPV01 (sample SAMEA103939776, study PRJEB20133) | metagenome
TTGGCCCCCTCGCCCGCCGCGATGATGATCTGCTTCTCCGTCACGTTGGTGACATCTCCGGCGGCGAAGATCCCCGGCACGCTGGTGCGGTTGTTGGAATCGATAATCACCTCGCCGGCCTCGTTCAGCTCCACCATACCCCGCAGGAAACCCGAGCTGGGGATGGTGCCGATCTCCACGAAGATCCCCTGTAGGGGAAGCTCCCGGGTGTTCCCGGTCCCCAGGTCCTCCACCACCATGGATTTCACGAAGGTCTCTCCCTTGATCTCCACCACCCGGTGTCTCAGCCAGGTTTCCACGTTTTCCGCTTTCGCTAGCTGTTCCTGGGTGATGGGGTCCCCGGTCAAGCGCTCCTCTATGGTAAGCAGATAAACCTTTCTGGCGATCCTGGAAAGCTGCAGTGCGGCGTCCAGCCCGGAGTTTCCTCCGCCTATCACCGCCACCTCCTTGCTGGCGAAGAGGGGACCATCACAAGTGGCACAGTAGGCCACCCCCCTTCCTCGAAACTCCCGCTCTCCGGGGACGTCGAGAGGGCGGGGCACCTTACCCGAGGCTATGATCAGGGAACTGGCCGTATAGGTGCTCCCCCGTTCCGTTCCCACCTGGAAGGCTCCGTCGCCGCCGGTGATCTCCCTGACCTCCTCCCTCTCGTGCAGCTCCACCTGGAAAGCCTGGATATGTTCGTAGAAGCGGTTCACCAGCTCCGCCCCGGAGATGAGCTGGTAGCCCAGGTAATTCTCTACTTCCCAGGACCAGGCGGCCTGGCCTCCCACGTCCCTGGAGACAACCAGGGTGCGCAGCATCTTGCGGGCGCAGTAGATGCCCGCCGCCAGCCCCGCGGGGCCCGCTCCCACGATTAAAACGTCGTAGATCCTCCCCTCGCTCACCTCGCTCCCCCCCTTCGCAGCCGAAGAAAACCAGTCGAAATCCGCCCGAGAAAAAGGATCGAAGGACCAGTTGCCAAACGAGTCACCATCCTAACTTTTTGGGGTCCTCTTACCCTCGCGTGATCGTGTCTCCTTCCAGGATTTCAACCTTTTCTATTTTACAATACTTGATGGCTTCCCCAAAAACGTGTCCCTGAAAAATGGCGGAGATGAGCGGTTTCAGACCGCCCACATCCCGCCTTCAAGGTCACTGAAAATGAGAAGGGCACAGGCGGCCCCCTTTTTATGGAATCACCATTACCTACACGCCATCTTCACGGACTTCTGGAGATAGCAGGGAAAGAGAGGAAGGGTGAAGCGATGCGAAGTCACGACGCAAAATGAAGTTTTTATCATAATTTTTTGTCATAATGGATAAGTATTATGAAGGAGGAGGGGGATAGGGAGGAAATAGCGACTGAAAAAGGCATAATTATGCCTATCCCAGGAGGTGAAACCAATGAGAAGATGGGTAGCCCTTTTTATGATTTTCGCGCTTGCATCATTGTCTCTCATGGTAGGTTGCGGAAAAGGCGAGGGGGATCGAGGAAACGTCCAGGGTGGCGGAGAAGTGAGGGGTGGTGGATGGATGGTGGAGGAGGGAAAGAGAATCGACGATCCCTACTTTTTCGACGTATGCGTGGTGCGGCTCGAAGATGGGAGCTACCGCATGTATGGGGAAAAAGAAGGCGACGTGGTGAGCTACGTCTCCACGGACGGCCTCTCATGGCGGAAGGAAGATGGCATCCGCATGGCGGGAGCCGCCTTCCCCTTCGTGCAAACGCTCCAGGACGGCAGGTTCAGGATGTTCTATGTCCCCTCCAAGAAGGCAAGGACCCCTCAGAACAAGGTGTTGAGCGCTATCTCGAAGGATGGGGTCTTTTTCGAGAGGGAAACGGGAGAGCGTTACATCGGGGGAAGTGAGCTCGAACGGACGCTGCAGGCTCCCCGCGTCATCGCCACGCGAAACGGTGGGTACCGCATGTATCTCACTGCCCTGAGCGGCCCTCCTGAAGACGAGCTCGCGCTTACCTTGAGCGCGTATTCCAGCGACGGCTTCAACTTCGTAAGAGAAGAGGGGATAAGGCTGGACCCTAGGGAGACACCCCTGATGGGCAGGCGTGCCGCACACGCATACCCGCTCAGTCATGCCGGTGGCATAAGGCTTTATTTCGCAGGAGCGCATGCGCAGGGAGGTGGCGGCATACTTTCCGCCGAATCTCGAGACGGGCTCGCTTTCACCGTTAATCCGGTCCCCGAGATACCGGAAATAGAGCGCGGCCTGGGACCGCAGGACCCCTGCGTGGTGCCCGTACCCGGAGGCCTGAGGATGTACTACGGGATCTACCGCGGCCCGGAAGTGGTAGAGGAATCCGCGATCTACAGCGCCTTCCGCGGTGGCGACTAGCTTCCCGGCGGCACACTGAGGTCGCATTTTCCTCTGGAAATCAGGCGAGACCTTTTCTTCCGCCTTACGTTATATTCGCCCGAGAAATAAACTGCACCGGGCTGTTCTGACTGCACGTACCGAGGTTTGGGAACATGGTGAACACCCCCTTACTTGATTTGGTGATTCCCCTTGAGAGGAGCTACGCATGTAACCACTTGAGACCCAACAAGTCATGGAGTTACCTCGCCTCGATAGAGCTACTGGACCAGTGGATGGATTAACACAGGGATGGGGATGCCGTTGGACCAGGGATGGATTAACACAGGGATGGGTGTGCTGTTTGACCTGTGAATGGAACAACACTGAGATGGGAACGCCGTTAATTCCATGCAACCAACTGGTATAGACCCTTGGTCGAAGCTGAGAACGGTAGATACCCGTGAGCGGCGGGATCAGGAAAGAGCAAGGCGGGGGTTAGAAATCTGTTAGAAATCGCTCTTCCGGAGGGGCTGCAAGAGAAAGCCTGGCCGGAGGAAAAGAGCCTCTGACCAGGCTTTTTATCTGGTGGAGATGAGCGGATTCGAACCGCCGACCTCCTGCTTGCAAGGCAGGCGCTCTCCCACTGAGCTACATCCCCGTACGACCTAAGAGAATCATACCACCCGGGCGAGGGGATATGAAGCTCCGGCGGGCAAAAGAGGCCGCACCCAAAAAGAAAAAATCCTTCTCCTCGCGGTTATAGGAACGGCGCGGCCTTGCTGTCTCCCGATGAATTAGCAGTGGAATATCGAGCACAGATTACCCGGTACTTGGGGCTATTTGAATTAATGGTTTGAGGATTGGCATTATAACCAAGTGGAATATCGAGGACGGATTACCCGGTACTTGGGGAACGGCGCCGCTTTGACACAGCCAGCGACCAGCAGCGATGGGGCCGCGGCGCGTGCTCGGAGGTATGGTTGTCTCTTCTGCGCCGCGAAGCCCCAGGAACCGCCGATGGTGGCGCGGGCAGGAGCGGCGAAGATATCCCTTCCCAAGCAGGGGAATAATCGATAAGAAGAACGATATGTCCGGATCGCGCGTGATCTCGAGATACGAAAAAGGGAGAAATGGCGCAGAGATCAAATTATTTTACATTATGTAAATAATATAAAGGGCGCAACGCGGATCTCGCCCTTGTCTATCCCCATCCGCCCAATGAAAAGTCCGCCTTCGAGGACCAATGGGAAGCAGAAAAGCCCGAGAAGCAATCGCTCCATAGCAGGGCCAGCAATGGGCGCGATTATTCAGCGAAGAACCAGGGACCGCTCGGCGCCGAGGTAATAAAACCATGTAAACCGCTAAAAAATGGGGGCTGCAGGGACTTTTCTTACATAATATAATTTTTACCGGGCATCTACTTGTATTGGCCGAGCAGCTCCCGAAACTCGTCTCCCTCCAGGGTCTCCCTCTCCAGGAGCACGCGGGCGATGCCCTCCAGGGCTTCCCGGTTCTTGAGGAGCAGGTTTTTCACCTTCTCGTAGTTGACGTTGAGGATCTTCTTTATGGCCCCATCGATGATCTCGGCGGTAGCCTCGCTGTAATCTCGCTCGGAACCATAGCCGTATTCTCCCAGTAGCAGCTTGGCCCCCCTCTCTATGCCTAGGGATATGGGGCCCAGCTCCTCGCTCATCCCGTAGTCCTCCACCATGCGCCGGGCCAGTAGGGTGGCCTTTTCCAGGTCGTTCTGGGCGCCGGTGGAAAGCTCCCCGAAGATGATCTCCTCGGCCGCCCTTCCTCCCAGGAGCACCGCCAGGCGGTCTTCCAACTCCGGCTTGGTGATGATATAACGATCCTCCTCCGGAAGCTGCATGGTCATGCCCAGCGAACCGATTCCCCGAGGTATCACGGTGATGCGGTGCACCGGGTCGGCGTTAGGGAGCAGCGAGGCGGCCAGCGCGTGTCCTACCTCGTGGAAGGCCACTACCTTACGCTCCTTCTCGCTCATGATGCGGCTCTTCAGCTCCAGCCCGCCGATAACCCGGTCGATTGCCTCCTCGAAGTCAGCCATCTCCACGAAGTCCTTGCCCTTGCGCGCCGCCAGCAGGGCGGCCTCGTTCACCACGTTGGCCAGGTCGGAGCCGGCGAAACCGGGTGTTCTTGCCGCGATCTTCTTCAGGTCAACGTCGGGAGCGGTCTTCACATCGCGGGAATGGACCTGGAGTATCTCCTCCCTGCCCTTGATATCGGGGCGGTCCACCGCTATCTGGCGATCGAACCTGCCCGGCCTGATGATGGCGGGATCCAGCACCTCGGGGCGGTTGGTGGCGGCCAGGATAATTACCCCGGTCTGGGGATCGAAACCGTCCATCTCCGAGAGGAGCTGGTTAAGGGTCTGTTCCCTCTCCTCGGTACCCCCGCTGGAGATGACCCCGCCCCGCACTTTGCCGATGGTCTCTATCTCGTCGATAAAGACTATGCAGGGAGCCTTCTCTTTGGCCTGCTCGAAGAGGTCCCGCACCCGGGCTGCCCCCACCCCCACGAACATCTCCATAAACTGGGAGCCGCTGATGGAGAAGAAGGGTACGTCCGCCTCTCCTGCCACCGCCCGAGCCAGCAGGGTCTTGCCCGTCCCCGGGGGTCCCACCAACAACACCCCCTTGGGGATGCGGGCGCCCAGCTTCTTGTATTTGTTGGGGTTTTTCAGGAAATCGATGATCTCCTGGAGCTCCATTTTGGCTTCGTCCAAGCCCGCCACCTGGCTGAAGGTGGTGCGGTCCCGGGAACGGTCGTATATCTTTACTTTGCTCTGACCGAAGGTAAGGGGGCCGGCACCCCCTCCCGCCCTGCGGAACATGCGCCTGATGACCAGGAACCACAACACCACGAAGAGAAGTATGGGGAAGATCAGCAAGTTGAACATGTCCCGGAACCAGGTGCTCTCCGTCTTGCCCGAGTATTCCACCCCCTTGGCCTGTAGCTGGCCAATCAGGTCCTGGATATCCGCGTCGGGAATCCTCTTGGTGATGAACCTTACCTCCGGTCCCCCCTCGCTCTCCCGGTAGACACCCTCGATGTTGGACTGGCTGATGGTCACCCGGACCACCTGTCCCTCCTCCAGCCTGGAGATGAACTCACTGTAACTCATCTCCCCGGGACCGAAGGGGTTGAAGAAAGCCCAGAAGAGCACCAGCCCCAGGGCGATCAAAGCGTATATCGCATATGCCAGGTTCCTGCGTCTCTTTACCGGTTCCATACTGATATTATAAACCATGGAGACATACGGGGTTACATGGATCCTATCACGGGCTAGAAGTAATCCAATTTTTCCTTACATGGATAAGCAACCCGGGAGAACGACCGCGCCACGTGCCCGGTCACCGGGGGATATATGGCACTCCCAGGTTAGCCAAAGGGAAGGGGATTAACACCGGGGGATATATGGCACTTCCAGGTTAGCCAAAGGGAAGGGGATTAGGACACGGAGTGCCTTCTTGGCGCATTGATCCGGCATAAATCCGCTTGCCTCCAACATGTAGACCGACTTCCCTCCCCTTTTCCCCGCCTGATACGGAAGATAGCGCCGTAGTACTGGCGGAGGCCTGCCGGTTATGCGGAGGAAGCGCACGGTGCGCAAGACCAGGACTTTTCCCGTTGAAAGGACAGCTCCCCTTTCCTTCGTTCCCCGCTGACGTGGAGGGATAACTCCTTAAGACCGGCGCAACGCCATCGGCCAGCTGGAGGGAGCGCACGATTCGCAAGGCCTACGGTTAGGTCCTTTAATTACTTTCCAAAAACCGTTGTGTTAATATATTAAAGGTTTCCACGAACTCAGGCGGGGTCCAGAAGGAAAGGGGTTAAAGTGAGCAAGATCACCATCGTTGGCGCTGGCATCTCCGGTTTAACCGCTGCCATCATCCTGGCCCGCGAAGGCCACGAGGTGGAGGTAATAGAGAGGCGAGATGGCGTGGGTGGCCCAGCCAGGGACATGGAGACCGGTGAGCGGACTTACGTGATGGCCGACGGCACACCCATGGAACTGGAAAAGATCTCCAGGTACGTGGGGTTCGATATATCTCCCCCCACCATGCCCATCCACTACACCCGCATCGTCGCCTTCGGTAAACGCTACGACACCCTATTTCCCCGCAACGTCCCCGCGGTGCTGGTGGAACGCGGACCCCGAGAGAGTTCCATCGACATGTACTTGTATCGAATGGCGGCGGAACACGGGGTTAAGTTCTCCTTCAACACCCCCATAAAGACCAGAAAGGACTTCGATCAGCTCCCTGATAACACCATCCTGGCCACCGGGCTCTTCAGGGACACCTACGAAGCCCTGGGCATACCCCACGTGCGAGTCTACGGCTACATCGCCTACGGCATGCGAGAAAACTGGGGAGGGCCGCCGGTGGTACTCTACATCGACCGGTATACCCGCGATTACGCCTTCTTCTCCACCATCAACGGGATGGCGGGAGCACTCCTCTTCCAGCGGGGCATCCCCCTATCGGCGGAGGCAAAAGAGTGGTTCCCCCGCCAGCTCATGGAGGACGAGGGGATAGAATTCCTGGAATGGATCCCCTTGGATGTGGGGGTCCTGCCCATGGGGTCCTTTCACAACCCCCGGCTCTTCCATGAACGCTTTATCCTCACCGGGACGCTGGCGGGATTCCAAGACCCGGTTCTGCTCTTCGGAGTGCATGGCGCCCTGGTCTCGGGGAAGATAGCGGCAATGGCCCTTCGAGACCGGGAAGGGGCGCAAAAGGAGTTCAACCGCATGAACCGCTTCTGGAAGCTATCCTTCCTGAACAGGAAATTCGTGGAATATACCTTTCCTTATGGACTGCATGCAGCTTCCCGCATGGGGATGGAGTTATACCCCTATTACTATAAATACCTCTCCAGGTACAGCTTCATCTTCATCCCCGGCTGGTTGAGGGTCTAGCTCTGGATAAACTCGAGAAAAAGCCGAGCGTTCTTGGACACGGAATTTACTTGAAAACATCGAGGAGGAAAGAGATGAAAGTTCTGGTTTTGGGAGGGGGAATGGCGGGGCTTTGCGCCGCCTGCAACCTGGTGGATTTCGAGATAGAGACAACCCTAGTGGAGTCCACCGATATGCTGGGAGGAAGGGCTTCATCCTGGAAAGATCAAGAGGGAGATACCATAGACAACGCTCTGCATGTCTTCTTTCCTCATTATCTTAACTGCCTCAACTTCCTAGCCAAGGTGGGAGCGGAAAAGCTGCACTGGACCAAGGGCATGTCCGTCTACGACCAGCAGGGCAGGAGAGGGGACCTGCCCATGGGAGGTGGCTGGAATCGGGTGCTCCAGGCCTTCAACTTCTCCACCATGTCCAAGCTGGATCAACTGAGCATGAGCTATGCCATCGCGGCGGCAAGCCTCATGTCCGACCTGGCCCTGGAAAGATCCGACCAGATCACCTTGTTGGAATGGTTCAGGCGCCACGGAATGACCGCCAGGGCCATAGACCATTTCCGTCCCTTCGGCGCCGGGCTCACCTTCCTAGAGCTCAACCAAGTCTCCGCAAAATCCCTGATTTACTGGATACGTTCGGTGGAGTGCAAGGAGATGTTCACCCGTCCGGGGATCGGTTTCGCCAACGGGGGGCTGGGAGAGATCTACGCGGAGCCCGCCAAGAGATACATTGAGGAACGAGGAGGCAAGGTGGAATTGGGACGGAGGGCCGTCTCCCTCAAGGTAAAGGGAAACCAGGTGAAGGGAGTGGAGATGGCCGACGGGGAGACCCTCACCGCCGATGCCTACGTCTGCGCCCTACCCTACTACGAGCTCCGCTTTATCCTCCCCGAGGAAGCGCTGGATTACCACTATTTCCTGAACCTTTGGCGCCTGGAGGAGGCGCCCTCCCTCTCCGTGCAGATATGGTTCGACCGCTTCGTTACCGAGATGACCTACATCGCCGCCAAGATGCGAGGCATCTTTAACTGCTTCGCCGACCTGAACCGCATCGTACCCCGATTCGCCCAGCAGGCGCATGGCTCCATGGTGGAGTTCGTGCTCACCCCCGCACATCACCTGGTAAATCTGCCCAACCAGCGCATCGTGGATATGGTGTTGGAGGAATTCCGCCAGATCATCCCCGAGGCGGAGGAAGCGGAGGTGCGCAAGTGGGCGGTGGTAAAACAGCGTCAGGGGATCTTCGCTCAAAGACCAGGGATAGACCGTTTCCGCCCGGTGCAGCGTACCCCCTACCCCAACTTATACCTCTGTGGCGATTATACCCGCACCTTCATCTCCGCGGGCATGGAGAACGCCTGTGCCTCCGCCAACCTGGCGGTGGGGTACCTGTTGGAGGACTTCCAGGACCGGCACGTCCAGCTCTTTTCCAAACCCAAATACTTCACCCCTTACCTGCGCGCGGGATTCTACGGGGCTGCGGCTGCCCTCTCCATCTGGAAGCTGGCGGCCAGGGGAAGAAAGCGACAATAATGGCATGGAATCGGGCGAGAGTCAAGGGGAAAGGAGCCGGTGGAAGAAAATTCTCGTCGGTTCGCTAGTACTGTTCATGGCGCTGGCGGCGGGAATGGCGACGCGCTGGGTGGGGGGACGGGGAAAGGAGGGAATCCGGCAAGACGGAGTCGAATGGGCCGAGGAGGCCGCCCGGGAGGAGAATCCTCCCTCGCCACAGGCCCACACCGCTCCAATCACCGGGCTTAAACTCGTCACTCACCTGCAGGTGGAGGCGGGTCCCAAATCGGTGGAGACCCTGCCGGATGGCCATCACATCTTCGTAAACGACCTCTATGCCCTCAAGTGCTTTGTCTTCGACATCGACAGCTATCAACGCTCCATGACCATCCCCATGGGGGACGAGCCGGTGGAGATGGACTGCTCTCCCGACGGTAGGTTGGCCTGGGTCTCCCTATATCATTCCTCCCGGGTGGCGGCGGTGGACCTTTCCACCGGAACCATCGTGGGATACGCCCCCACGGGCAAAGGGCCCAAGGAAGTGGGAGTGAGCCCGGACGGAAGGTGGGTCTACGTGGCCAACTGGGAATCCAACTCGCTCTCCATCATCGACGCCCCATCCCGAACCCGCGTGAAGGAAGTGCCCCTCTATGGTACCCCTAGGGGCATATGCTTCTCCCCCGACGGCGCCTACGCCTACGTATGCGTGATGGGTGGAAATACCCTGGCTGTCTTTACCCCTCAGGAGGGAAACCAGCTTGTCGCCCAGGTAGGTTGCGGGGAGCACCCCCGGCACGTGGTCTGCTCCCGCGACGGTCACTACCTCTATGTGAGCAACAGCAACCCCTGTACCATCACCCGGATCGACCGCACCACCGCCGCCATCACGGGAACCGCCAAGGTGGGAAGCAAACCCCGCACCATCGCTCTTTCCCCCGATGACCGCTACCTCTTCGTATGCAACTACGACGATGACAACACCGTTGGTTGCGTGGATACCGCCACTATGCGACAGATCTTCACCGCGCCCTGCTCCCGGCCCATCGGGCTATGCGTGTCCAAGGATGGGGACCGGGTATTCGTCTCCAACTACGCCCCGCCGCGTATATCCGTCTTCCAGGTGTTGCGGGGAGAATAGCTTTGGGTAGGGCTCTGGCCAGCAGCTAAGGAGTTAGACGCGTTATTCTATGGGGATAAGCCGTTTTCGTTCACGGTCATTAAAGAAATTTTTGATCGCCGGGGAAGAGATGGGATTTGCGCTTCTAAGCGCTTCTAAGGAGCACGCCGTCTTCGGCCACGGTCCCGGGCAAGCAGCCATAATTATTACATAATGTAATTATTTAAATAATGCAATTATTTAAAGGGAGGGGAGGCGCTCAGCTGTGCCACTGGATCTTTTTCCTGATCCCGCCGCCCATGCGGTCGCGCAGGATCAGTCCCTCCATTAGCCAGGGGATATCCCCTTTTTT
>FWPV01016868.1_pt1 | contig 10216 bp, 9 predicted proteins | sample 2228371 | NCBI WGS metagenome assembly FWPV01 (sample SAMEA103939776, study PRJEB20133) | metagenome
CGATCCGGTTGGGCTCCATCGGTTCTCCACGCGGCTCGACGTACAGCGAGAGTGTGAACGATGGCTTGAGCGCGAAGGCTCGCGACTTGGCGGGCACGTCGCTGAAGGGTTGTTTGCGAAGGCTTGCGGCGCTCGCGCCTTTCGTGCATGGCCCCAGGATCCGTCCATCGGCCTCGGAGAGCTCATGGGCCCGCCCCTGCAGGACCTTGTCACGGACGGTCTCCCAGTCCCGTCGGATCTGTTCCTCGATCGGTCCGGTGGGTTGCCATAGGGTCACCGAGTGGATGGGGAACTCCTCCTTCGGCCTCCCGGGGAGGTGCTCGAAGAAGACGAACAGGATCTTGAGCTTCTTCCGGACGCTCGCGCTCGCCCACGTCTCCCGCCAGATCTGGTCGAAGTCGATCAGCGAGATGACCGTGCGTTCCTTGATCCGGGGGCCGTTCGAGGTCATCTCGAGGGGGACCGTCTTCAGCTCGATCCCGGCGGCCGGGAAGTCCGGCCCGGCGCTCGGGTTGGGAGGGATCCCGAACCAGGCCTCGACAGCGTGTCCCGCCTCCTGGCGGCCCCGGCGCGGATCCTCCGCGGTGAACCGTGCCCCCGGGATGTCTCCCAGCCGGAGCCCCTCGAGCAGGGCGGCACGGGCCAGGATCTCCTCCTCCGTCGCCGTCCGGTGGTCGAAGCGCTCCATGGCTTCCGCTCGCTGTGCCTGCGCCGTAGCGTACGGCACGACGGAGGGCGGCTGGGGCTGGTGTTACCCTCATCGCGCGGATGAGCAGCGAGAACGAGATGCGCGAGGCCCTCGCGCGAGAGCTCTACTGGGCCGAGGAGGCGACGCCGCGGGCTCGGATGGACACGACGAGCGTGCGGGATGCCCTCCACGACTTCGCCCTGCTCATGCGGCAGGACGAGAAGCAGGTGATCCCGCGGGGGGAGCCGAACCTGGCCTCGCGGCGGCGGTGGCGGCGGCGGCTCAAGGTGCGGCTGTTCCGCCTGTTCCGTCCGATCTCGTGGCGGTACGACCGGCTCCTGGCGGACCTCGGGGAGCTCACCGCGGCCCTGGCCGACCGGGTGGCCGTGCTCGAGGCCGAGGTCGAGCGCCTGCGCGCCGGACGCGACGACGAGCGGAGCGGAAGGTGAGGATCGCCGTCGTCCACCCGCAGACGCCGTTCGTGCACGGCGGCGCGGAGACCCACACCGAGGCCCTGGTGCGGGCGCTGCGGCAGGCCGGGCACGAGGCCGAGGAGGTGGTCGTCGCGGGCAAGTGGTACCCGGCGACCGAGCTGCTGCACCAGATGGCCGTGTGGCGCTCGCTCGACCTCTCCGAGTCCAACGGGCTGCCCATCGACATGGTCATCGCGCTGAAGTTCCCCGCCTACCTCGTGCCCCACGAGCGCAAGGTGGTCTGGCTCATCCACCAGCACCGCAGCGCGTACGAGCTGTGGGACCACCCGGAGTTCGCGGACCTCTCCAAGCAGGAGGAGGGCCCCGCCGTCCGCGACATGATCTGGCAGGCGGATCGGATCGCCCTCGGCGAGGCCAAGCGTATCTTCACGAACTCCCGCAACGTGCAGGAGCGCCTGTGGCGCTCGCTCCGCCTCTCGAGCGAGCCGCTGTACCACCCCTCACCGGTCGTCGAGGCCCTGAAGGACCGGGAGCCCGGGCCCTACGGCGAGGCGATCTTCTACCCGAGCCGGCTGGAGCCGCTGAAGCGGCAGGCCCTCGTGGTCGAGGCCATGCGCCACGTGCGGACCCCCGTGCGGCTCGTCCTGGCCGGGGGCGGGCCCGACGAGCCCGAGATCCGGACCCGGGCGCGCGAGCTCGGGGTGGCGGACCGGGTGGAGCTGGCCGGGCGCGTACCCGACGAGCGCCTGCACGAGCTCTACCTCGGGGCGCTCGCCGTCTACTACGGCCCCTACGACGAGGACTACGGCTACGTGACGCTCGAGGGTTTCGCCGCCCACCGGCCGGTGGTCACGCTCACCGACGCCGGCGGGCCCCTCGAGTTCGTGACCGACGGCGAGACCGGGCTCGTCGTGCCGCCGGAGCCGAGGGCGATCGCGGAGGCCTTCGACCGCCTCTACGTGGACCGCGCCCTCGCCAAGCGCCTCGGGACCGCGGGTCACGCGGTGCTGCGGGAGCGGGTCCCCACCTGGCCCGAGGTCGTCGCCCGCCTCACGGAGTAGCAGGTGGCGAAGGTCTCGCTCCCGAGGCGGGTGGTGGGCAGGGTCCGGCGCCTGTTCCGCTGGGACCACCGGCTCGAACCCCGGATCGCGTACCTCGCGCCGATGCCCCCGGCGCCCACGGGCGTCGCGACGTACGCCCGGGCGGTGCTCGATGGCCTCGAGCGGATCGGCTACCGGGAGCACGCGATCCGGCCGATCTGGCCGATCGAGCCGAAGCACGAGGCCCAGATCCCGTGGCACGTGCTCGGCGTGTACCACCTCGGCAACAACGTCGAGTTCCACCGCGACATCTACCGGCACGCCATCCAGACGCCGGGGCTCGTGGTGATCCACGACCTCGCCCTCGACGACTTCGTCCGCGGGCTCATCGCCGCCGGCGACCCCCTGGGGCACCAGGCGATGCGGGAGGGACTGCTGAACGCGCCGAGGCTCGCCTCGTTCGAGGAGGCCCTCCGGAACGAGCCCCTGCGGGTGCCCCTCGTCGCGCACGTCGCGCGGCGGGCGCGAGGGATCGTCGTGCACTCGCCCTTCGTCGAGCGCTACCTGCGCGCCTTCGGCTGCCGCACGCCCGTGTACGTCGCGCCCCACCCCGTCGTGGAGCGCGAGGAGGCCGTCCGCGCCGCCGAGCACGAGGCGGCCGTGCTGCGCGCCCGCCTGGAGCCGATGGGCATGCGCTCCCTCGTGCTCGTCGCGGGGGACCTGAACGAGGCGAAGCTGATCGACCGGGTGGTGGCGGCGGTGGCCCGGCTCCCCGAGCGCGTGCACCTCGCCCTCGTCGGCCGTCGGATCGAGGGGTACGACGTGGATGCGGTCGTCCGCTCGAGCGGGCTCGGCGCGCGCCTCACCCTGCGAACGGACGTGCTGGACGCGGAGTTCCTCGCGTGGCTCTGCGCGGCCGACGTCGTCGTGGACCTGCGTCATCCCCACCGGGGCGAGGTCTCCGGGACGCTCGCCCGCGCGATGCAGTGCGGGAGGGCGAGCGTCGTGAGCGGGACGGGCACGTACCTGGATCTCCCGTCCGAGCTCGTCGTGCACGTCTCGCCCGGGCCCATCGAGCCGGAGGAGCTCGCGGCGGTCCTCGAGCGGCTCCTCGAGGACGACGAGCGCCGGCGCCGGATCGGCCAGGCCGCGCGGGCCCACGTCGCCGAGCTCGCGCGCTCGGACGCCACGGCGCGCGTGTACGCCCGCGCGATCGACGGGACGCTCGCGCTGCTCGCCGACCCCACCCGCCGGGCCCTGGCGCGGTGGGCGGGCGCGCTGGTGGACCTCGGGATCACCGAGGCCGACCTCGAGCTCGGGTACGGCGTGAGCTACGCCCGGGCGCTGGCCGAGTTCGTCCCCTCCCGCCCTCCGGAGGGTCAGGGGACAGGGTAGGGGGTAGAGCGGACCCCCTACGGGTCGGGTCCGGCCCGGGCGGCCCCGGCCGAGAGCCGGCGCAGCACCGGGGGCAGGGCCACCGCCTGCTCGAAGGGCCCGTAGACCACGACCTCGGGTGGGGGATCCACCTCACCTCCCCGCAGCACCGGCCCGGGGGTATGGCGCCTGCCATCCGGCCGGTACCAGGTGAGCTCCCCCGAGGGGGACCGCCTCACCCGCCAGCCGTGCTCGTGGACGAGGCGGTGGTGGAAGCCGCAGACGATCGCGAGGTTCTGCATCGTCGTCGCACCCCCGAGGCGGTAAAAGACGAGGTGGTGGGCCTCGCAGAAGGCCCGGGTGCCGCAGCCGGGGAAGGTGCAGCCCCCGTCCCGGTACCAGAGCTGGCGCAGCATCCAGGAAGGCGGCTGAGGCCGCTTTGCCACCCGGGAGAGGATCCGGCCGGTCCTCGTCTCGTGCACGTGCTCGCTCGCCCCGGTGCAGGAAAGGCGCTCGGCCGAGGCCGGGCCCGCCACCCCGCCCCCCTCGAGGAGCGCGGGCCGCTCCGCCCCCACCTGGGCGTGGAGCACGAGGGTGGCCCGCACCCGGGGAAGGGAGGCCCCCTCCGGCGCCGCCCGCTCACCGGCGGCGCCCCCCTGCCCGGCTCCCCCCTGCGTGCACAGCGCGACCAGGGCATCGGCCCGGCGGGCCTCGGCGTAGCGGGGGTGCTCCTCCCCGGGCATCACCGGGACCATGCGGGCGGCCCCCTCGATCGCCGCGGCGAGCCTCGCCCCCTCGCAGGCGGCAAGATCGGCCTCCAGGTGGAAGCGCCTGCCCCCGTCGTAGAGGTACCAGCGGCAGGACCGCTCCCGGAGGAGGCGCTGCTCCTGCTCGGCCCCGAGGCGCTCCTCCTGCTCCCCCCGGCGCCTGATCGCCCCGTAGGAGACCCGCCGCGCCCAGGCGATGAGGCCCTGCTCGCTTGAGGGGGTGGCGAACCGGGCGAGCTCGAGCACCGCATCCTGCCCGAGCAGGCCCTGCGAAAGGGCTCCTTCCAGCCGGGGGAGGTGCGGGAGGGCCCGGGCGGCCGCCACCATCCGGCGGGCCTTCCAGGAAGACACCCCGTAGCGCATGGCGATCAGGTGGGCGGCATCCCTTGCCCCCTGCTCCCGCCAGGCGCCGGTGCGATCGAGCTCGCGGATCAGCCGCAGCATCCGGGCGAAGGCCGCGCCGGCCTGCGCGTGGGCGGCATCGAGCTCCGCCAGGGGATCGGCCACCCCTCCCCCCGGACCGGGTCCGGGCTGCTCCAGCGTCTCGAACATGGGTTCGAGGCTACCGGTGCGGCCCCCCGGGGTCTGTGACGCAGGTCACATCCGGCGAACTTTTTCTCCGGGATCGAGCGCTTGGCGAGGACGGGGTCCCGTGGGGAGGACGAGGTTCCTCGCGGGGCCTGAAGAGTGGCCGGGGGGTCGGTTCACGCACGTATAGACTGGCCCACCCATGGTGGGGGCACGGACGGTGGGGGTCCTCGCGCGGAACCCTCGGTTGCGCGCCGCCCTCGTCGTGCTCGTGCTCCTCCTCAGCATCTTCGTGGCCTGGCACCTCGTGGGCCCCGCGCTCCACGAGGGGATGGACCTGCTCGGTCTGTGCGTCGTGGTCCTGGCCATCGCCGCTGCGATCGGCCCCCCGCCGGGAGCTGTGTCGGTCGCCGACGGGTCCGCCCGGGCGCCGACGATCGCGGTCCGTCGCCCCCTGCGGGCGCGCACCACCCTCGGCGGGCGACACCCTCCCGACCTCGGCGACGTCCTTCGGCGTTGATCCCCCTCCGCCCCGCGGTTCCGACGTAGCGAGGAGGAGGGAGGACCATGAGAACCATGAGGAAGCGCATCCCGCTCGCGGCCGGTGCCGCCCTCGCGCTGCTGCTCGCGGCCTGCGGCGGTGGCGCGGAGACGCAGGACGGATCCACCGGGCCGCGCGTGATCGAGATCGTCGCCCTCGACGAGCTCCGCTTCGAGCCGGAGCGCGTGACGGTCCAGGCCGGTGAGACCGTCCGCTTCGTGGTCACGAACGAGGGCGAGGCCGTGCACGACTTCTTCGTGGGCACGGAGGAGGAGCAGGCCGAGCACGAGCGCGAGATGGCCGAGATGGGCGGGATGGGGCACGGTGACGAGGAGGCCCTCACGCTCGATCCGGGGGAGACCGGAGAGCTCACGGTGACCTTCGAGGAGCCGGGGGAGGTCCTCTACGGCTGCCACCAGCCCGGTCACTACGCGGGCGGCATGGTCGGCACGATCACCGTCACCTGATCGCGCAGGGCACGGGCCCGGGGGTCCCGGGGGTCCGGGGCCTCCGGGTCCTCGCGTCGGCCCCCGGCCGGGTGGACGGCGATACCCCAGGAGGGTATACTCGCGTCGCAGCACGTAGAGGGCAGGAAGGTATGCCATGGCCGGGTATAGCATGAACAAGAAGGAGCTCCAGGACCGGCTCCGCCGGATCGAGGGGCAGGTCCGGGGGATCCAGCGCATGGTCGAGGAGGACCAGTACTGCATCGACATCCTCACGCAGGTGAACTCCGTGGTCGCGGCGCTGCGGGCCGTCGGGCTCGGGCTCCTCGACGACCACGTGCGCCACTGCGTGCGGGAGAGCATCGAGCGGGGAGGCGGGGACGAGAAGGTCGAGGAGCTGCTCGCCGCCGTGGCTCGGTTCAGCGGGAGGTGAGCTCGGTGGGTGGGCGACGGACGACCACGATCCCCGTCGAGGAGGGCCTGCGAGAGCGGGCCGAGGAGCGAGCGCGGGAGCTGCGGCTCGACGTGCTCGGCATGACCTGCGGCTCCTGCGCCGCGCGGGTGGAGCGGACGCTCAACCGCCTGCCCGGCGTCGAGGCGTCCGTGAACTTCGCCACCGGCGAGGCCGTCGTGCGCCTCTCGGAGGCCGCCCCCACCTTCGAGGTCCTCCGCCAGGCCGTGCAGGAGCGGGGGTACGACATCCGGTTCCACGTGGACGAGACCGAGGAGGCCCAGCGCCGCGAGGAGCGGGCGTGGCTTCGTCGGCTCGTCGTGGCCTGGCCCCTCGGACTGGCCACCATGGCCCTCGCGATGCTGTGGCCGGAGCATGCCTGGGCGCGCTGGCTGTCGCTCGCGCTCGCCACGCCGGTGCAGCTCTACGCCGGCTGGCCGTTCCTGCGGGGGGCGGCGATCCGCGCGCGGGCGCGCACGGCCAACATGGACACGCTCATCGCGCTCGGCACGCTCGCGGCGTACGGGTACTCGGTGGTGGCGCACCTCGCCTCCCTCGACGAGCTCCGCGCCGGGGGCCACGTGCCACACCTCTACTTCGAGAGCGCCGCGGTGATCGTCGCGTTCATCGCGCTCGGGCGCTGGCTCGAGGCGCGGGCGAAGGGGCGCGCCTCCCAGGCGATCAAGCGGCTGCTGGAGATGGGGGCGAAGGACGCCCGCGTGATCCGGAACGGCAAGGAGCTGAAGGTCCCCGTGGACGCGGTGAAGCCGGGCTGGATCTGCAAGGTGCTCCCGGGCGAGAAGATCCCCGTGGACGGCCGCGTCCTCGAGGGCACGGCGGCGGTGGACGAGTCGGCCCTCACCGGTGAGTCCGTGCCGGTCGAGAAGGGGCCGGGGGACGAGGTCGCCGGCGGGACGGTGGACACCGACGGGGTCCTCGTCATCGAGGCCACGCGCGTCGGCCAGGACACGGCGCTCGCGCAGATCGCGCGGCTCGTGGCCGAGGCCCAGGGGTCGAAGGCGCCCATCCAGCGACTCGCGGACCGCGTCTCGGGTGTGTTCGTCCCCATCGTCATGGCCATCGCGGTGGTGACGGGGATCGTCTGGTACGCGCTCGAGGGGACCGTCGAGGGGGCGCTCGTGCCGGCCGTGGCCGTCCTCATCATCGCGTGCCCCTGCGCGCTCGGGCTCGCGACGCCCGCGGCGCTCATGGTGGGGACGGGGCGCGGCGCCCAGATGGGGATCCTGATCCGCGGCGCCGAGGTGCTCGAGCGGGCCCACGCGGTGGACGTGGTCGTCTTCGACAAGACCGGCACGCTCACCGAGGGGCGGATGCGTCTCGTGGACGTGTTCGGCTGCGTGGAGACCCTGGAGCGCGCCGCGGCCGTGGAGGCCGGCAGCGAGCACCCCATCGCCCGGGCCATCGTGGAGGGCGCCCGGGAGCGAGGGGTGGAGATCCCGGACGCGAGCGACGCGCGGACGGTCGCCGGGCTGGGCGCTCGCGCCAGGCTCGGGCAGGAGGAGGTCCTCGTCGGCCGGCGGGCGTTCCTGGAGGAGCGGGGCCTGCGCGTCCCGCCCTCGATCGAGCACGCCGCGGGGCGGTTCGAGGCCGAGGGCAAGACCGTCGTCTGGGTGGGCTGGGGCGGTGTCGTGGCCGGGGTCCTCGCCGTGGCCGACACGCTGAAGCCCGGCGCGGCGGAGGTCGTGCGGGCCCTGCAGGGGATGGGTGTCGAGGTCGTGCTCCTCACCGGCGACAACCGGGTGACCGGTGCGGCCATCGCGGAGCAGGTCGGCATCCGGCGGGTGCTCGCGGAGGTGCTCCCCGAGGGGAAGGTGGAGGCGATCCGGTCCCTCCAGGCGGAGGGTCGGGTGGTCGCCATGGTCGGCGACGGCATCAACGACGGGCCGGCCCTGGCCCAGGCGGACCTCGGCATCGCCCTCGGGACGGGGACCGACGTCGCGATCGAGGCGGCCGACATCACGCTGATCCGCGACGACCTCGCCGGGGTGGTGCGGGCGCTCCGGCTCGCCCGCAGGACGTTCCGGACGATCCAGGAGAACCTGGTCTGGGCGTTCGGCTACAACGTCGCGGCGATCCCGCTCGCGGCCGCCGGCCTCCTGAACCCGATCATCGCGGCGGCGGCGATGGCCGCGAGCTCGGTCTCGGTGCTCACGAACTCGCTCCGCCTCCGCCGGTTCGGGAGGGACGCGAGGACGCCGTGACCCCCGCCGGGGGCGGGCCAAGGTAGCCTGACGGGAAAGGATGGAAGGATGACGCAGGTGAAGGCGACCACGAACGTCGTCGAGGTGACGGACGAGAACTTCCAGCAGGTCGTCATCGAGGGCTCGAAGGAGCGCCCGGTGGTGGTGGACCTGTGGGCGGCCTGGTGCGGGCCGTGTCGGGTGATCGGCCCGATCCTCGAGAAGATCGCCGAGGAGCGCAAGGGGGCGTTCCTCCTCGCGAAGATCAACGTGGACACGGAGAGCGTCGGCCAGGCGCTGCTGCAGGCCGTGCGCTCCCAGGGCATCCCGACGATCGTCGCGTTCCGGGACGGGAAGGCCGTGGACATGTTCATCGGGGCCTACCCGGAGCCCGCGGTGAACGAGTTCATCGACCGGCTCCTGCCGACCCCGGCGGACCTGGAGGCCATCATCAACCTCCCGGGCTCGCGCCGCCTGCTCGTCTGGGACCTGGATGCCCGCCGGAAGGTCCACGACGCCCCCTTCGCGGGCCGGGGGGTGTTCCGGGCGCCGCGAACACGGTCCGACTACGTGCTCTGGGTTACCCAGCCGGCCGAGGGACGCCTCCGGGACGCGCCGGAGCAGGCCGTCAGTGGAGAGTGAGCCATTATGCAGGCGCCGTGCCTCCTGCTGCTTGGCTGTCTCGCCGTCCTGGGCCAGACGCCGGTCATCGAGACTCCGGCCGCGGCCGACTGGCACACGGTGGCCGACAACAACGCCCCAGGGGCCGAGATGGCCGTCGAGACCGTCGCCGAGGAGGGGCTGACGTGGCTCAAGTGGACCGTCGTCACCAACACCGACGGCCAGTTTACGGGCTACCAAGCCCAGCGGGACATCGCCCTCGACCTCAGCGGCGCCGAGACCCTCCGCTGGCGGTGGAAAAGCTCCGGCCGCTACCTACAGCTCCAGTTCTGGGCCGGCGACCGGCTGGCCTACTGGGACACCGACGGCCTCCAGCCGGGGCGGTGGCGCACGGAGACCCTGGCACCCTCGCGCTTCCGATTCCTGGGCGGCTTCCAGCACGCCGACTGGGCGCGCATCACCCGCGTCGGCCTCCGAATCGCGGACTCCTTCGCCGGCTACGACGAGGGAACGCGTTACGAGATGGGGCTGCACTACCTTCGCGCCTACGGCCCCCTGGGGCAGCCCGGGCCGCGGCCGCCCGCCCCGCCCAACCTGCCCCTCGACGACGCGCCGGACGCCCTCACCGTCGCATCCGACCGCTACCGCCTCGAGCTGAGCAAGGCCAAGCTGGCGCTCCAGCTCTACCTGCCGGGGGAAGGCGGCCTGGCGCCGGTGTCTCCCTCCGGGCTGTTCTACGGCTTCGACGTGGAGAAGGGGCGATCCTTCGACGCCCAGCCCGTCTATGAGGTCGTCGAGCAATCGCCGCAGCGGGTCGTGATCGCGGCGGCCGCCGAGCTTCCCCTCCCGACCCGCGACGCCATCCTGATCACCTTCGTCTGCCTGCCCGACCGCTTCTACACGGCCGTCAAGTACCACACGCCTCTGGACTGGGGCTATCTATGCACGCGCTTCGCCCCCTCCGGCGACGCCGTGAAGGGCCTCTTCGACCACTACGCCTTCCGCGACGCCTCCGGAACCCTTCACCGCGGCTCCTTCGCCGAGTACCAGCCCCGGGCGGGCTTCGGCCTCTCGACCTTCGACACCGACGGCGACTACGTCAGCGCCTTCTCGGCCGAGAGGCCC
>FWPV01016872.1_pt1 | contig 10216 bp, 6 predicted proteins | sample 2228371 | NCBI WGS metagenome assembly FWPV01 (sample SAMEA103939776, study PRJEB20133) | metagenome
GGCTCGCCTGCTGCAGCGTCAGCTTCTTCACCAGCGCGCCGCTGATCTGGTCGAAAGGCTGGATCGAAGCAGGCTTGTGCTCGGCCACGCGCGCACCGACCAGCACGCCCGGCGCCACCTCGATGGCCTCGGTGTTGCGGCCGTTCTTCAGCACATCCTCCGAAAAAACCGCCTGCAGCAGCTTCTGGTTGCCCAGCATCGCGTTGTCCGTGCCGGCGCGCGCTATCCAGCCGCTGGTCTGCGGCTGAGCCTTGATCAGCTCGGCTGCCGGCTTCAGGCTGTCGGACTGCTCGAACAGCGTGTTGCTGAACGACTCCGCCAGTTCGGCGAATCTGCGCGAAGCAAGCTGCTTTTTCAGTTCCGCCTCGATCTCCGGGCGCGCCTCCTCGAAGCTCTTGCCTTTGCCGCCGCGCACCGCTGCGAGACGGATGATGTGCCAGCCGAATTCGCTCTCCACCGGCGCCGAGATCTCGCCGGGCTTCATCGAGAACACCGCGTCGTCGAAGGCCTTCACCATCGAGCCGCGCTCGAAGAAGCCGAGGTCGCCGCCGTTGGCCGCGGATCCCGGATCCTGGGAATGCTGCTTCGCCAGCGCGGCAAACCCGGCCGGATTCTTTTTCAGCTGGGCATGCAGTTCGTCGGCCTTCGCCTTTGCCTTCTTTTTGGCTTCCGCACCGTCACCCTCGGGCGTGATCAGGATGTGGCTTGCCTGGCGTGATTCGCGGACTACAAAGCGCTTGGCATTCTCGTCGTACGCCCTGCGCACATCGGCTGCCGCGGGCTGCAGCTGCCCGGCGAGGGCGTCGGCGCTCAGGGTCACAAACTCGATGCGCACCTGCTCCGGAGTGCGGAACTCGTCCTGGTGGCTGTCATAGTATTTTTTTGCCGCATCGGGCTCCAGCTTGACCTGGGGCAGGAAACGGTCAGCGGAGAATGTGAAATGGCTGACCTCGCGCTGCTGCTCCGAGATGCGCAGCAGCAGTGCAGCTTCCGCACGCGACACGAAAGCGGATCCGGCGTACGGGTGGGTCACGTGGTCGACCAGGATGTCCTGGCGCACGCGCTGCTCGAATATGAGCGGTGTCATCCCCTGCGCCTGCAGCACTTGCTCGTAGCGGGCGTAGGAGAACTTGCCGTCCTCCTTGAAGGCATCGACGTTGGCGACGATTTCCTGGATCTGCCGGTCGCTGACCGCGAGGCCGGAGCGCACCGCGCGCTGCATCAGCAGCTGCTGCTGCACCAGGTTGTCGAGCACCGACAGCCGCAACTCCTGGCTGTCGAGCAGCGCCGGATCCAGACGTCCTCCCGACACGTTGCGCAGCATGTCCTGGCGTTCCTGCAATGCCTGCGTAAACTCGGCTTGCGATATCCGGTAGTCACCCACCGTGGCCACGCTGCCACCGCCGCTGGATCCCTGGAAATAGGAGTCGATGCCGAAGAACGCAAACGGCGGGATGACCACCACGAAAATCCCGATCATGACCTTTTTGCGGTGCTTCTCGATCAGTCCGAACATGTGCTCTCCTCGCTGCGGCGCCCGAGCGGGCGCCCATAAGAAAAAAGGCGAACCGGGTTCGCCTTTTTTACGATAGCTGGCGGAGTGGACGGGACTCGAACCCGCGACCCCCGGCGTGACAGGCCGGTATTCTAACCAACTGAACTACCACTCCTAAAATTTCTGGTGGGTGCTGACGGGATCGAACCGCCGACATTCGCCTTGTAAGGGCGACGCTCTACCAGCTGAGCTAAGCACCCGTCATCCGCACCCGCCGCTCACGCGACGCAACACCCTGCGAAACAAAGGGCCGAATTGTAGCCCAACGCGGCCCCGAATTCCAGCCCGATTTGGGTTCCGGGATCAATGCTTGATTGCGGCGGGCGCCGTGCTGTCGCCGGCCGGCGGCACCGGCACGCTGTCGGCCTCCGGCAGCGGCTCCGGCTTGCGTTCCAGCGCCAGTTCGAGCACCCGGTCAATCCATTTCACCGGCTGGATGTCGAGCTTGTTCTTGACGTTGTCCGGGATTTCCCTGAGATCCTTGACGTTCTCCTCGGGAATCAGCACGGTCTTGATGCCGCCACGGTGCGCCGCCAGCAGCTTCTCCTTGAGTCCGCCGATCGGCAGCACCTCGCCGCGCAGGGTGATCTCGCCGGTCATCGCCACGTCGGCACGCACCGGAATCCCGGTCAGCACCGACACCATCGCGGTGCAGATGCCGATGCCGGCGCTGGGACCGTCCTTCGGCGTCGCGCCCTCCGGCAGGTGGATGTGGATGTCGTTCTTCTGGTAGAAGTCCGGATGGATGCCGAGGCGCTGCGAACGCGCCCGCACCACCGACATTGCAGCCTGCACCGACTCCTGCATGACCTCGCCAAGCTTGCCGGTGGTGGTCATCTTGCCCTTGCCGGCCATCGTCGCCGCCTCGATCGACAGCAGTTCGCCGCCCACCTCGGTCCATGCCAGGCCGTTGACCTGCCCTATCTGGTTCTTTTTCTCGGCGATTCCGAAGGAATAGCGGCGCACGCCGAGGTACTTGTCGAGGTTGCGAGCGGTCACGTTGATCTTGCGTTCCTTGCCGCCGCCGACCAGTTCCTTGACCACCTTGCGGCAGATCTTGGAAATTTCGCGCTCGAGACTGCGCACGCCGGCCTCGCGCGTGTAGTAACGCACGATGTCGCGCAACGCGCTCTCGGATACCGACAGCTCGTCCTTCTTCAGGCCGTGGTTCTGCATCGTCTTCGTCAGCAGGTGGTTCTCGGCGATATGGATCTTCTCGTCCTCGGTGTAACCCGAGAGGCGGATGATCTCCATGCGGTCAAGCAGCGCCGGCGGAATGTTCAGCGTGTTGGCCGTCGCCACAAACATCACGTCCGACAGGTCGTATTCGACCTCGACATAGTGGTCGACGAAGGTGCTGTTCTGCTCGGGGTCCAGCACCTCGAGCAGGGCCGAGGCCGGATCGCCGCGGAAGTCCATGCCCATCTTGTCCACCTCGTCGAGCAGGAACAGCGGATTCCTGACGCCGACCTTGGTCATGTTCTGCAGGATCTTGCCGGGCATCGAACCGATGTAGGTCCGGCGATGGCCGCGGATCTCCGCCTCGTCGCGCACGCCGCCCAGCGACATGCGCACGAACTTGCGATTGGTCGCGCGCGCGATCGACTGCCCGAGCGAGGTCTTGCCGACGCCGGGTGCACCGACCAGGCACAGGATCGGCGCCTTCACCTTGTCGACGCGCTGCTGCACGGCAAGATATTCGACGATGCGCTCCTTGATCTTCTCGAGGCCGTAGTGGTCCTCGTCGAGGACCTTCTCGGCGTTCTTCAGGTCGCCGCTGATCTTGCTCTTCTTGCGCCACGGCAGGCCGACCAGCGTGTCGATGAAATTGCGCACGACAGTGGCTTCGGCCGACATCGGCGACATCAGCTTGAGCTTCTTCAGCTCCGCTTCGGCCTTCTTGCGCGCGTCCTTGGGCATGCGCGCGGCCTTGATCTTCTTTTCGATCTCGTCAATGTCCGCGCCTTCCTCGGTCTCGCCGAGTTCCTTCTGGATCGCCTTGACCTGTTCGTTCAGGTAATACTCGCGCTGGCTTTTCTCCATCTGGCGCTTGACGCGGCCGCGGATGCGCTTCTCCACCTGCAGTATGTCGAGTTCACCCTCGACCACCTTCAGCAGGTGGTCCAGGCGCTGTTTGACATCGAGCATTTCCAGCACTTCCTGCTTCTGCTCGAGCTTCAGCGGAAGGTGGGCGGCAATGGTGTCGCCGAGGCGGCCGGCCTCGTCGATGCCCGCCAGGGAAGTCAGGATTTCGGGCGGGATCTTCTTGTTCAGCTTCACGTACTGGTCGAACTGCTGGATCATCGTCCGCCGCATCGCCTCGGTCTCGTGGTCGGTCGCCGGATCGCTGGCAATCGGCGTGACCTGGACGGTGAAATGGGTCTTCACGTCCTCGATGCTGTGGATGCGGGCGCGCTGGCTGCCCTCGACCAGAACCTTCACTGTGCCGTCAGGCAATTTCAGCATCTGCAGGATGTTGGCGATGCTGCCGACATCGTAGAGATCCTCGGGCGCAGGCTCGTCCTTGGCAGCCGATTTCTGGGCCACCAGCACGATGCTTTTCCCCGCTTCCATCGCGGTTTCCAGCGCCTTGATCGATTTGGGCCGTCCCACGAACAGGGGAATGACCATGTGGGGAAACACCACGACATCCCGCAAGGGGAGCAGGGGCATTTCCATCTTGCTGATTTCATTGACAGTTTGGTCATTCATTGGCGTCACCTGAGAGAGAGAACATGAGATCAGCTTGGGGCAGGGTCCGGCAAATCAAGCACCGGAGGCGAACATAAGGATCCGGCAGCGTCACCGCTGCCGCTCCGTCCATGCCGGATAACTGAACTGCGCGGGCAGCCAGCGCCCGCATCCGGTGGTCAGACGGTTGATCCGGCAACTTTGGGCTGGTCCGAGTAGATGAGCAGCGGCGGCGCGTCGCTGGTGATGGTGCCTTCGTCGACGGCAACCTTGACGACGTTTTCCAGCGACGGCAGGTCGAACATCGTGTTCAGCAGGGTGTGCTCGAGGATCGAGCGCAGGCCGCGTGCGCCGGTCTTGCGTTCGAGGGCCTTGCGCGCAATCGCGCGCAGCGCCGCCTCGCGTATTTCCAGCTCGACGCCTTCCATGCTGAACATCTTCTGGAACTGCTTGATCAGCGCGTTTTTCGGCTGGGTCAGGATCTCGATCAGCGCCGCCTCGTCGAGCTCGGCGAGCGTCGCCACCACCGGCAGGCGGCCGACGAATTCCGGAATCAGGCCGTACTTGATCAGGTCTTCGGGCTGGCAGTCACGCAGGACCATCGCGATGTCCCGGCGATTGTCCTTGCTGCGCACGTCGGCCCCGAAACCGATGCCGCTCTTTTCGGAGCGGGCGCGGATGATCTTGTCGAGGCCGTCGAAGGCGCCGCCGCAGATGAACAGGATGTTGGTGGTGTCCACCTGCACGAATTCCTGGTTCGGATGCTTGCGGCCGCCCTGCGGCGGCACCGAGGCGATGGTGCCCTCGATCAGCTTGAGCAGCGCCTGCTGCACGCCCTCGCCCGACACGTCGCGGGTGATCGAGGGGTTGTCCGACTTGCGCGAAATCTTGTCGATCTCGTCGATGTAGACGATGCCGCGCTGCGCCTTCTCGACGTCGTAGTCGCACTTCTGCAGCAGCTTCTGGATGATGTTCTCGACGTCCTCGCCGACATAGCCGGCCTCGGTCAGCGTGGTCGCATCAGCCATCACGAAGGGCACATTGAGCAGCCGCGCCAGCGTCTGCGCCAGCAGCGTCTTGCCCGAGCCGGTCGGACCGACCAGCAGGATGTTTGACTTGGAAAGCTCGACGTCGTCGTTCTTGCTGACGTTGCGCAGCCGCTTGTAGTGGTTGTAGACCGCCACCGACAGGATGCGCTTCGCAGTGTCCTGGCCGATCACATACTGGTTCAGGATGTCACGGATCTCGTGCGGCACCGGCAGGTCGGACTTGGCGCCCTTGGCGGCGTCTCCGCCCTGGGTTTCCTCGCGGATGATGTCATTGCACAGCTCGATGCACTCGTCGCAGATGAACACCGACGGCCCCGCGATGAGCTTGCGCACCTCGTGCTGGCTCTTCCCGCAGAACGAGCAGTACAGCAGCTTTTCACCGCCCACCTTTTCCGTCATGCCAGCAACCCTTTGTCCATTGTTCTATCTATCCTGCTTCCGCTTTGACCGCCTGTCGCAGCAAAAATTCTGCCGCAATGTCCCTGCCGCCATCGTGGCCGGTGTCACGCCACATCGGTACGGCTGACCAGCACCTTGTCCACCAGGCCGTAGTTTACCGCCTGTTCGCCGGAAAGAAAGTTGTCCCGGTCCGTGTCACGGCCGATCACGTCGACGCTCTGGCCCGAATGCTTGGCCATGATCTCGTTCAGCTTGCCCTTCAGGAACAGGATTTCCTTGGCGTGGATCTCGATATCCGAGGCCTGGCCCTGGAAACCGCCCATCGGCTGGTGGATCATGACCCGCGAATTGGGCAGGCAGAAACGTTTGCCCTTGGCACCCGCCGCCAGCAGCAGCGCGCCCATGCTCGCCGCCTGCCCGACGCACAGTGTCGACACATCGGGCTTGATGAACTGCATGGTGTCGTAGATTGCCAGCCCCGCCGACACCGAACCGCCCGGCGAATTGATGTAGAAGGAGATGTCCTTGTCAGGATTTTCCGATTCCAGGAACAGCAACTGGGCGACGATCAGGTTCGCCGTCACTTCGTTGACGGGCCCCACCAGGAACACCACCCGCTCCTTCAGCAGCCGGGAATAGATGTCATAGGCGCGCTCGCCGCGGCCGCTCTGCTCGATCACCATCGGGATCATGCCGAGGCCCTGCGGCTCCATCATCGCCTGCGGCTCGAAATAGCGCTTCATTGGGCATTCCCCATCAGTTCGTCAAATGTCAGCGCCTTGTCCTCGACTTTCGCCGTCGTCAGCGCCCAGGCCACGACATTTTCCTCGAGCACCACCGATTCGATGTCGCGCAGGCGGTCCTGCGACTGGTAAAACCATTTCACCACTTCCTGGGGATGCTCATAGCTCTGCGCCTGCTCTTCCACCGCGGCGCGCACCTGCTCGGGCCTGGCCTGCAGGTTCTGCGCACGCACCACCTCGGAGAGGATCAGCCCGAGGCTGACCCGGCGCTGCGCCTGCTTCTCGAACAGCTCCGCCGGCAGCGGCATGTCGTCGCGCACCGGTATGCCGCGCGACGCCAGGTCCTGCTTAGCCATCTCGCGCAGGCGGTCGATTTCCATGTCGATCAGCGATTTCGGCACCTCGAGGCTGGTCGCGGCCAGCAACGCATCCATCACATGCTCCTTGACCCGCGCCTTCAGCCGCGCCTTGACTTCACGCTCGAGATTGCCGCGGATCTCCGCGCGCATCTTCGCCAGATCGCCGTCATCGACGCCCAGTGTTTTCGCGAATTCGGCGTCGATCGCCGGCAGCTTCGGCTCCGCCACCTCGCTGACCTTCACTTCGAACACCGCTGTCTTGCCGGCCACTTCCTTGCCGGCGTAGTCATCCGGAAACTTAAGCTCGAAGCTCTTGCTCTCGCCCGCCTTCATCCCCGGCAGGTTCTGCTCGAACTCCGGCAGGAAACGGCCCTCGCCCAGCACCACGGGCTGGCCTTCGGCCTTGCCGCCGGCAAACTCCACGCCGTCGATCCTGCCGACATAGTCCATGGTCACCCGGTCACCCTTCTCCGCCGCGCGCTCGACCTTCTCATGGGTCGCGCGCTGCTTGCGCATGATGTCGATGGTCTTGTCGACGTCGGCTTCCGTCACCTCCAGCACCGGCCGCGACACCGTGGCCTTGGCCATGTCGCCGACCACGACTTCGGGGTAGACCTCGAAAGTCGCGCTGTAATGGAACTGCTCGGCGCCCTCTGCAGGCGGCACCGCATCGAATTTCGGATAGCCGGCAACACGCAGCTTCTGCTCGTTCACGGCATCACCGAAAGTCTTCTGCAGCGTGTCGCCCAGCACTTCCTGGCGCACCTGCGGGCCGTATTGCTGCGCCACCACTTTCAGCGGCACCTTGCCCGGCCGGAAGCCGGATATCTTGACCGTGCGCGCCAGCCGCTTGAGGCGGTTTTCCACTTCGCCGTTGATTTCCGCCATGGGCACCGCAATGCTCAGCTTGCGCTCCAGGCTGCCCAGCGTTTCCAGATTCGCTTGCATCAAATCATTCCCTGTTGAGTTTCCGTGGTGTCAGTGCGGTCTGGTGCGAAAGGAGGGACTCGAACCCACACGCCTCGCGGCGCCAGAACCTAAATCTGGTGCGTCTACCAATTCCGCCACTTTCGCGCTGCAACATGCACCCTGCTCAAGGTGCCTTTGCCGCCTGCCTGACGCGTCGTGCAACCCCTTGATTGTAATATACTCGCGGCTTCGGCGACATGGCCCCGGAGCAGCGTCATCCGCGGCGAATTCACGCCAAGTCCTTGATGGCAATCTCTTTTCCGGATCCCGTGGCCGTCGATCACTACGAAAACTTCCCTGTCGCCTCGATCCTGCTGCCGCGACGCCTGCGACGCCCCGTAGCCCTTATTTACCGCTTCGCCCGCGAATCCGATGACTTTGCCGACGAAGGCGATGCGCCGGATGACGAACGCCTGGCGCAGTTGGCCGGCTTCAGCCGTGAACTGCAGCGCATGGAACGCGGCGAAGCGCCGGCCATCCCCTGGTTTTCCGACCTCGCCGCCATGATCCGCGAGCACAGGCTGCCGCTCGATGCTTTCCACGACCTGCTCTCCGCCTTCGCCCAGGACGTGACGGTGAAGCGCTACGCCAGCTATGCGGATGTGCTCGACTACTGCCGCCGCTCCGCCGATCCGGTCGGCCGCCTGCTGCTGGTGCTCTACGGTGCCGCAACACCGAAAAACCTCGAATACTCCAGCGCCATCTGCAGCAGCCTGCAGCTGATCAACTTCTGGCAGGATGTGGCCATCGACTGGCAAAAGAACCGTGTCTATTTTCCCCAGGATGAAATGCAGCGCTACGGCATCAGCGAAGCGCAGATCGCTGCCGGCGACTGCGGCGGCCGCTGGGCGGAGTTCATGGCGTTCCAGACCGCACGCACCCGTGCCCTGCTCGACTCCGGCCGTCCGCTGGGCCGCATTCTCAAGGGGCGCATCGGCCTCGAGATGCGCATGATCATTGCCGGCGGCGCGCGCATCCTCGACCGCATCGACGCCGTCGGCGGCGATGTCTTCCGCCGACGCCCGGTGCTGACCAAACCCGACTGGGCGCTGATGTTCGGGCGCTCGCTTTTCGCATGACGGACGCCCACCAGTACTGCCAGGACAAGGCCGCCGCCAGCGGATCGAGCTTCTATTACAGCTTCATGTTCCTGCCGCCGGAGCGGCGGCGCGCGATCACCGCTCTTTACGCCTACTGCCGCGAGATCGACGACGTGGTCGACGAATGCAGCGACCCCGGCGTGGCGCGGACCAAGCTGGCCTGGTGGCGCGAGGAACTGCGCCGCCTCTATGCCGGCAATCCGCAGCATCCGGTGACACGCGCGCTGGCCGATGCGGTCGGCGCCTACGACATCACCGAGGACCAGCTCGCCACCGTCATCGACGGCATGGCGATGGACCTCGAATACAACCGTTACCCCGATTTCGACACGCTGAAACTGTACTGCCACCGTGTCGCCGGCATCGTCGGCCTGATGTCGGCACGGATTTTCGGCTACAGCGACCCGCGCACGCTGGACTACGCGGAACAGCTCGGTCTCGCCTTCCAGCTGACCAACATCATCCGCGACGTAGGCGAGGACGCGCGCCGCAATCGCGTCTACCTGCCGCTCGACGAACTCGCCGAGTCCGGACTGGATGCATCGCAGATCGTCCACGGCGGCGGCGACCTGCAGGCAGGGGATGCTTTCCAGGGCCTCATGGCGAAACAGGTAGAACGCGCGCTGTCCGCCTACGAGGCTGCATTCGCACTGCTGCCCGCCGCCGACCGCAGGCCGCAGCTGCCGGGCATCATCATGGCGGCGATCTACCGCACGCTGCTGGAAGAGATACGCGACGACGGCTGCCGCGTGCTGACCCACCGCACCTCGCTGACACCGCTGCGCAAGCTGTGGATCGCGTGGAAAACATGGGCAAGAAGGCAATGATGAGCGAGGAGCGATGAACGATGAGCGCAAACCAAACCAGGGGGCGCTCATTGTTCATCACTCATCGTTCATCGCTTGAATCACAACCGATAACGGAAAAAATCAATGGATCTTGAACTCACCGGAAAAACCGCTCTCGTCACCGGCACCTCCCAGGGCATTGGCCGCTGCATCGCGAAAATGCTCGCAGCTGAAGGTGTGCGGCTGTGCATCGCCGCGCGCCGCCGCAAGTTGCTGGAGGAGCTCGCCGCCGAAATCATCGCTGCCGGCGGCGAAGCACCGGCCATCGTCGAGATCGACATCATGCAGGAAGGCGCGCCGCAGAAACTCGCCGACGCCGCGCGCGCTGCGCTGGGACATATCGACATCCTGGTCAACAGCGCCGGCGGCAGCCGCCCTGCCATTCCCGTCGACGCTCCGGAGGAAGAATGGGAAAGCGTGATGACGCTCAACTTCGTGCGCGTGCGCCAGCTCACCCACGCCGTGCTCCCCGACATGATCCGGAACAAATGGGGACGCGTGAT
>FWPV01016841.1_pt1 | contig 10215 bp, 10 predicted proteins | sample 2228371 | NCBI WGS metagenome assembly FWPV01 (sample SAMEA103939776, study PRJEB20133) | metagenome
GGTGGCCGGCGTGGTGGGCGGCAATGGCGACAACATGGCCAACGCCTACAGCGCCACCATGTTCTACGTCATCACCTATGTGTTGACCACCCTGGGCACCTTCGGCGTCATCCTGCTTCTGTCGCGCAAAGGTTTTGAGTCGGAAGACATCAGCGACCTGGCCGGCCTGAACCAGCGCAGCCCGCTGTATGCCGCCGTGATGGCCGTGTGCATGTTCTCCCTGGCGGGTGTGCCGCCCATGGTGGGCTTCTACGCCAAGCTGTCGGTGTTGCAAGCCCTGATCGCTTCTTCGCAGGCGTTCTACATCGGTCTGGCGGTGTTCGCTGTCATGATGTCGCTGATCGGCGCCTTCTACTACCTGCGCCTGGTGAAGGTGATGTACTTCGACGCGCCCACCCAAACGGCGGGCATCGAAGCGGGTTTGGATGTGCGCGCCGTGTTGTCGCTCAACGGCGCACTGGTGCTGGGCCTGGGCATCCTGCCCGGCGGGCTGATGGCCATTTGTGCCCAGGCCATCGCCGTGCTGCTGGCCTGAGCGCCCACGCTTTGCTGCTGATCCGATGAACACGTCTGGCGCCGTCTGGCTGGTGATTCTGGTGGCCCTGGTGGCCGCCAATCTGCCCTTTGTCAACAACCGCTGGTTGGCTGTCTGGCCCCGTGCGACCGAAAAAGTCTGGTGGCAGCACTTGGCCGAGTTGCTGGTGTTGTATGGCCTGGTGGGTGGCCTGGGCTTGGCGCTGGAGCAGCACCAGGGCCAGATCTACCCCCAGGGGTGGGCGTTTTACGCCACCACCGGTGCCTTGTTCCTCACCTTGGCCTTCCCCGGTTTTGTCTGGCGCTACTTGATGCGCCGCGGCTGACGGCCTGCGCCTCGTCCATGCCGCGTCCATCGTCGCCAGAAGGCGACGCCCACCTGATCGAACACACCATCGACAGCGCTGAGGTGTTGCGGGGCCATTTCCTGAACATCAAACGAGACACCGTGCGCCTGCCTGGTGGCGCCACCGCCACCCGCGAGTATGTGGTGCACCCTGGCGCGGTGGTGGTGATTCCGCTGCTGGACGATGGCCGTGTGTTGCTGGAGCGCCAGTACCGCTACCCCATGCAGCGGGTGATGATCGAGTTCCCGGCCGGCAAGCTTGATGCCGGCGAAACCTCGCTGGTGTGTGCGCAGCGTGAACTGCGGGAGGAAACCGGCTACACCGCGCGCGAATGGGCGCGTGCGGGCGTGTTGCACCCGGTCATTTCCTACGCCACCGAGTTCATCGACATCTGGTTTGCGCGTGGGCTGACGGCAGGCGAGCGCCACTTGGACGAGGGCGAGCACCTCGACCTGATGTGCGCCACGCCGGCCGAACTGCTGGACTGGTGCCGCGACGGCACCGTGACCGATGCCAAAACCCTCACCGGCGCGCTGTGGCTGCAGAACGTGTTGCGCGGCGACTGGTCGCTGGATTGGGTCTGACGGACGGCCTTGAAGCGTGGGCCAGCGGGGATAATCGCGGCATGAAGGTCTTGAATCTGCGCTGTGGTGCGCAGCACCTGTTTGAAGGCTGGTTTGGGTCCGAGGCGGATTTCCAGGACCAGCTGGGCCGTGGGCTGGTGAGTTGCCCGCTCTGTGGCGACACGTCGGTTGGAAAGATGTTGTCCGCCCCGCGCCTGAACCTGGGCGCCAGCGTGGCCGACACGCCCCCAGCAGCGGCGGCAGTGCCCCAAACACCCCAGACGCCCTTGAACCCGGAGGTGCAGGCACAGCTGTGGCAAGCCATGCGCGCCGCGGTGGCCCAGGCTGAAGACGTGGGCGAGCGTTTTGCCGACGAGGCACGGCGCATGCACCAGGGCGAGATCGAGGCCCGCCAGATACGCGGCCGTGCCAGCATGCAAGACACCATCGCGTTGCTGGAAGAGGGCGTGCCGGTGTTGCCTGTGCCGGCCGCCCTCAAGGAAACGCTGCAATAAGGGTCAGGGATACAGACCGCGCAGGTCGCGCGAATGCAGGATGCGCTTGCAGGCCACGATGAAGGTGGCGGTGCGCAGGCTGACCTTGTGGTCTTCGGCCACCTGCCACACGGAGGCAAACGCGTCCTTCATGACCTTGACCAGGCGGGCGTTGATTTCGTCCTCGGTCCAGAAGAAGCTGGAGAAGTCCTGCACCCACTCGAAGTAGCTTACGGTCACGCCACCCGCGTTGGCGATCACGTCGGGCAGCACCAGCACACCCCGGTCGTGCAGGATGTCGTCGGCCTGCGGCGTGGTGGGACCGTTGGCGCCCTCGATCACCAGACGGGCCGTGATGCGCCCGGCGTTGGCCTCGGTGATCTGCCCTTCCAGCGCGGCGGGGATCAGGATGTCGCAGGGCACGTCCCAGAACTTGTCTTTGTCCATGACCTCGGCGTTGGCAAACCCCGCCACACCGCCTTGGCGGGCCACATGCTCCATGAGCGCGGGCACGTCCAGTCCGGCCTCGCGGTAAATGGCGCCGGTGTGGTCTTGCACGGCCACCACACGGGCGCCCGCTTCGGCGAACAGCTTGCCGGCCACACCGCCCACGTTGCCAAAGCCTTGCACGGCCACGCGCGCACCCTGGATGTCCAGGCCAATGCGGCGCGCGGCTTCCACGCCCACGGTGAAGACGCCGCGGCCGGTGGCTTCGCGGCGGCCCAGGGAGCCGCCGAGGTCGATGGGTTTGCCGGTGACCACGCCGGTGGCGGTGGCACCTTCGTTCATCGAATACGTGTCCATCATCCAGGCCATGACCTGTTCGTTGGTGTTCACGTCGGGCGCCGGGATGTCTTTGGTGGGGCCAATGATGATGCCGATTTCGCTGGTGTAGCGGCGCGTCATGCGCTCCAGCTCACCTCGGCTCAGGGTTTTGGGGTCCACCCGGATGCCCCCTTTTGCGCCACCGTAGGGCACGTTGACGGCGGCGTTCTTGATCGACATCCACGCCGACAGGGCCATCACCTCGGACAGGGTCACGTCCTGGTGGAAACGCACGCCGCCTTTGCCGGGGCCACGTGAGGTGTTGTGCTGCACGCGGTAGCCCTCGAAGTGGGCGACTGTGCCGTTGTCGAGGTGGATGGGCACGTCCACGATGAGGGCGCGCTTGGGGCGCTTGAGGGTTTCGACCCAGCGGGCCAGGTTGCCCAAGTAGGGCGTGACGCGGTCCACCTGCTGCAGGTAGATGCCCCAGGGGCCGAGGTTGTCGGGGTTGAGGTAGGAAGGCAAGGCGTGGGCGGTGGAGACGCCGGGAACCTGAACGCTGGACATGAAAAACTCCTGTGGGGTCGATGCCTGTGCATCGGGTGACGGGAGCTTAGGGCGGGGCCTCCAGGATGTCCAAGGCCGAGTTGCCATTCAACTATGCAAAAAAGTCATTACATTCCCGAGCGCTGACTCAGGCGTTGAACTGCAGCGCCGCCAACCCGGCGTACAGCCCGCCGTGCGCCACCAGTTCGGCGTGGCTGCCTTGTTCCACCACACGGCCGTGGTCCATCACCACAATCACATCGGCCTTTTGCACCGTGGCCAGGCGGTGGGCAATGACGATGGTGGTGCGGCCCACCATGGCCGCTTCCAGCGCGGCCTGCACCGCCTGTTCGCTGTGGGCGTCCAGCGCGCTGGTGGCTTCGTCCAGCAGCAGCAAGGGTGCGTTCTTCAGCATGGCGCGCGCAATCGCCAGACGCTGGCGCTGACCGCCTGACAGGCGCACGCCACGTTCGCCCAGAAAGGTGTCGTAGCCTTCAGGCAACTCCCGCAGAAAGCCGTCGGCATGGGCCGCCTGCGCTGCGGCCACCACCTCGGCGTCGCTGGCCAGTGGGCGGCCGTAGCGGATGTTGTCCATGGCGCTGGCCGAAAAAATCACCGGCTCCTGCGGCACGATGGCGATGCGTTCACGCAGGGCCGACAGCGACAGATCTTGGATGGGCACACCGTCGAGCAGGATGCGGCCGCCCTGCGGGTCGTAGAAGCGCAGCAGCAGCGACAACACGGTCGTCTTGCCGGCGCCACTGGGGCCCACCAGCGCCACCGTCTGGCCCGCCTGGACCAGCAGATCGAAACCACGCAACGAGGGCTGCTGCGGGCGCGAGGGGTAGTGAAAACCCACTGCCTCAAAAGCCACGGTGCTGCCGCCGGCCACGGGTGGCAAGGTGCGCGGCTCGGCCGGCGACTGCACCGGCGAGTGCTGGTGCAGCAGCTCCATCAGGCGTTCGGTGGCCCCGGCCGCGCGCAGCCAGTCGCCGTAGACCTCGCCCAGCACCGCCACGGCACCGGCCAACAGAATCACGTACACCACTGCCTGGCCCAGCTCGCCAGCGCTCAGGTCGCCTGCGATCACCGCCTGTGTGCCTTGGTGCAGCCCCCACAGCAACAGCCCGGCGTTGGCGATGATGATGAAGGCCACCAGTGCCGCGCGCGCGCGGCTGCGCCTGACCGCGCTGTCGAACGAGCGCTGGTTGGCCGCCGCGAATCGGTCGGCCTCGCGCTGTTCGGCCACGTGGCTTTGCACCACCGGCATGGCGTTGAGCACTTCGCCGGCGATGGCGCTGGCGTCGGCCATGCGGTCCTGGCTGGCGCGCGAGAGGCGGCGCACACGTCGGCCAAACCACAGCGTGGGCAAGACCACGCCCACCACCACCGCCACCACCTGCAACATCACGTAGGGGTGACTCCACACCAGCATGATCAGCGCACCGCCGCCCATGACCAGGTTGCGCAGCCCCATGGACAAAGAGGAACCCACCAGGGTCTGCACCAGTGTGGTGTCGGTGCCCAGGCGCGACAACACTTCACCGGTTTGCGTGGTTTCAAAAAATCCGGGGCTTTGCCGCAGCACGTGGGCGTACACAGCTTGGCGTAAGTCGGTCATCACCCGCTCGCCCAGCCAGCTCACCATGTAGAAGCGCAAGGCCGAGAACAGGCCCAAGGCCACCGCGATGCCAAACAGCGCCACAAAATGCTGACCCAACAAGGCTTGACCGAGGGCGTTTTTGTCGCCCGAGAGCCCGCCGTCGATCAGCTGGCGCAGGGCGATGGGAAAGAGCAGGGTGGTGGCTGCCGCCGCCACCAGAAACACACCGGCCCAAGCCATGCGCGCCCGGTAGGGTTTCATGAATGGCCACAGGCCGGACAGGCCCTTGGGCGGGGCCGCAGTGGGGTGAGGGTTGGGGTGCATGGATTTCAGTATCGCTCAGCGCGTAGCGACACCCTGTCAGCCGCCCAAACAAAACTGGCCCACGCAAGTGGGCCAGTGAGCGAGGTGCGCGCAGCTCAGGGTTTTTTGGCCGCTGGCTCTTCCGGCTTGGCGGCGGTCACAGCGGGCTTGGCGGCTGCTTTGGCGGCCACCGGTGTGCTGCCCTTGAAGGTCTGGCCATTGATGGTCAACCCGTTGTCTGACAGCTTGGCTGCGCTGCCGGGGCCAATGCCGCGCACGCGCGCCACGAAGTCGGCCCAGTCCTTGAACGGGCCGGTCTTGCGGGCTTCGACGATGCGGGCGGATGTGCTCGGCCCGATGCCTTTGACGCTGTCGAGATCGGCCACATTGGCCGTATTGGCGTCCACGGCGGCCGCAGCCACCACACTCCACAGGCCCCAAGCGGCGAGCAACACACACTGGATGATGCGTTTCATGTTGAACTTCCTCCCTGCGAATGGCGCGCACTGCGCGCCTGGCGGGCAAAATCGCCCACAACCACTGTACGGCGGCGCCTGCTCGCTGTGCCAGCGTGCAAAACGCGAAAATTGTTTCCTCGCCTGCGGTGTTGCCCACCGCGAAGGCCTTGCGCAACCCAGTTGAATTCCCCATGGCCGTGTCCATTGATCCCCGTGCCGTGCCGGTGGCCGGCACCGATGCCCACCTGTCTGCCGTGCCCGCCACGCAACTCACGGCCGAGGCCTTGCGCGCCCGGTTTGCCCAGCCGCCCGTGTGGGAGCCCGAAATCTGGCGCGAGCGCAAGTTCGGTGAACGTGCACCTGCCGATGCGGCGGTGCTGCTGCCCGTGGTGTTGCGCCAGCGGCCCACCTTGTTGTTGACGCAGCGCACGGCGCACTTGTCTACCCACTCTGGGCAGGTCGCGTTTCCGGGCGGGCGTGTGGACGAGGAGGACACCGATGCCGTGGCCGCCGCCTTGCGCGAAGCCCATGAGGAGGTGGGCCTCTTGCCCGAGTTCGTGGAGGTGCTGGGCACCTTGCCCACCTACACCACCGGCACCGCCTTTGTGGTCACGCCGGTGGTGGCGCTGGTGCGCCCGGGCTTTGTGCTGCAGCCCAACCCGCATGAGGTGGCCGATGCCTTCGAGGTGCCGCTGGACTTTTTGATGAACCCCGCCCACCACCGCCGCCATGTGGCCGAGTGGGAAGGGGTGCGGCGCGAGTGGTTCTCCATGCCTTACGACGACGCGGGGCGCGAGCGTTACATCTGGGGCGCCACCGCCGGCATGCTGCGCAACTTCTACCGCTTGTTGATCGCTTGAATCCGCGCGCCGCTATCATGCCGCCATGACATTTTTCGCGATTCTTCTCGCCCTGCTGGTCGAGCAAGCGCGGCCACTGGGTTTTGACAACCCGGTGCACGCCGGGTTGCGCGCTTGGGCCCGGTGGGCGCGGCGCAGCCTGGACACTGGTCAGGAGCGCCAGGGTGCCATTGCCTGGGCCGTGGCGGTGCTGGTGCCCGCTGCGTTGGCGGCCTTGGTGTATTGGCTGCTGTGGCAGCTCAGCGTGCTGCTGGCCTTTGTGTGGACGGTGGTGGTGCTCTACCACACGGTGGGCTTTCGCCAGTTCAGCCACCACTTCACCGAAATCCGCGATGCGCTGGAGGCGGGCGACGAGGTGGCAGCACGCCAGGCGCTGGCGCGTTGGCGGCGGGTGGAGGTGAGCCAGATCGCGCGCGACGAGTTGTTGCGCCACGCCATCGAACATTCGGTGCTGGCCGCGCACCGCCATGTGTTTGGTGTGCTGGTGTGGTTTCTGGTGCTGGCTTTGCTGGGCCTGGGGCCGGCCGGTGCGGTGTTGTACCGCCTGGCCGAGTACCTGTCGCGCAACTGGCAGGCCCGGCCCGATGGCACGCCCAGCGTGCACCTGCAGCGTGCGGCGGCCACCGCATGGCGCTGGGTGGACCACGTGCCGGTGCGCGTGACCGCGCTGGCCTTTGCGGTGGTGGGCAATTTCGAGGATGCCGTGGCCAGTTGGCGCCAGGACGCGGCGCGTTTCCCCAACCCCAATGACGGTGTGGTGCTGGCCTCCACCGCCGGTGCCATCAATGTGCGCCTGGGTGGGCGGGCACTGGGCGAGCCGCTGCCCTTGCCCAGCCCCGACGCCACGTCGGCCACACCGCCGGACGCCGCCGCTGCGGTGTCCACCGACGGCCGTGAGCCGCAGCTCGCCCACCTGGGCAGCGTGGTGGGCCTGGTGTGGCGCAGCGTGGTGATGTGGATGCTGCTGCTGGCGCTGCTCACGCTGGCGCGTTTGCCTTGATGGCTCAGTAGCGGGTGGCCGAGAGCTCTTCGAACAGGCCTTGGTAGATCGCGTAGCGCTGTGGCGTGATGCGCGGCGCGTCAACCCGGTCCACCGCGTCGCGCACGGCGCAGCCCGGCTCGTGCAGGTGGGTGCAGTTGTAAAAACGGCAGCCGCCCAGCAAAGGCGCGAAATCGCGCATCAAGGCAGGCAGGCGGGTGGCTTCGATGTGGTGCAGCCCAAATTCCTGGAAGCCGGGAGAGTCGATCAACGCGGTCTGGTGCTCGGTGTCCACCCAATACCAGGTGGTGCTGGTGGTCGTGTGTTTGCCCGAGTTCAGTGCGCGTGAGACTTCGCCGGTCTGTGCCCCGGCCGTGGGCACCAGGCGGTTGATGAGCGTGCTCTTGCCAGCGCCTGAAGGGCCCAGCACCAGCGTGGTTTTGCCCGCCAGCCGGGCTTGCAGATCGGCCAGCGAGGCATCGGGCGCGGCGCCACCCTTGAGGCCCAGTTGCAGCACCGTGTGGCCCATCTCGCGGTAGGGTGCGAGGCGTGCCCAGGCGCGTGCGTAGGCCTCGCCCAGGTCCATCTTGTTGAGCACCACCAGCGGCTCGATGCCTTCGGCCTCGGCGGCGATGAGAGCGCGGCTGAGTTGGCTTTCCGAAAACTCGGGGTCGGCCGCCAGCAGCACCAGCACCTGGTCGAGGTTGGCGGCGAAGGACTTGGTGCGGATTTCGTCCTGGCGGTAGAAGAGGTTGCGGCGCGTGTCCACCTTTTCCACCGTGCCTTCGTCCTGGCTGACCAGCCAGCGCACGCGGTCGCCCACCACCACCTGGCTTTTTTTGCCACGCGGGTGACAGATGAGTCGGCTGCCGTCGGGGGATTCGACCAGGCAATGCCGCCCGTGGGCGGCCACCACCAGGCCAGGGAGCAGGGCGGGCGCGTTCAAGCGGGGTCCATCGCCGGTGCACCGGCCGCGCCGCCCAGCCGCGCCAGGCGCTCGCTGGCCGGTGGGTGCGAGTAGTAAAAACGCGCAAACACCGGGTCGTGCGTCAAGGTGCTGGCGTTGTCCTTGTACAGCTTGAGCAGGGCACTGCCCAGGTCAGCGCCACTGGTCTGCGCCACGGCGTAAGCATCCGCTTCAAACTCGTGTTGGCGCGAGAGCTGCGCCGCCAGCGGCGACAGGAAGTAGCTCAAGAGCGGCACGGCCAGCATGAACAGCAACAGGGCCAACGCGTCGTTGGGGGCGTCCATGGCGGGCACCACGCCCAGCCCGAAGTAGAACCAGACCTGCTGGCTGACCCAGCCCAGGGCGGCAAAACCCAACAGGCTGAAGCCGAACAGAGCCACGATGCGTTTGACGATGTGGCGGTGCTTGAAGTGGCCCAGCTCGTGTGCCAGCACCGCGTCCACTTCGCCAGGGTTCAGCTGTTGCAGCAGGGTGTCGAAAAACACCACCCGCTTGGCCGCACCAAAGCCGGTGAAGTAGGCGTTCGCGTGCGCGCTGCGGCGGCTGCCGTCCATCACAAACAAACCTTTGGCCGCGAAGCCACAGCGCTGCATCAGCGCGGTCACGCGGGCTTTCAGGGTTTCGTCTTCCAGCGGCTCGAACTTGTTGAAAAGCGGCGCGATCACGGTGGGGTAGAGCACCAGCATCAGCAGGTTGAAACCCATCCACACGCCCCAGGCCCACAGCCACCACACCGAACCGGCCGAGGCCATCAGCCACAGCACCAGCGCGGCGATGGGCAGGCCAATGGCCGCGCCCAGCAGCGTGGACTTGGCCAGGTCACTCAGCCACAGCGCGGGGGTGTTTTTGTTGAAGCCAAAACGCTGCTCCAGCCGGAAGGTGCTGTACCAGGACAGGGGCAGTTCAATCAAGCCGCCGATCAACACAAACGCGGCCAGCAGGGCCAGCTGTTGCCACATGCCTGGGCCCATCCACGACAGCAGGCTTTGGTTGAGCAGGCTCAGCCCGCCCAGCAGCGTCCAGCCCAGGGTCACCGCCGCGCTCAGGGCCACGTCGATGAGGCCCAGGCGTGCCTTGGCAATGGTGTAGTCGGCCGCTTTCTGATGGGCGCTCAGGGGCACTTGTTGGGCGAAAGCGGCGGGCACAGCGTGGCGGTGCTGGGCGACGTGGCGCACCTGGCGGGCGGCCAGCCAGAAACGCACCGCCACCTGCAGCAGCAACAGGGTGCAGAACACCAGCGAAAAAACGAGGGCGGAAGACGGCATGGGGCCCGAGTCTATCGAAACGGGGTGGGTGGTCGCCACATCGGCGAAAATCCCTCCCCATGAACACGCAATCCCCCGAGGTGGCCAGCAGCGCCCCTGCCCCCGCCCCCGCCACTGAGGCCGCGCCCACGCTGGCGCGCAGCGACCAGAACCTGGTCTGGATCGACTGCGAGATGACCGGGCTGGACCCGGAGGTCGAGCGCCTGATCGAAATCGCCGTGGTCGTGACCGGCCCCAACCTGACGCCGCGCATCGAAGGCCCGGTGATTGTCATCCACCAGAGCGACGCCGTGCTCGATGCCATGGACGCCTGGAACAAAGGCACCCACGGCCGCAGCGGTCTGATCGACAAGGTCAAGGCCAGCACCGTGACCGAGGCCCAGGCCGAGGCCGAGCTGATCGCCTTCATTTCGCAGTACGTGCCCAAGGGCAAATCGCCCATGTGTGGCAACACCATCGGGCAGGACCGCCGTTTCCTGGTCAAGTACATGCCCAAGCTGGAAGACTTCCTACACTACCGCAACCTGGACG
>FWPV01016873.1_pt1 | contig 10215 bp, 12 predicted proteins | sample 2228371 | NCBI WGS metagenome assembly FWPV01 (sample SAMEA103939776, study PRJEB20133) | metagenome
GTGAGGCTGTCCTGGCTCAACTGGAAGGCCGCTGGGCCTCTGCCGCTCTTGATAGTTCTTAAGGTGCGGATTCTACTTTAGTGCCAAGTATCATTGTTCGCGATGCGTGTAAGCGGTCGGCCGGAACGAGGGGTTGGGCAGCGGGAGTATGCCCTGCCGCCCACGGTGATAATGGTTACCCCTCCTGGGCGCGTCGCAGACGCACGATCACGAAAACGATGACGCTCAGGGTCAACAAGCCAACCACCACGCCCCCCAGCGCCAACCGGCCGCTGTGCGCCGTCAGACTCCGCAGCGCGACCGCTGTGGGCGAACCCGCCGTCGCGCCCAGGGTGAACTCGGACCCAAGCTGATTGGCGTTTACCGTGAAGGTCAACCGGTCGCCGGAGACGCTCGTATCCACCACCATGACCGTCGCAAAGGGGTCGCTGCTGCCGGTGGCGCGTTTGAGCAGGAAGTAAGTGCCCGTATCGCTGAAGGCGCCGCTTCCCCCCGCCTCCGAGATGTCGAAGGTCAGGGTCACGTTGCCGCCGTTGGCACCCTCGTCGTTGACATCCAACTGCCACACCCGCGCCCAGCGCTTGTCCACCCCGCCCGGCAGGTCCGTGGTGACGTTGGTGAAGGCGGCGTTGTTGTGACCGAAGATGATGCCGTCGCCGCTTTGGTTGAGGAAGCCGCTATCGGCGATGCTCAGGCCAGCGGACGAGGCTGCGCTGGTGCGATGCGTCGTGATGATGGCAGCGATGCCGTTCTGGTAGGCAGCCAACAGGTCGCCGCGCCAGGCGGTGTTGACCTTGTAGTCGGTGCTATCCTGGGCCGTGCCCTTGAGCCGGAGCCAGCCGACATTCTCGCCCCAGGCGTAGCCGCTAAAGTCGCCGGTGACCGGGTCCACCCAGACGCCGCCGTGAGTCGGCGCAAAGTTGATCCAGCCGATGTTCGTCCCCCAGGCGTAGCCCGAGAGGTTGCCCACGCCATCGTTGTTGACGCCGTAGGTGGTCGCCGCATCGTTGGCGTAGGTATGCGCCCCGCCGCCGGTGTGAGTCCCCAACCGCACCCAGCCGACGTTCTCGCCCCAGGCGTAGCCCTCCAGGTGGTCGGAGTAGACCGTCACCCCGCCGTTGGCGTCGTTGAAGTTGAGCCAGCCTACGTGCGCGCCCCAGGCCCATTTGTGCGTGGCGTCAATGTTGCCGGCGGCCAGCGCCACGCTCACGCTCAGCAGGACCAGGACAAGTCCGACCAGCAAGGCCGGGAAGGGGCCAGGTTTGTACATTTTGTCGTTCACTGCAAAACCTCCTTATTTGAAATAGGAGAAATCTGCGATCACACAGCCAGCGGGCGCGGGTCTGCCCGGCCAACGCCGCGCCAACGCGCCGCGCTCATTGAGGCTTAGATGCAGCGCGGTCGCCACGAATTCTTCGATCCGTGCCGCCGGTTCTGCCAGGGTTGAGCGTGTTGCGCTTGTGCTTGCGGCACTCGCGATAGAGGTTGTCCAAACTGAACAAGCGCTGACCCAGAGCGGAAATGTCCGTTCGTCCTCTCGTCTGATAGGCCAATCGTCTGATAAGCAGAGGGACGCCGAACGGCGGGCGATCATTCTCCGCCACGCACCGGCCAGACATGGTTGGGGTTATCCGACATGACACTGACCACGTTGCCTTCGCCCAGGTACACGGCCCAGGCCCACGATTCGGCGCGGACGTAGGTGGTACTCGTCCAGTATTTGTCGCCCCCCTCAAACTGGACGCCGCTGAAGGGGTGAGCGCTCGGCAGCGCTGGGTTGTACTGTCCATAGTCGATCAGGCTTTGCAGCTCGCGCAGGTTGGGCAGGCGCCAGTCGCCCTCGGCCGAGCCATCGTTCAGACCGCACTCACCGCTGTTCAAGGTGTTGGCAGCCGACAAGGCATTGGCCCACGACCTTGATTCATAGCAGTTGGCGAGTCTCAGCCAGATCAGCCCGGTCAGGTTGTCGGTCACCGTGCCGTTGCCGTTGTCGGTGAAGCGCGGGTTGGGCCAGGCCACGCCTTTTTCCAACTCGCCATCATCTCCCGTAGCATACGATATGGTCTGCCCGGTCTTGGCGGGACGGGAGCGCTCGCCTGCCAGGGCGTATAGCTCATCCAGCGTATGCATCGTGCTGCCTGGCCCGGCGGCCGGCTCGGTGAACGTGGTCATCTTGGCGGCGGCTGTGCCGTTATTGATGCGGTCATAGACCTGCTGCATTGTGTACATCTGCGAGGCTGGGTCCGTGAGGCCGCTGGGGGAGTTGATGTTCCCGGCCAGCACCATGACTGTGGAAGTGAGCAGGGCGCCGATCACTATGCCAATGACGCCGATAAACAGTTTGTTACGCATTTCAATCCTTGTATACTGTAGTCAGAGCGACCAGACTGTCAGTACACCTCTCCTTTCTTCAAGATGCAGTTAGGCCGTCGCTCTTGGCCGAGAGACAGGTGAGGACAACATTGTTCCTGGCAAAGCCGGTGGCTATTGCAGAACAGGAGGCTGGTTCCACCTGTCTCTCACACTTGACATAGCTCGTTCCTTGTGGCATAGTGAGCGCGGGACGAGGAGAACTGCCCCAATGAATCTCCTGTGGGAATCAGCGAATGATAGAATCAGCGAATGAGCGAATGAAGCGCGAGGTGACGTGCTGGTTTTGAGGGATTGATCTATGGGCAGCTGTCATCCGCGGACGCTTCCGCCAGTATCGTATAATTTGATCGGATGTTCTATATTATACGACGAGAGGCTAATATGGCAAGTGAAACAAGCTAAAAAACATCAGCTCGCACAAGAGTCTCGGTATATCAACTATGCAAAGACTGTCAATGTGCTATAATGAGAAGTGTCTCAACCTCTTTACTATACTAAGGAGAAGATGGAGAGATGACCGTATATGCACCAGGAAAGCCTATAGAAGAGTTAGTCAAAGAATTGCCACCGGATATCATGACCGAAGTGCGCGATTTCATCGAATTTTTGCTCCATAAGCGCGAACAGAAAACGGGGAAAAACCTTACGTCAGGACTGGGCTGGCGCAATTCGTGAATATCGCGAAAAATACAACTCGGTTGACCTCCAACACGAGTCTACCAACTGGCGGGGCGACTAATGTATCTGGTAGATACCAATCAGCTATGGAACAGTTCACCCTCGATTTTGATGATGCCTATCAATATGTAGCAGCGCAACAATCAAATGCCGTCATTGTCAGTTTTGACAAAGACTTTGATCGCACGGACTACGGCAGGCAGACACCTGCATCGATCATAGGACTCGAATAGAAAGCCGCGAGTCGTTGCACCCTAACCCTGACGCGATTTGCGCTTCCAAAAAGGCACGTTCTCTACAGGTTTCACGTCAGACATGGAACGGGCCGTCGAGCGGGTGACGGGACTGGAAGATGTGTCAGGCACTTCGAGCAAGAACCGCCGGATCGCGTGTAACGCTGCAGTGAGAATCATATCCCCGATGCCGACCATGTTGATGTCAATGAAAAAACCTTCTTCGGGGATCTGATCGTCCAGTTTCTGAATTTCCTCGTGGAAGATGAGGCGCAGCCGATCCTCATGCTCTTCCAAGAACGTCGCCAGGTCGCGGCGGGCCAGGTTAAAGGCGCTCTCGCGCAAAGCTCTACGCAAAGGCATCATCCCCTCCCTAAGAAAATAACAGGGATAGACAGGATTGACAGGATATATATTCAAATCTTGTCAATCCTGTGCATCCATGTTGCAAAATTTTCACCTTTCGTTGATGTGGCATCCCACATAGAGACTTCTCGATTCGTCAGATCGTCGTCAGTCGGATAGTCCGATATTCGTCAGCGGACCGGCGACATTGCAGGCGTCGGGTTGTTACCTCTCGGCGACGAAAAAGACGCGCGGCTCGGCTTCTGGATCGTCGAGCGGCGTGGCAAAGTCGTCCGAACGCGCCCAATAGGCATTGCGGAAAGCGGTGTCCAACAGCACGTCGCGGACTGCGCGCATCTCGAAAATCGTGTTGAATGCGGTCTGATCAAAACGCTCATAAAGACCGCTTTCCGTCCGCAGAAACCCTGAGATTTGGGTGTACATCCGGTTCAGCTCTTCGACCATCACGCCACGCGTAAACAGCACCAACTCATCGGCCATCTGCATACTCGCGCCGAGCCAACGTTCCAGCCCGCGGCGCGTGTTGAGATCGAAGATGAAGCGCCCTTCATCCACCAACACCGCCGCAACGGAGCGGAAACAGCCCTGCAGCGCCGCCAGATCCGGCAAATGATTGAGCGCGTCGAAGGTGGAGGTCGCCAGTCCAAACTGCCCTTCCACCGTGAAGTCCGTCGCATCCCCTTCGATGAAACGCGCGCGCCCCTCGGCGATGTACGCTTGCGCCTTCTCGATCGCGTAGCTCAACATCGCCGGCGAGAAATCCAGCCCGGTGACGGTATAGCCGTGTTCGAGCAGATGCAAAGCCAGTTGCCCCGTCCCGCAGCACACGTCCAAGGCGGTCTTGTTCACTTGCCCGATGGGTAAGCTCTCGTAGAATTCGCGGATGCGCGGCGCCAGCCGGTCCGCAAATCCGGCCCAATGCACATTATACACCCTGGCAAATCCCGAATTATACTGCATAGCTTCCTCCCAAAACAGTCTGATAGTCGGAAAGCCCAGTAGTCGTTAGTCGGAGAGGTATTGATCACTCCGGCGTGAGATAGTCTGCCGTCACCCAGCCTTCGAGACGGTCCACGGTCGAGATGACGCGATACCACGTCGTCTCGCCAACGACAAGCGGCCCATCAACGACCATCACGGCAGTCCCCTCGGCGATGCGTCCCATGATCATCCCATCCGGCGAATAACGCACACGCAGTCCTGTACGGCCCACGTTTGTCACGAACATCACCCACGGCGTGGCGGTAGGCGTGGTGGTGGGTGACGGTGTGACGGTGGGGGTTGGTGTGGGCGTAGCGGTCGCCGTCGGTGATGGTGTCGGTGTAGGGGAAGGTGTGCTTGTCGGTGTGGCGGTCGGTGTGAGGGTGGGCGTCTCGGTCGGCAAGCCGGTCGGCGTCGAGGTCGGTATTTCGGTCGGTGTGGGTGGGACATACGCCTGTAAGTGCGTCGCCGGCACCACCGCCAGCGAAAGCGCCACCGGCCGGCGCAGTTGCTCCGCGACGTTTTCTTGCAGGCTGCGCGCCTCGGCGTAGGTAAACGAGTACGGAGATCTAATCGTCACGTCCATATACAACGTTCCATCTTCGCCGGTTTCCAAAATCTTCCAGTTGACCACTTCTCCACCAGCGACATCCTCAACCTGATGCTGCAACACCGTCGCGATTTCCTGGTGCAGCCGAAATTCAACCAGCGATTGCCATGTCAGAATCACCAGAAAAACCGTTACCACCAGAAGCAAGACAGCAACACCCTGAAAACCACGTTGCAACACTCTGACGCGTCCAGCATCTCCTGGTGTAGGTCGAAAAGCAAATAGAAAAAATGCCAGGCTGCTGGCGGCAACAATAGCGATCATGTTGGTGAAAAAAAGCAATAAGGCGCCGCCGGCAATCCCGCGTTGTTCCAGAACAAGCCCAATGCCGACCGTCACCAGCGGTGGGGTCAAAGATAGCGCAATGGCAACACCCGCCAGCGCCTCGGTGACGTCATGGCGACACAATGCATACGCTGCGACCGCGCCGGACGCCAACGCAATCACCAAATCCAGCACCGACGGACTGGCGCGGCTGAGAATTTCAGCCGTGGCCGATGCGCCCGGCACCAACGCACCGACAATCAACCCGGTGATGATCGCCAACACGATCCCCCGGAACGCCGTACCCAACGCCGTCCAGAAAAAGCGCAGATCGCCGATCACCAAAGCCAGGCCCATGCCCACAATCGGCGCCATCAACGGATCGACCAACATCGCGCCGATGATGACCGCCGGGCTATTGAGCAACAGCCCCAACGCAGCAATCGCCGCCGCCAGCGTGATCATCACAGAAAAGTCGGTGCTGGTGCGTGAATTATGGCGGATGTTTTTGGCGATTTCGGCCTTCTCCTGAAGCGTCAACGCAGGCACGAGACCAAAAATGAAGGTCCATACGCGCCGTGAGAGCGAGGTCAGGTGCGTCAAATGGCGGCGCGTGATCATGACCGGAATGGGTGAAGCTGCCGCCACCGTCTGCGGAATATTGCCAAACAGGAACCGCCCGACGACGTTCTCTCTGCCCGCCCCCACGATCAGCAGATCGTAGCCTGCCGTAGCTTCGCGCAGAATCCCCTCGGTCGGGGTGGCTGCCTGAATCACGCGCGGACGGGTATGCTCACGGTCGGCGGGCGCCAATCCGTGCAGCATGGTCTCCAATTGCGTTTGGCCAACAATGATTTCCGTCGGGCCTAATTTTTCCACTGCGACATACAACGCAATAATTTCGGCTTCGGGCGCGAGCGCCCGCGCCACGGCTAACCCCTCGGGCGCATTGGGACCACCCACCGCCGGGATGAGCACGCGCCGGATGTCCGCTGCACACGATCCACGCATCAGGATGACGTCGCAGGCGGCTTTCTGCACGACCGGGTCCAACGTCTCGCCCAGCACGTGACCGTCCTGACTCCGGCGTCCTTCCCACCCCAACACCAGCAAATCCGTATCGCGCCGGCGCACTTCACGCAGAATGGCCTGGCTGATGTTTTTATCGGCGCGTACTGTGATCTCCACCGGGACGTCGCCGCAGGATTCCGGCACTCTCAGCCACGCCGGATGGGCATCCGCTACAGACACGGTGAACACGCAGACTCTACCATCACGCGCGCGGGCGAGGCGGCACGCCAGCGCGACCAACGGGAGATCCGAGACATCCCGTACGGCCACCAGCACGTTATAGTCTGAATGATGGCTATCGGCCTGTGTCATTCTCTTTTTCCAGTACGTCCAGCACCAGGAAATGCGATAGGCCAAAGCAGCGGAATGGGGTCTTCTCCAATGCATAGGTTACCCGCTGGATCAAATAGCCCAGACGCGGCAAACGAGCCACAATGTTATCATATCCGGGGTAGATTTGCGTGTGGACGACGACGCGCACGGGCAAATCGGCGAATAACCGCCTTAGGCCGCGTCCGGTGTAGGCGCGGACGTGCGGCGCGAGGCGGTTACGCAACGCATCGGGCAGCCAGTTGACCAGTGGCTTATTGCCGAAATGATACTTGCCGCGCCAGTATCATTTCTGGGTCTCGAAGAAATAGGCACGGTTGGGGACGAAGATCACGATGCGCCCGCCGGGCCGGGTCACCCGCACCATCTCGCACGCACAGCGACGATCATCGGTGACATGCTCCAGCACTTCATGCGAGAAAACCACATCAAAGGCGTTATCGCCAAACGGCAACCCTTCGCCCACAGCCCGGAGCACATTGGGGGCACACGCACGCGCCGCACATACCCGCTCGGCTTCAACCTCGATGCCAAAAACCGTCGGCGTGTAGCGCAAAAACGCCGCGGTATACATCCCCACCCCACACCCCACATCCAACACACGGCGATTTTCCAAAGGGGCATAGTGGCGGACCATCGCCAAACGCCGTTCCTGTCCGGCGCGCCACACAAAAGAGGGATTTCCGCGCAGTGCTGCCTGTTCCATCGTCATAATGTTCGATTGTAAAATTAAAAAGTCATCTGTCAAATTGACAGGGCTAAACACTTGTGGTACTATTACACTGTCAGCATGTTCCGGCGGCTTTGCGGAGCATTGTCCGCCGCAGGCCCGTGGACGTTGCCGGCTTTGTCAAGTCATTCGCACAAGGAGAGGATTCATGACCGTATCCCGCACAGAACGTCTCACAGAAGCGCTGTATACGCTGCAATCAGGTACCACCGATATCGAAGCCTCAGCCATCGTCAGCGTGGACGGCCTGATTATCGCTTCGGCGTTGCCGGCCGGGTCGGAGGAAGATCGCGTTTCGGCCATGTCAGCAGCCATGCTATCCCTGGGCGAACGCATCGCCAGCGAACTGCGCCGTGGCGCGCTCGAGCAGGTTTACATCAAAGGGGATAAAGGCTATGTTATCCTGATGTCCGTTGGCGAAGAAGCGGTGCTGACGGTTCTGGCCCACCAAAACGCCAAGCTCGGTCTGGTATTCCTGGAGATGCACCGCGCCGTGCAAACCCTCGCGCCTTTGTTGTAATCTTCTACCCACCCGTTCTTTTATTCGACAGGCTGGACACGTTCCCTTGCTCCAGCTTTTTTTATCTCAAACAGTAATGAGTAACGAGTAATGAGTAACGAGTAACGAGTAACGAGTAACGAGTAACCAGTTACCAATTACCAGCTACCAGTTACCAGTTAGCAGCAACGAGCATAAGGAGGTTAGGATGACAAAACGCATCATTCATCCCCCACGGGGCACGCAATTGCACTGCAAGAACTGGCTGTTAGAAGCGCCGTTTCGGATGCTCCAGCACAATCTGGACCCGGAAGTGGCCGGTGACCCGGATAACCTCATCGTTTATGGCGGACGGGGACGCGCGGCCCGCAACTGGGCAGCGTTCGACGCCATCCTGGAAACGCTGCAAAAGATGGATGTGGACGACACCCTGTTGGTGCAATCGGGCAAGCCGGTGGCCGTCTTCAAGACGCACGAGGACGCGCCGCGCGTGCTCATTGCCAACTCCAACATCGTCCCGGCGTGGGCCACACAGGAGAACTTCGATAAGTGGGAGCGCGCCGGGCTGATCATGTACGGGCAGATGACGGCCGGCTCGTGGATTTACATCGGCACGCAGGGCATCCTGCAAGGCACTTACGAGACATTGGGTGCGCTGGCCCGGCAGCACTTCGGGCCACACGCCTCGCTCAAGGGGAAGTTCGTACTCACCGCCGGATTGGGCGAGATGGGCGGCGCACAGCCGTTGGCGATCACGATGAACGAGGGCGTCGGTCTCATCGTCGAAGTTGATCCCTGGCGCGCCGAGCGACGGCTCAGACATCGTTACGTCAACGCGGTAATGGACGACCTCGACAGGGCGTTGCGCATCCTCGAAGATTACCGTGCCAGAGGCGAAGCCTACTCCATCGGCCTGATCGGCAACGCGGGCGACGTGTTCCCGGAATTGCTGCGGCGTGGCATCATCCCCGACGTGGTGACCGACCAGACTTCCGCACACGATCCGCTGAGCTACGTCCCCAACGGGATGACGCTGGCCGAGGCCGTGGCGTTGCGGCAGAACGATCCGCAACGCTATCAGGCCGAAGCCATCCGCACCATGACCGAACACTGCGCAGCGATGGTCGAGATGCAGAAGCGGGGGGCGGTCGTTTTCGACTACGGCAATAACCTGCGTCAACGCGCGTTCGATAACGGCTTGACCGAGGCATTTAACTATCCCGGCTTCGTTCCGGCCTACATCCGCCCGCTCTTCTGCGAGGGCAAGGGGCCTTTCCGATGGGTGGCGCTCTCCGGCGATCCCAACGACATCTACGAGACCGACCGCATCATTATGGAACTGTTCCCGGAGAACGAACACCTCGTCCGTTGGATCAAGATGGCGCAAGCGCAGGTCGCCTGGCAAGGGCTGCCCGCGCGCATCTGCTGGCTGGGCTACGGGGAGCGCGCCCGCGCCGGACTGGCGTTCAACGAGGCCGTCGCCGATGGGCGGATTACGGCGCCCATCGTTATCGGGCGCGATCACCTGGATGCGGGTTCCGTCGCCAGCCCCAACCGCGAGACCGAGGCGATGAAGGACGGCTCCGACGCAATCTCCGACTGGCCCATCCTCAACGCGCTGATCAACGCGGTAGGCGGCGCGACGTGGGTGAACTTCCACCACGGCGGCGGCGTGGGCATCGGCTACTCGCAGCACGCCGGGCAGGTGATCGTGGCCGACGGCACGCCGGCCGCCGCGCGCCGCCTGGAGCGCGTTCTCACCACCGATCCGGGCCTGGGTGTCGTCCGTCACGCCGACGCGGGCTACGAATCCGCCATCCAATTCGCTAAAGCCCACGGCATCTGGATACCAATGATATAAAAGATGCAGGATGGAGGATGAAGGATGAAGGATGAAGGATGAAGGATGGAGGATGTAGGATGTAGGATGCAAGATGCAAGATGCAAGATGCAAGACAGAATCCTGCTTCCTGCTTCCTGCCTCCTACTTCCTGCTTCCTGCCTCCTGTTTCCTGCCTCTTGCTTCCTGCTTTCTTGCTTCTTGCTTCTTGCTTCTTGTCTTCTTGCTTTTTCCCTCTTA
>FWPV01004170.1_pt1 | contig 10214 bp, 6 predicted proteins | sample 2228371 | NCBI WGS metagenome assembly FWPV01 (sample SAMEA103939776, study PRJEB20133) | metagenome
TGAATTAAACTTATAATTGAAAATATCATTTGTTGTTTTATCATCATGCACAATCATTTTATTAAGCAAGTATATTACTTCCTTTCCTATTTTTTTCATCTTAACGCAGAGGTCGACATCTTCAAAGTACATAAAATAATCTTCGTCAAAACCACCAATATTAATAAAATCGTCTTTTCTCATTAGCATAGCCGCCCCACAAACCCAATCCACCAATATTTTATCTCTGTTACCCAATCTAGATACTGGCTTACTACCAAAATCTGTTCGGTTTTTTAATGCACGGTCAAGAAAAAGCGATTCGCGAATTAAATCCTTTAGTGACGGATAGTAGTATGCTGAGGCTTGTATCTCTCCTTTAGTACTAATAAGTGTAGGGGCAATTACTCCGACATTTTCATTTTCCTTCAGTATTTCAATTCCCGCGGAAATAAAATCATCGGTCAGCTCTGTATCAGGATTTAACATTAATATATATTCCCCTTGTGCTATACGCGCACCTTGATTGCATGCTTTTGCAAATCCAACATTTCTATCATTATTCACGATTTGGTATTTTTTATTTAGGTACTCTTTTAAAGAATTGTTAATTATTATTACTTCATTCCCAACGGCACCATGCAACTCAATGCTCACCAAACATTTCTCTAGAGCTTTGATATCAGAATAGTGGACAATTATAATACTACATTTAATATTATTCTTCAATTGACCGTCCTTATCGTGCAGAAAATAAAATGACATCTTCTTTTTTGACATAGATTTACACCGAATTTGAGGTTTCTTTCAGTAAAAATCAGTACTTCTCAGCGTTCATCCGTGATCATGGTTTTTCTTCCTGAAGGAATGGGACGATCAATATTCTTCATATAATTTATCATGCCCTTAATATGTTTTCTCTCATTTCCCTTTTTACATAATAAAATAACATAGACAACATTATTAATTCCGCAGAAACTAAGGACACTGCTGTCCCAATAGCTTTTAACTTCGGAACTAGAATAAATAATAAAATTATCGATGATATCCCACCAAGAATTAGAGCCTTCATATATTCTTTTTGCTTGTCAATGTTTAGCAATGTTTGTACACCAAGAATGTTGTCAAAAAATACCGCGGCTGGCATTATTGCCATTATTCTTAATAATACAGCAATATTATTATTACCTTGGCCTGATATTATTGTTACAATCTGTTTCGCAAAGAAAAATGTAATAATGCTAACAAGAATAAATAAAAAGCCAGCATATTTTATTATATTTGTTAAAAAAAGCACGGCCTCTGATCTTGATCTAATGAACATAGCGCTGACTCTTGGAAATATTGTATTCGCTATTGGCATGTGAAGATTTATCAATATTTGTATTATTTTAAATGCTATAGAATAATATCCAACTATTAACATCTCTGCAAAAGCGCCAAGAACAAGAATTGGGGCATTAGCAAAAACATTGACTGAAATCATAGAAATAAATACCGGCCAACCAGATTTAACAGTGTTCATTATATAGATACGGCCCGGATAAACAAATTTTATCCGATAAATTATAAATGTTATAAATAGCGCAATAATACCACTTATTACTACAGGGCTATTTTGTATTAATGTCGCTAGATTTAGATCAGTTTTCTTTTTAATAAGAATAAATATCAATGGCGTTGTTAGTATTCTCGCTATAAGAGAAATAATCGCTGTATATTTCAACTTCTCTAGACCTTGAAAAAACCATATTGGATAAAGATAATTACCGATTACAGCTAAAAAAGTATAATAGAATACATAACGATGTAAATTAAATTGTGGAATAAGATTTACCAGACAGAAGTACACAATAACACATATAAAAATTATAACCGTTTTAATGATAAAAACTGAGGAAAATATTTTAGATATTTCTTCAGGGTTCCCTCGATTGATAGATATTTCACGAGTTGCAGTTAAATTAAAGCCGTAATCTGTTATTAAAATAAAGTATTGTACCACTGAAAAGGCATAAGTCATTAACCCAAAATTATCCGGCCCTAAAACACGAACAAGATATGGAAATGCAACGAGTGGTATAAAATAATTAGCTCCTTGAAGTAAATACAGGGAAGCAACATTCTCTATAAAAATTCTTTTTTGGCTCAATTTTTATCTTAATTATATGGTTTAAAACAATATATCGGTTCACCGTTCTCGACTTTATTTAGCACATTACTATAAATTGCATAAAAAAGCCAAAATTGCATGCCATACCAATATGATGTTATAACTATCTCATACTGACTATTAATTATCGCAACTAAGTAGCATGGCAAAAAAGATACAAGTAATATTTTAGCACCAGGTATTCTTCTCCATACGGCATTAATATTCTTATATATGGGTATAACCAATATTATGGCGATTAATATTATTGCAAATACTCCTAAATCTACCCCATATCTTAAAAATATATTATGTGGATCAAAGTGGATCGTGTAAAAATCAGTATAGTTATATTGTTTTGGACCTGATCCTATTAATGGGCTACTTTTAATTTGCATAAATGAATCTTTCCATAAATATAACCTTCCCAATACAGACGAGTCTATCTTGGCAATTGTAAATCTAAAAAATAATTTTTCGATGAACTTCCACATTGCTATGCTCAACACCGTAGCCACAAGCATCCATTGCAACAATGATATTCTATATCCGCTAATAATTCTTACCCCAAAAAGAACCACTAAACCCGCACCTAGGGTAAGTATCCCTCCTCTTGAAATAATTAAAAATTGAAATGCCAGTGAAATTGAAATAGCTATATATAAAGAGATCTTCGTCCAATAACTTAAATTGCGGCATGATAATTGGCCAAAGGCATAAAACATTAAGAATACAATAAACGCTGAAAGATAGTTTGATCGTCCCCATCCTATATTAAACGAGTGAAAGCCTGCTATATTCTTGGCTGATGCTTCTGTTCCAAATCCCAATCCCAAAAAATAGCCCACAGTAATTTCTAGCAAAATAAGATAAAATACTAAAATAAATCCATCAAGTAAGATTGCGATATCTCTAAAATCTTTGATATGCTTAACTACTTGATATAAAACAAATGGCACTAATACAATCTCTAATATCCCCTTTATTCCGGCCTCTATGTTATTCCATTTAAGTGAAGTTAAAATAACTAGAACAAGCATCCCAATCCATAATAATGTTACTATATCAACATAAATCAGCCTGTATCTTTTTATTATGCCATACACAATCCAACAAAATACAAAAAATGAGATTAAAAAATATCCTGGTGGGAAAACTTGCATAAAAGGTATATAATTAATAATTGCGCAAATAGTTATTGCAATTGCCGGCCTTTTCAGTAAGCACAAGATAAGTGGTATTGATATAATTCCTGCTAATGTCGCAGCTATAATACAAAATCGTAGTGAAATCGATAATAGTAATAATAGGCATAATGCAATAAAGACATATCCTATTACTTCTCCAAAATATCTTGCTACAACTGATCGCACAGATATGTTCATAAATACTAAAAAGATTTTTTATTTTTCAAACAATGCCCTAATTCTTGCGCACTTAATATTATCAGCACGATACTGATTCCACCAATGCTTAAAAAGAAGGCTTGATGCCGAAGATATTAAACCTAGTATAAAACCAACAATGATAATTATAGATCTTTTGGGCCAACTTTTCTTGTATGGAGGGTGTGCTCTTTCAAGAAATTGTATTTTAGGTGTATCTTTTGCCTCCATTATTTTAGCTTGCTCGAGTTGTTGCACAAGAAGGGCATATACTTCTTGATGTATTTTAACATCTCGCATACGTTTACCAAGTTCTATGCCAATATCTGGCGCTTTTTTGTAGGGTATAAAAAGTGTGCCGGATCGGCTTCCTCTTGTAATACTATCTAGTTGCTGCTTAGCCTTATCAATTTGAGTTTCTAATGCTTTAAGTTGCGGGTTGTCATTTTTACTATATGTTTTCATCGCTTCATATTCAATCTTTTGACTTATGATTTTAGCTTCTATTTGTGCCGTCAACTCAACAACAGCTCTCAGTTCATTGTCTAAAGAAACAGTACCATGCCTTTTTTGAAATATTTTTAATGAATCTTCAAGCTTATTTAAAATATTACTTTCTTCCTCAAGCCTTTTCTCAATGAATTCACGCATTTTACCACCTTGGGTCATGTTCATTTTTGTATATATTCGATCCAAAACATCTCCATATTTATTAGCGATCTCGGCTGCTTTAAATTTATTCTTATCTTCAACAGAAATTAAAATAAAATGTTCATCTGTAACTGAAATAGTTACTTCTTTTTTAAACTTTTTTTCTACTTCATAAAGTGCTTTTTCAGGATTTTTCTGAAATAGGGTTCGCTTATTATAATGTTCTATTAAACTGCACTCATTAATAACAAGACTTCTAACCGTTCCGCTATTTAACATATAAGCAAAAACATCTGAAGGAGTAATCATTCCAGGCATATATCCAACACCACCAACTTCAGGCTCTGTATATAAATTCCCTCGAAGGGCAATACTCATTATACTAACGCTTTGATTTACCGGAGGCATTAAAACAGCTGTAGCCTTATATTTCACTGGCATTAAAAAACTGATGATTGTACTAATTACAGTAAATATAATTACTATAATTAATACGTATTTACGGTTTTTATATATTATTGAAATAATATCATATATAGTCGTTCCCATGCGCATCCTCCATCGTTATCTATTTTGAAACCGACCATATGATAAAGAACATGGTCAACAGCTGCCCGCTGACTGATATGTAATCCCTCCACCCCTTGATCTGCATCTCGCCCACCACCACCACGTCGCCAGGCTCGATCACGGTATCCTGCCTGCCCTTGACGGTCTTGCCGCCCCAACGGTTGATCTTGATGTTCCCGGTGCTGGCCCGCTCACCGTACCCCCCGGCCAGACCTATGTAATAGCTCAGTAGGGTACCAGGCTCATAAGCAAAAGTGCCGCCCCTCTGCACCTGGCCCACCACCGTGACTGTGGTTGGAGTAGTGGGCACGGTTATAATATCACCCTCACGCAACACCACGTTGAGCGCCTCGTCTTGTTCCAGAGTGAACTTACGAAAATCTATGCTTACAACGCTGTCCGGGTTGGCAATATTCTGAATCTTAATCGTCTCCCTGGTGGTGAGCGGAGTAAATCCCCCGGCCATGGTGATGACGTCCCGCAGCCTCTCCCCTGGTTTTATCTCATAGCGGCCCGGCTTGAATACCTGCCCCACCACCGTCACCATGTTCTGGGCCACCGGGAAGAAGACGATGTCGCCGTCCTTGATCTCTGGGTTCTCCTCTTGAATATTATTGGCTAAGTACTGGTAGAGATCCAAGGTGTCGATAGGGACCCCGCCCCTTATCAGCACTACCGAACGGATGGAGGCCTGTTCGTTGGGGCCGCCGGCGGCGCCGATGGACTGGGACAGCCGATCGAAAGCCTGCAGTGTGTGGATGCCGGGGCTGCGCACCTGGCCCAACACTTGGACCTTGATGGCAGGGCGTTCCCGGGACCAGTCCAGGCCCATCTGGGTAGGCAGGGCGCGCTGGGCGAGCAACGGCGCGGCCGCCATGCCGAGTGCCCCAATAAGTCCTGTTAAGACTTTTCTCATCATCTCATTAGGTTCGAAATGTTTGATGCGTTCGCTTGCGTTCAAGTTAATAGGAAACCGGGCGCCTGTGCGGCGCCCGGTCGTCGCTGACTGCAGATGACCGCTTTTCAGTCTTCTGGGCGCCGCCAAAAGGATACCTTACAAAAGGTACCGATGGCCCTGTCTTCGGGCCGACCCGATGTGCTTCTGCCGGATATCCTTCGGACGTTAATGCGCCCCTGCAGTCACCTCGTATAATTCAACGTTAATGATTATATCGCAAACGGTTAGTTTTGTCAAGGGCTTTCTTGTCTCTTTGATTCTTTGAGCCATTCCCATGCCTGGAAGGCTGCTTTCGTCCAAGGATTATCCGATCGGCCCTCTCGTCCCATGTAGATCACTATCGGTCTGCCCTCAAGGCGGCAAGTCTTGCCTTGTTCCATCTTTCTATCAATTGACTTGAAGATGTCGGGATGCTGTCTGCCCAGGCTGTCTATGTATGGCTGAAAAACCCAGCCGTCATCCTCTAAAGACAGGGCGCCGAAATGAAGCCCGGTTTTCGCTTCGAACCATCCGCCATGCCGCAGCCAGTAGTTGGGAACTTCGGACAGAAAAGGCATGTCGCCAGAAGGTCCATCAAGAATCATCGAAGGGATATAATGATAATATCCCACCAAGGTCCACGGCTTGGGATCGAGGCTGGTTATCTCCAAAACCTCAACCAGAAACCATGATCCTTGAGGGGGGACAATGATTCGGTATCTAAGGGAAAAGGAGGCCCAGCCTGTATCCCCGGGGAAATATTCTGCGGTAAAATCAAGAGCCCGGCCATTATTGGGAAAGTCCTCGATACAAAATCCCGTTATTCTATTAGGAGCCAGCCAGCCGTCTTTTCCCCGGCGCTGGAAGATTAGCGGATAGTATGATCCCATAGAAATGCCGTTCCACAGAATGCTGTCGGCACCCACGCTTTTGCCAGGTGTCAGCACCAATCTAACATTCCCATTGCCTGCTTCCAACCTTCCCTGGCTCATTCTAACCTCAGGCTTCCCGGACTGACCCCAAAATCCATATTTAGAAAAAATATCTGCTTGGAGCATGTTGGAGCGCCTGCTCCCTCCCCGACCTTTATGTATTTCGCCTGCCGCCAGATTGATGGATCTCAGAGCCGAGGCTACCCGCAAGTATGGCCGGTGTCTGACGTCCACCAGCCCGTAGTTGCTGTTCTCGGGGAAACTATCGGTAACGCCCAACGCCGGCTCGTCGGCCCACATGAACCAGCTGGTGCCCACCACAAAGGGCAGGGACAGCGCCTCCTCCTGGAACCTGGCAGCGCAGTAGGCGCGTTGGACTTGGTCGTCCACACGCATACCGGCCCCATGGGTCGAAGGCAACCCGGCATCCAAGGCTGGAAATCCCCATTCGCTTATCAGCAGCGGTTTCCGGCAAAGTCTATGCCTGTTTCTGATTGTGTCTTTTAAGCCCGGGATCTCACCGGAAAGAATCTCGACCCGTGGATAGCAGTTGAAGGAGACGACGTCGCAGTATCTGCCGGACTCGGACCAGGCCGGCTCTGGTGCCAGCCAGGCGAAGCGCGAGCCCAAGATCAGATGATTGGGATCGGCCCGGCGGACAGCAGCCGTGGTTGTCTCGAAATACTTCTGGGCGCAGAGCGACACAAAGGCATGGGCGTCATCTAAGGCCTTGGGACTTTTGGGCTCCAAAATCGAATGGAACTCGGCCACCTCCTGCCAGGAAGAAAATTCTGTGCCCCAGACTTTGTTGAAGACGGTTATGCTTCGGTGCCGGGTTTTCAGCATTTCGACGGCGGCCTTTTTAGCCGGGCTCTTTGGACCGAGTTTCATGGCGTTGGTGAAAAGCGACCAGGGTTTTCCGTCCTTGCCGAACCATTCCAGTTCGTTGTCTAAGTAATACCCCAAGAGGTCGGGGTCCTGGCGCCATGGCCGACAGTTCAATTCGGCCGCCATACGGCAATATCGTTCGAACCTTGAGTCGAAGACATCCGGAAAGCCGGTCCAAAACGTTTTGGGCACAATGGCGGCGATATCCGAGAAACCCTGGCCCAGGCGCAGGATGGGGGCGAAGGCCAGCCCCTGATTTGAGATCTCCTCGTTCCTATCCGACTGGCCAACCGTATTGAAGCCCCAGCTATTAAGCTTGCCCGTCACGTCCACGGCCCAGGCCGACTCCGAGCCGAAAAGCATCTCCGAGTTCCTAAGATAAGCAGAGTATCCCAGGGCCTGGCACCAGATCTCGCGGTACTTCACCCACTCGCAGCCGATGGACAAAAGCCTTCCGCCATCCGGAGCGCTGAACCAGTCGATCCCGCTGTCGGAGACAACCGTGTAAAAGCTGTCACCCTTCCCTTTTTGTGTCAAATTGCCGACTGAAGGTTCCGGCAGCGCCTTCGAATACGCTATCTTGAGGAAGGAGGCATCGAACCCCCCATTGTCCAATGCGGGGTAAAGGCCTACCAGGTCGTCCCTAACCTCTTTGAACTCGATATCGATGACCAGAATCCCCCGGTCGTCCCAGACCCGGCCCCGCACCGAATTCCATCTTTTTTCTATTCTAAGACGGTACCTTCGCCCTAAATTCCACCCGGCGTCCGGATCCCCATAGCGGGCGGCGGGCCGCGAACTTTCCGTGCCTAACGCCCCCCACTGGCCGTCCCTCATCAGTTTCAGTTCAAAAAATCTTCTCCCGGTGTCGCCCGGAGATTCCACCAAGGCCAGGTGCCAGAAATTGCGCACGTCCTGGTAAAGGGAGATCCCGGCCACTTTCCAGCCATCGCCTCTACGGCCCTGGACCATCACTTCGGCCTCGGCCCAGATGTTATCGCCACAAAGTTCCTTTAGCAGCACGGCATACGATCTCGAAGAGCCCGTGTCCCGAAGCGCGCCACTGCTCAAGGACCAGCCCATCGAGGTGAACGACCAATCACGGTCGAGTCCCGCCGGGGTCGCTTGGGAAAAGTCGTATTCGTCTCCCCTGGCTGGGGCCGGCCAGAGGGCCATCAGCAGGGCAACGGCGGCCAAGCAATACACCCTGGGCGGCTTGCGCCCAGGGTGTGCGTTTGGCAGCAACCGGCTCATTTTCTACCTATCTTCACGATCTTTTTGCTCCTAATGCCCTGGGTAGCATTTCTGGTGTCCACCACCAATTTGGCTTTCTCCACGATCTCCCGGTAATCGAAACAACTGTGGTTGGTGGTGATCAAAACGCAATCCGCTGACCGCAGCCGGGCTGAAGTCAACGGCACCGACTTCATGGCCAGACCGTGCTCGGAGAACGAAGGCACGAAGGGATCGTGGTAATCCAGCGATTTCACCTTGGGCTTTAACAGCTCTATCACCTTAATGGCCGGGCTGGAGCGGATGTCGTCGATGTCCTTCTTGAAGGCCACCCCCAGCACCAGCACCCGGGAGCGGGAGGCGGAGAGTCCGATATCGGAGAGGGCGGCGATGACCTTGTTGACCACGTGGTAGGGCATGTTCTCGTTGGTCTCGGCCGCCAGCTCGATGAAGTCGGTGTGGAAGTCGTACTCCTTGGCCTTCCAGGCCAGGTAGTAGGGATCGATGGGGATGCAGTGGCCGCCCAGGCCGGGGCCGGGATAGAAGGGCATGAAACCGTAGGGCTTGGTGGCCGCGGCGTCCACCACTTCCCAGATGTCGATATCGTCCATCCGCTCGCAGAGGCAGGCCAGTTCGTTGACCAGGGCGATGTTGACGCTGCGGAAGATGTTCTCCAGCAGTTTGGTCATCTCGGCCGCCGAGGGCGAGGAGACCATGATTACTTTTTGAATGATGGTCGAGTACATCAACTTTGTCAGCTCCCCGCACCTCTTGGTGTAGCCGCCGACCACCGTGGGGGTGGTGGCGGTGGTGAACTGCTTGTTGCCCGGATCTATCCGCTCCGGAGAAAAGGCCAGAAAGAAATCCCGGCCCGCCTTCAGCCCCCTCTCCTCCAGAATGGGCTTGACCACCTTGGTGGTGGTCTCGGGATAGGTAGTGCTCTTGAGCACCACGATCATACCCTTATGGAGATTGGCGGCGATGCCGCGGGCCGCCTGGACGATGAAGCTGATATCCGGATCCTTGGTGGCCGTGTAGGGGGTGGGCACGCAGATATGCACGGCATCGCAGGTCCGCAAGGATCGATAATCCGTGGTGGCTCTCAGTTTACCAGAACGGACCACGGCCCTGAGGTCTTCGTCGTGGACATCCAGGATATAGTTGCGCCACTGGTTGACCGAGGCCACCTTCTCCCGAGAGAGGTCGATCCCGATCACCGAGAAACCGGCTTTGGCAAACTCCACCGCCAGGGGCAGGCCCACATAGCCCAGTCCGATGATCGCTATCCTGGCCTGACGTCTCTCGATTTTTGTCTCAAGTTCCATTTTACTGCCTATCGAGGTTAGAATACAAAAGTAATATTTGGTATAATCCATTTTGAAATGCAACTCTGAGTGGTATACTCAGGGTTGCTACGAGAAGATTCAAACAGCTAACGCCCCAAGAACGGGACAGAATTTACCAGCTCTACCAGGAAGGCAAGACCC
>FWPV01016874.1_pt1 | contig 10214 bp, 4 predicted proteins | sample 2228371 | NCBI WGS metagenome assembly FWPV01 (sample SAMEA103939776, study PRJEB20133) | metagenome
GCTCATCCCGTCGCACCACTCGCCCCACAGGGAATCCTTGTAGCCATCCGCCACCAAGTCGCCGGCGTGAATAATGAAACGCGCGTCCGGCGCGGCGGCATAGGCGGCTCGAATCGAGCGGGACCACAACGAGCGGATGCTGTTCTGCGCGTCGCCAATGTAGAGGAAACGGAACCGCTCCGGGCGCGCCGCCGCGGTTTGGAAGACATACCACTCGCTCCAGTTCTTTCCATCTCCGACCCGGTAGCAGTATTTCGTTCCGGGCTTCAGGTTGTCGAAGCGGACGGAATAATGTGCGGCTGCCGGGGCGTCTGCGGGCGTCACGGTTTCTCCCTTGGCCGGCGCCTTCTGCGCGGACTTCTCGAACGCCGGGTTGGGACTCAACGGGGCAATTTGCGCCTGCGGGTTCTCCGCAAGCTTGGCGGTGCGCCAAGTGACGGCGTAAGTGCGCGCCGGATCGCCCGCCACGGTCAAGATGACGCGCGACGGCTGAGCCGCCGCCTCCGTTTGCGCCGCCTGCTTTTGAGCGGCGGCGAAGGACAGCCATACCAGCCCTGCCGTGAGGGCGAAAAACGCGATGAGCTTCTTCAGGTTTGTCGTCATTTCGTCTAATTACCTATGGGAGTTATTTTACCCGTCCGGACGGCAGCGCCCTGCCGCCGGACGGGTGGGAAGGGGCTAGAACTTCAGCTTGAGAGCCAGTTGGATCACTCGCGGACCGCCCCGGGTCTGCTGGATCTCGCCAAAAGAGGCGTTGTTCATGTTCCGCTGCGGGTTGCGGAACACCGGATGGTTCAGGGTGTTGAAGGACTCCGCCCGGAACTCGAGGGACATCCTTTCCCTCAACCGGGTGTTCTTGGCCAAAACCAAATCGATCCGCCTCTGGTCCGGTCCGCTGATCACGTTGCGGCCAAGATTGCCGAAGCGGGGACCGGAGGGGACGAACGCGCTGCGGTTGAAGTACATGTTCACCCGGGAGGACACGGATCCCTTCGTCACCAGATCCTTGTGGGTCATGCCAGGCGCGATATCCGGCCGGGGGTTAGTGGATGCGAACAGGAATCCGCTCGAGGTTCCATCGATCACCGAGAACGGGCGCCCGCTCTGGAACGTGCCGATGGCGCTCAATGACCACCCGCGCACCAGCCGGTTCCGCTTCCACGGGAATTCCCACGTGCCGCTGAAGATCAGACGGTGTTTGCGGTGGAAATCGGACACCGCGCGATTGAGCCACGGGCGGGTCTGATCGTGCTCCACCTGGAACTTGCCTTCGTCGGAGAAGATGTCAATGGCTTTCGAAAACGTGTAGTTCGCCTTGAACATGTAGCCTCGGCTGAAGCGCTTTTGGAGGCTCGTCTGAAGCGCGTTGTAGATCGAGTTTGAATTCGAAAACAGGGTGTTGACGCCTTCGTCCTCGTCGAAGCCTAGCAGCGGAACCCGCAGTTCGCCGCCGATCGTGCAGGAACTCGGGCTCACAAGCAGGTTGCAGTCCGGCGGTGGAGTCTTCAGGTTCGTGAAGACGCTTCCTGCGGTCGTATAGTAGTTCCCCGTGAATCCGCCGCCGGGCACGCCCGGGCGGGGAAGGAAGCCGACTGTGTCGATGTCAACGGGCGGGTTGCCGTTCACGATTTGAAGCAGCTTGGTCCCCTTGGTGCCCGAATAGCCGACTTCCCACATCCAGTTCCGTTTGAACTCCCACTGGATGTTCAGATTCCACTGCTGAATGTACGGCGTAGCCAGGCTCGGATCCACCATCTGGGCTTCCATGGCTTCGAACTGTTGCCCAGGAGCGTTCGACCCCTGCAACCGCGGAGAACCGCTGCTGAAGTAGATAGAAAACTTGGGAATCGGGAAAACAGGGAAGCCTACCGGCCAGATGTTGTAATCGCCGAGGTCGTTGAGCTGATTTTCCTGGAAGAACGGCGCCTGCTGCCGCAGCGAGTTCGCAAATGCGCCGGTGGTCCGTTCGAAGAACATTCCGTAACCGCCGCGAAGCACGAACCTGCGGTGTCCCAAGGGCGACCAGGCGAAGCCAAAGCGAGGCATGAAGTTGTTCCAATCGGAGGGGACGACGCTCTTGCTCGGAGCCTTTCTCAGATTGGCTTCAGCAGCCCCAGGTATGCTCTCGGGCTTGAAGTTCGACGCCATCAAGAACCCCACCTGCGGATCATTGGCGGCGAGCGCCGACGGGTAATCGTAAGCGCTCAGAATGCCGTTCACTTCCCACGGAGGACCGAAGTGCTCCCAGCGCATGCCGATGTTCAACGTCAGGTTGCGGGTCACCCTCCAGTCATCGGCAATGAACGCGCTTTGGTCCGCCAAACGGTAACCGCGGATGGTGTGGCCAAAATTCACCGCTGTGTCCGAGATCTGGCGGGCGCGGTTACGGTCTCCGGGATCAGCGAATCCGACGGTCAGGAAAGCCATCCAGCTACGCAAGTTCTTCCGGCCATTTTTCAGTTCCTGAAGGTTGCCGTTGAGTTGGTTGTTCCGCAGTTCGCCGCCAATCTTGAGGGAGTGGCGGCCTTTCACCATGCTCAACGTGTTGCCATATGTGAAAGAATTTTGGACGTCCAGCGTATTGTCTTCCAGGGTTCCGAAGTGGAAGCGGTCGCCGGAGTCCCTGTCTCCCCGGATGTCGAAGGACGATAGATCTGGGCGGATGCCTGCTAGGGGGTTTTTCAAACCGAATTGCTCGTTGGTGAAATAGGGGACCGCGAGAGTGTCATTACGGTTGCGGAAGAAACCAGCGCGGAATTCATTGACCGTTGCCGGGCTGATGACGTGGGTATCGATGATGGAAATGGTCCGCTGGGCGGTGTTCTTGTTCCGTTCGTAACGCGAGACCACGCGGCTGTGCGCCAGCGGATCGACGCTCGGCTGGTTGGCCAAGAAAAACCTTCCCTTGATGCGGTTGGCGGCTGAGATCTGATAATCCAGGTTGGTGCTGAACTGGTTTTGGCTGTAAGTGGCTGGAATGACCGAAACCACCTGGCAGCTCGGCGCCACTTGCGTTCCCGTGCGACGGCAATCCGTTCCGTTCGCGCCCGAGGGGATAAGATAGGTCCCGTCCGGATACTTGGCCTTCAGCAAAGCTCTGGAAATCGGGTTGACGACGGAGAGGTTGACCGGACCGCTTGCGGCAGGCCAAATGGCCCGGACGAAATTGTTGATCCCTTCGTCCGACCGGTCGTCGGTCAGCGACTGCGGCATTCGCAGAGTGTTGCTCGCGGCGTCCACATATGAGGTGCTGGCGTCGGTGCGCTGGTAGGAGGCGAAGAAGAACAACCGGTTCTTGACGATCGGTCCTCCCAAAGTGCCGCCGCCTTCATTCCGGCGGAGTTGCGGGCGCTTGAGTCCCGCCCGGTTATAGAAGAAGTCGTTGGCGATCAGCTTCTCGTTCTGGAAATAGTGGTATATTGTGCCGCGGAACTGGTTGGTTCCACTCTTTGAGACGAGCTGGAAGTTGCCGCCCCCGTTGCGTCCGGTCGAAGCGTCGTACAGGCTGGTTTGGAGCTTGACCTCTTCGAGGGTTTCGGGCGCCGGCGCCATATTGCGGGACAACGAGCCGCCCCCTTGGTCGATGGTGCCTTGATCGCCGTTGACGCGGCTGTTGCAGCAGAGCAGGTTTGTGACGTCTACTCCATTGAAAACAAAGCTATTACTCGTGGTGCGCGCGCCGTTGACGCTGGGTGAGATCGAGGCGTTGTCATTGGAAAGGAGTTCGCTGATGTCAGCGGCGACTCCCGGTTCGATCATGAGCAATTGAGTAAAGTTGCGCGAAGACGTTGGAAGACTCTCGAGCTCGCGGCTTTCCAGGGTGCGCACAACGGTCGCCGAGGTGGAGGAGATCATATCCGCGTCCGCCAGCACTTCGATGCTCTGGCCGACATCGCCCACCTGCAACTCGACGTTGACGGTTGCAATCTCAGACGTGCTGACGGTGACCCCCTCTTGGATGAGCTTCTTGAATCCGCTCCGTTCGAAGATCAACTGGTAATTCCCGGTCGAGAGGAAACGCGCCTCCCACTGACCGGTGTCGTTTGTCGTGACCACCCGCTTTTCGCCGGTATCCACCTGAACAATGGTGACCGTGACCGCTGGGATGGCTGCTCCGGTGCTATCGGTGACTACGCCTTGCAACCCGGTGTTCGCGCCCGTCTGGGCCGCGGCGGGAGTGAAAGCCAGGCATAGCAGGACAAAAGGCATGAGGGTGAGATTGAGTTTACATCTCGCCCCTCCCAAATTCAGGATACGAATCATAGTCTGCTCCTCGGGCGCGCGTCCGTGCCGAACTCACGCCTCCCTTGAGACTAACCGGCATTCATGTTAAGTCCGTTACAGATTCATGACAAGTAGAAAACTGTGCTTTACTAGTTAACGGATGGAAGACCAGCCCTCGGGGTAGAGGCGATGAACCCCAGCGAGGCCCAACCGGACGAACTCCAGAGCGAATTGCAGCGTGTCCTGGCGAGCAGGATGTTCAGCCAGTCGGACGCCATGCGCCGTTTGCTGGCCTACTTGGGCGAAAAGGCCGCCGGCAAGGATGCCGGACCGCTAAAAGAATACACCATCGGCGTCGAAGCTTTTGAAAAACCAGCCAGTTATGACCCGCAGGAAGATCCCACCGTTCGGGTGGTGGCGAGCAAGCTGCGCCGCCGTTTGGATGAGTACTATTTGACCGAAGGCGCCGGGCGCCCGTACCGGATCGAGATCCCGAAGGGTCACTATCAATTGAAACTGGCGCCGCACGCTGGAGCGCCGGCGGAGCCGGGGATCGACTATGGCCGAAACGCCCGCCGGTGGCGTTCGGCCGCGCTGGTGCTGGCGGGTTGCTTGGCCCTCGCGCTCATCGCTTTGATCGCCTTTCGTCCTGTTAGTACACCCTGGTCCAAGGTTCCGGCTGCCGCTGCGGCGGGTTGGAGCCGGGATTTGGAACTTTTCTGGCAGCCGTTCTTGGAAAGCCGGCGTCCGATTCTTATCGTATTTGGAGCGCCGTTGTTCACCAAATTCTCCGGGGCTTTCTTTCGGGATCCGAAGCTGAATGTATGGGAGGAGGCGGAACAGTCCGACCGGATGCGGAAGGTCCAGGAGGCGGTGGGAAGCCGTTATGCGCATCCGGTGTTCAACTACACGGGGGTCGGGGAGGCGAACGCGATTTTTTTGCTCGCCAAATTATTCCAGAGCCGCCGTCCGGATTGCCTGCTAAAGCGGAGCACCGCCCTCACTTGGGATGATTTGCGGACACACAATGTCATCCTGCTCGGATCGCCCAAGTTCATTCCTCAGTTGAAAGAATTGCCGTTCGAGCAGGATTTTGTCATCGACCGGGGTTCGATCCGGAACTTGCGGCCGAAAGCGGGCGAGCTGCAGTCTTATAAGGAAGTCCAAACCCCTTCTCACTCGGCAGTGCTCGAGGATTACGCCTTGGTGACGCGGCTCCCGGGCTTGCAAGGGCTCGGCCACATCGCCATTCTAGGGTCAAGTTCGACGGAGGGAACCTGGGCGGCTGCCGACTTCGTGACCGCTTCGAGCCACGCCGCGGAGCTTGTCAGCCGGGTCCGGCTGCCTTCCGGCAAATTGCCGGACGCTTTTCAGGTCCTCATCCGCGCCAAGTTCAAAGACATGGTTCCGGTGGAAAGCAGCTATGTGACCCACCGGGTTCTGGAGATCGGGGCGCGGAAGGGTGGTCCGTCGGGCGGCTAAAGCTCTGGCCGTCTCCCGCCGAAATCGGTAAAGGAGGGTAGTGGCATATGAAGGCAGGTCCAGTGGCGGTCGCGCTCTTAGCGGGCGCCACGTTTGCGCTTGCTCAGGGCAAGGGCAAAGGACACGCCGGTAAGGCGGGAGAACCGCCCCGGGGCGCGCCAGCGGCTGCTGTGACTGTGGTGTTCAGTGACACAGACCGGCAGATCATCCGGGAATGGATCCGAGAGGTGGGTCCCCGGGGCTTGCCACCGGGTCTGGCCAAACGCGAGGAACTGCCGCCCGGACTGCAAAAGCATCTGCGCAAAGGCGGGACCTTGCCCCCGGGTTTGCAAAAAAGAATCAGCCCTTTCCCCGAACCCCTCGTGAAGCGGCTTCCTCCGTTACCGCCCGGCTGCGGCTGCGACCGCGTCTTTCTCAACGGCAAAGCCCTGATCATCCTCCGCGCCACGCACGCCATCCTGGACGTGATCAGCTTGTTCTGATGGGCGGTCAGACACAGTCAGAGTACCCTGCTAAATCAGTTCGCTGATAACTACTTAACCTTGCCTCCGTTGGTGATGTCGTATCGCCGGCAGTCAATCTTGGCCAGTTGCCATACCCCTAACCCGAGTTGACCGGCGATCTCGATGTGCTCGGGCTGAGGATCTGTAAAGCCGTTGAAATCGTGTGGACCCACCGTTGAGAGCGGTAGGCCTTCCGCTGTTCTCTTTTCGTCAATTATCCGCCAACCGATAGAATCAACAGCTACCGCGTCGGTCGCGAAGTATACCGTCTTATGTTCCCAAACATATTTTTCCCGCCCGCCGGTGCTGAATGGTCCGCCGTTGTATATTCCGCGGATTCCATCGATGATGTTCAATACAGCCTTAGCCTTGACTAGCTCATGCGTCACGGCTTTCGGGACGAAGCCCTCGATATAAGTGGAAGTTCCTGGGTGCGTCCGGTTGACGTTGTTGAATAGTCCGTGAGACAGGTTCTTCAAGCACAAGGTGACCCCTGCTGCCCCGTGGTCTTTGAGACATGCCAAATTGACGATCTTCGTGACCCACTTTGACAGGAATAGCGACGCATTCGACCTCGGATTATCTTGTCCCGATAATGACACCTCGAAGTATTGGTCCTGGTCGTAATAATGATTCACGCCGCTTGCGTCTATCCCGGATACCACGGTTTGATCATCTGTATACCGATCAGATCCCCACGCGATCCGGACCCCCGACGGCAACCAGCTCGGTATTCCCGCAGCCTGCAACTCGTCCCCGTATCGGTCATACACAATGATGTTCTGCAAAGGGATGCCGGCCATTTGGTTCAGCCCGCGGATGATCTCATTCACAACTTCCTTTGAGGAGCATACCCACGGCGCTCCGTTCGGCACGACCTTGATTCCGACAATGTCGTCAGGGCGGAAGAAACGCCTCCACGCCTCAACTGAATTGCGGGCGCCGGTGAGCCTGAGCATCCCAGTCTCGAACATCTTCTGGATTGGTTCTTTTTGAAAGACGCCCTGTATAAGGGAATTCTGGTGCGTGACGGCGACTACACGTCCCGGGTACAGTCCGGGCAGCGGCGGAAGGTCGCCGCCCGGTTTTTTCGGTGCCGCTCGGATGACCGCAGGCAACATGATCGCCGCTTTACCCAACCGGAGCAATCTCCTCCGCGTCAAGGACTGTCCCATATGCTCTCCTTTCCAAGCCGATGTCCCAAAAACCATTGGGCTCGCGAATAGAATATACCGTCCGTATGAAAATGCAAAGGAGTTTTTGCATTCTGTTCCGTCTCCTTGGTTCAAAGCGTACGTTATCCTCCGCGCCACGCACGCCGTCTTGGACGTGATCAGCTTGTTCTGACGGGCGGCTTCCGTGCTGCTGAAGACTAGCGCCGGGGGATTGCTTTAGCTGGCGGGACGGACTATTCTTTGGCGAGGGGGGCAGCGTGACATGAACGTCGTTTTGAGATCAGCGAGTCTTCTCTTAGCCATCGGGTGGGTCCTGATGGGGCAGGTAGAACAAGCCACCATCACCGGCATCGTCACCGACCCGACAGGGGCAGTCGTGCCCAAAGTCAAGATCACCGTCCGAAACACGCGCACAGGCGTCGAGGCATCGACAATCTCCAATAGCGAGGGACTTTATCGCATCCCGTATTTGCATCCCGGCGTGTACGACCTGACGGCGGAAATTCAGGGCTTTAAGAAAGCGCGGGTCTCGGGACTCCAGCTCACGGTGGGACTGACCGCCACCGTGGACATCAGCTTGGAGGTGGGCTCGGTGCAGAACGAAGTGACCGTCACCGCCACGCCGGTGATGATAGAGCAACAATCGGCATCTCTCGGAGCGGTTATCTCCGGCACCCAGATGCTGGAACTCCCGCTCCTCGGACGCAACCCGTACGCCCTTTTGCAGCTCTCTCCCGGCGTTCTGCCAAAGGGCGGGGCGGGTTCGGGACCGATTGTTTCGGGAGGGCGGTCGAACACCAGCGAAATCTTGCTCGATGGAGCCGAGACCCGCAATAGCACTACGAACGACATCGCTTACACCCCTCCGCTCGAGGTTGTGCAGGAGTTCAAAGTTATCACCAACAGCTTTTCGAGCGAATATGGCCGGTCGGGCGGGGGTGTCCTGACAGCCGCCACGCGCTCCGGCGCCAACGACCTGCACGGCAGCCTGTATGAGTTCTTCCGTAACGAGAAGCTGAACGCCAACAGTTGGACCAGCAACCGGCAGGGCTTGCCCAAGTCGCCCCTGCGCCGCAATGAGTATGGCTTTTCGGTGGGCGGTCCCATACTCATTCCGCGCGCCTACAACGGGAGGGACCGTTCGTTCTTCTTCGTCAATTGGGAGCAAATCCCGCAGCGGGCCCCGGACAATATCAATTCCACCGTGCCCACGGCGGCGGAGCGAGCGGGCGACTTTTCCGGCACGCTAGACGGGTCGGGCAATGTGATCCGGGTTTTCGACCCCTCGACGACCCGTCCCGATCCGAGCCGCGCCGGTCGCTACATTCGCGACCAGTTTCCGGGCAACCGGATACCCGCCTCGCGGTTTGACCCGATCGCGCTCAAGATCATGGAGTATTTCCCGCTCCCCAACCGTACTTCCCGGACGGAGAACCTCGCCCTGAACAATTCACGGGCTAACGACACGTCGAAACTGTTCTTCCGCATCGATCATGTTCTGAATACAAAGCACCGGCTCTTTCTCAGCCACGGGCGCCAGAAGCAGGACCAGAATACGCCCGGCGTGAATCTGGCTTTTCCGCCTGAGGGAGTTAATGGGGAGCGAGGCAAAATCGGCAACCGCCCCCGCCTGGTCGTGCTGAGCGACACGGCCACTTTCCGGCCTAACCTGCTCGGCGAGTTCCGCGCCAGCCTGGCGCGCAATGTCATCGCGACAAAGCCCCGCAGCGCGGGGTTCGATTTCACGCAGCTCGGATTGCCGGCTTACCTGAAGCAACAGGCTCGCCAATTCATGTTTCCCCGGATCGACACGGCGGACGTCACCTCGCTCGGGCCGGACCGGGCGTCTTACTTCACCGACGCCGAGCATGCCATCGAGGGGCAGGGCCACATCACCTGGATCCACGGCGCCCATTCGATCAAAACCGGCGCCGTCCGGACCTTTCACGCTTTCAATGTGACCCGCGCGGAAAGGCCCAGCGGCCTGTACTCCTTCGCCCGCAGTTACACCCAAGGCCCCGACCCGGCGACTTCGAGCGCGAGCGCGGGTTTCGGCGTGGCGACGCTGCTCTTGGGGGCTCCCACCGGCGGCCAGTTTTCTTTGGATCCCTCGCTTTCGGCTTCGCAAAAGTACTACGCGTGGTATTTGCAGGACGATTGGAAAGCCACCCGCACGTTGACTTTGAACCTTGGCATCCGATGGGAGTACCAGTCTCCCTGGACCGACCGGTACAATCAGCTCGCCTGGTTTGACCCCGACTATCCCGATCCTCTGACTAAGGCCAAGGGCTTGCTGCGGTTCGCCGGGCGGGACGGCAATCCGAGGGAGCAAACCGACCCCGATAAGAACAACTTCGCCCCGCGGGCCGGCCTTGCGTGGCAGTTTCAGCGCCGCACAGTGCTGCGGGCGGGGTGGGGACTCTTCTTTTCCCCCGGTTCGGGCGGCATCGGTTCCGGCGCAAGCGATCTGGGAAGCGGCTTTTTGACCCAGACGTCGATTTATCTCGGGCCGCCGGTGGCTGCGCCGAATACGCCTCCGCCCGGAGCGTCTCTGGCGGATCCGTTTAAGACCGGTTTGATCCAGCCGCCTTCCACCGGCGTCGGCTCAGGCGCCAATACGGCGTTCCGGCAGTGGGTGACGCCCTACTCACAGCAGTGGAACATCAACATCCAGCGGATGCTGTCGTCTGACACCTTGATTGAGACCGCGTGGATCGGCAGCCGCGGACAGCGTCTGTGGGTGAACCGCTCCCGCAGCGCGGTGTCGACGGAGTATCTCTCGCTCGGTCCGGCGCTTGATCAGTTGGTGCCCAACCCGTGGTACGGCATC
>FWPV01016875.1_pt1 | contig 10213 bp, 6 predicted proteins | sample 2228371 | NCBI WGS metagenome assembly FWPV01 (sample SAMEA103939776, study PRJEB20133) | metagenome
ACTGTTGGGAATACAACTCTTTCTACATATTCAAGGTTGAAGATAACTCCAGTCAAACTCAGGTAACGATGATTGGGGTCATTTGATGCGCCTAGATCAGAGTTGCCAACCTCATCAACGTACATCCGATATTTCACTGATGGACTCCACGAAAGCGCTGACTTGAACAGATATACTGATAATAACACTTCATCGAGCAACGTTATCTGTTCACCAGGTAGGAGATCCCTCACACCATTGCATCTTCGCCGCGGTAATGGGAGCGCGTAAATCGGCTTCAATCCGCAACAGATTGCCAGCCTGAAACCTTAAAAAACCCCTTGCATGAATGTTAAGTTTATGCTAAGATTACGTTATCTCCTTCTCCTCTCTTCTCTCATCGAGGGTGTCTGACGTGGTCAGGCGCCCTCGATGATTCTTGTCGCAACGCGCGATCAAACAGCGGCAGGGTCTGCGCCATGAAGCGATCGGCGGTGCGCCAGCTGTGATCACCGTCGGGCAGCACTGGCGTCTCCAGTGCATTGGACAGACCGCGTGCGCGCAGGCATGCCAGCAGATGTTCGCCGCGGTAGTAGTTCGACTGCCACGGTTCCTGCGACTCGGGACCATACGCCACGACCCAGGCGACGCGCGCGAGTTCCTCCCGTTTGCCGCGCAGGATCAGGTTCGCTGCATTGTGTCGAGCGACGAAGGTCAGATCGCGCGGTACCCCGTATGCCGTATCGAACATTGAGTTTGTCACCACCCGATCCCGTTTGCGAACACGCCGTCCGCGATCGCAGGCGTACAGAAACGTCCCATCGTAAGCGCCGGCGCAGGCAAACAGGTCGGGACGGCGCGCCGCCGCCGACAGCGCCATCGCGCCGCCGAGGGAAAAACCGGCGATGCCGCGCGCCCGTCCATCGGCAATCACCGGGAAGTGATGTTCGACGTAGGGGATCAGGTCATCGAAAAAATAATCGGCGAAGCGCCCGCTGCCAATGCCCGATGCGCCGTGTGCGAGGTGTGGCGCGCGCATATTGACGAGCATGCCAGGGATGCCGTTATCGTCACTCGATGTTCCTGGAAACACCAGCGCCAGAGGTCCGACGTTTCCGTCCGCGCGCTGATCTTCATAGATATCGATCGGATTAATCCATTCGCGTTCATGCCCGCGCAACAGATAGAGCGCCGGTACGCGGCGGTGATCCGTTACGTCAGGCGGAATGTAAATATAGAAACTGCGCGAAAGACCAAGCGCCGGGCTGAAAAATGTCACGTGGCGCACGCGCACATCGTATACGACCGGCAGTGCCGGGGCTGAGAGAGAAGGCACAGTCATTCCAGACGACCCGGCAGCAGCTACGGTCCTAAACGGTCGAGTTCCTGCTGTGCGAAGCGGCTCCCCTTTTCGACCGCCGTGCGGTACGCCTGTTTTGCCTCTTCCACCCGCCCGAGTTGTTCGAGGGTCAACCCCAGCCAGTAGTACGTCCCGCCATCATTCGGCGCAATCTCGATCGAGCGGCGAAAACTGCGCTCGGCATCGGCATAGCGCCCCGTATTGTACTGTGTCCAGCCGATGCCAAAATGCGCATCCGCCTGATCATCCTTGATCGCCAGCGAACGCTGGAGCGTATCGAGAGCGTCATCGTACTGGCCAAGCGCCGACTGCGCCCAGCCCAGACCGGTAATCGCGCTCACGAAACGGTCATTGCGGTCGAGTGCGTCGCGAAAGCGATCCTCTGCGCGCTGATAGGCCTCGATCTGGGTGGCGCTGCCGCTTTGCTGCGCAAACCCCTTGCTCATATGCGTCCATCCAAGGCGCGCGAACAGATCGGGTCGGTAGGGCGTAATCGTGATGGCTTTCTCGAGTGTAGCAATGGCGCCATCGTAGTCAGGCGGCGCGATTGCCAGCAGTGCATAACTCTTGCCCATATGTGCATCAGTATCCTGCGGATTCAGTTCGAGCGCTTTGTCGAACTCAGCGATTGCACCCGCATAATCTTCCAGATAGTACAGGTTCCACCCCAGCCCGGCGTGGGCGTGTCCGTATGCCGGATCGACCTCCTGAGCGCGTTCGAACTGTTGTCGCGCCAGATCGAGCAACGCAGCGGCGTCCTGGCGGCTGCCGCGCTGGATGGCATTCGCGCCCTGGTCGTTGTAAAAATAGCCAAGGTTGGAATGGAAGACAGCAATCTGGCTCTGCAACCCGATCGCGCGGTTGAACTCATCGCCGCCGCGCGCCACCATCGACTGATCATTACTGAACTGATATTGATACCAGTAGACCACGCCGCGTGCATTATGCGCCAGCGCCTGCAGCAGGTTCTCTCTTCCCGCCGCTTTCTCGAGCGCTGTCTCGGCATCATCGACCGCCTCGCGCAGCATCGCTGCATCGGCGTCATCGAGCGCGCGGGCAGCTTTGATGACTGCACGCGACGCATATCCTGCCGGATGGTCGGGATCGGCAGCGACTGCATCATCAGCAGCGTCGAGGGCTTCGTTATACCGCCCCTGGCTGTGGAGCGACTCGGCAAGCACAGCGTGCGCCAGTGCAGCTCGTGGGTCGGCGGCAATGGCGGCGCGCGCTGACTCCTCAGAGTCGGTGTAGCGGTCACGCATCTGATAGATCAATGCCATGCGCGTATGCGCATCGGCATTCGTTGCATCGAGGCTCAGAACCTGCCTGTATGCTTCAATCGCCTGATCGAAACCGCCACGCTGACTGAACAACTGGTGCGCCTGCGTCAGCGCGGCATCGACCTGCTGACGGTCGTTGGCTGGCGAGGGTCGGAGCAGGAACAATCCGCCAGTAACAAGCAGCAACACTGCAGCGATGCCGCCGATGATCAACCCCACACCGCCGCCTGTCTTCGGTCTGGCGGGCGCCTGCGTCGTGTACTGTTGCGGCGGCATTGTCCCTGGCGGCACGTTCATCGTGGGAACGCCAGAGGATGGCGAGAGCGGCTCGACGGGTGCGCCATATGTGGGCGCGGCGTGAACGGTTGGAACGCCGGAGGGCGGGGATGACGGTTGAGCGGGCGTCCCATAGACAGGCGAGGCGGGCGATGCATGGGGACGGGGCGCCGCTGTTCCGGCTGGCGGCGACGGCGGTGCGGTCCGCACATAGAGCAACGGCGTTCCGGCTGGCGGCGAAACGGGAGGCGTGGCGCTGCTCATCGATCCGGCGTCCGCACCGGCTGCCTGCTTGAGCGCCATCACCAGTTCACCCGCGCTCGGGTAACGCGCCTCCGGTTTGCGCGCCAGGGCGCGCATAATCACATCCTCAACCGCCAGCGGCAAATCGTGGCGGAAGTCGCGTGGCGGGATGGGCGCCTGCTGCAGCCGCGCGACCAGCATCGCCAGCGGCGTGTCGGCTTTGAACGGCATGCGACCGGTAAGCATCTCGTAGATCACCACGCCAAGCGCATAGATGTCGGTCGGCGGTCCGACATTCGGCAGCCCCTGCGCCTGCTCGGGTGACATGTACTCTGGCGTGCCCATCACCGTGCCGGCGATGGTCAGCCCGCCGCCGCCGCCTGTGCCGCGCGCCAGCCCGAAGTCGGTCAGGTAGACCCATCCGCTGCGCTCAAGCATCATGTTGGACGGTTTGATGTCGCGATGGATAACCCCCCGGCTATGGGCATAGTCGAGTGCGCTGGCAATCTGCTCGACCAGCCTGATCGTCTCATCGAGCGGCAGCGTGCCCCGATCGTGGATGATCTCCTTCAGGGTGCGCCCGTCGATGAATTTCATTGCGATATAGTGCAGTCCCTCCGCCTCGTCCACGACGTAGATCGGAACGATGTTGGGATGTTCGAGCGCGGCGGCGCTATCGGCTTCCTGACGGAAACGAGCGATGTAGGTGCGATCCAGGCTCAGTTCCGGCGGCAGCACTTTGAGCGCGACAATGCGGTTGGGCGATGTCTGTCGCGCTTTGTAGACCACAGCCATGCCGCCTCGACCCAGTTCGGAGAGGACCTCGAAGCGACCAATCGTTCGACCGATCAGATTCAACTCGGGCATGGGCGCCTCTTTCGCTCACAGTGTAGTTCTGATGTGCTGTACGTATGTCCGGGAGGTTCGCAGTCCTGATTCTGCAGCGCGCTGTTGCACCTCTGCATGGTGCGTTGTACCGTCAGCGACGCTTCTCTCATAGATAAAGAACGGCGCCAGCCCCCTCGATCGCACATTCAGTACATATGATACCACGCTCTCTCCTGGTTTTATAATAGCCGGGTGGTTCCGAGTCTGTATATCGAGAACTGGATCAACTGATGACCTTGCGCGCTTCTCTTCGAGACTCGGCAACGAAACAGCTGCTGGCGCCAAAAGCATTCTACTTCTTCTGGTTCACTGCGCTGGGTTCGTTCATGCCGTTCATTACGCTGCACTATCGGAATATCGGGTTAGACCTGGCGCAGATAGGCGTGCTGCTTTCGCTGGGTGGCTTGCTTCAGTTTGTCAGTCCGGTGTGGGGGTTGTTCGCCGATGCGCTGCGAGTGAGACGCCTGTTGCTGCCGGTGGCGGTCATCGGAGCGGTTGTTCCAGCAGTATTGCTTGGTGTCATGACCGATTTCTGGGTTATCTTTGCGCTGGTTGTGACCATGGGCCTGTTTTTTGCGCCGGTCGGACCTCTGGCTGACAGCGCCACACTTGCTGCGCTTGGGAACGCGCGCGAGCATTATGGATCACAGCGTGTCTGGGGCGCGGTTGGCTGGGGGATCGGCACGGTTGCTGTGGGGTGGGTGGTGCAGCGTCTGGGACTGGGCGTAATCTTCTGGGTCTATCCGCTTGCTGGCGCACTTGCGGCACTGGCTGCGCTGACCATGCCTCGCGCTGAACTGGTGACGGTCAATGTGGCGCAGGCAGCGCGTCGCCTTCTGCGCGACCGGCGTTGGGCGCAGTTTCTCGGGAGTGCGATGCTGATCGGGTGCAGTGCGGCGCTGGTGCACGGGTTCTTTTCGCTCTATATGGAGGATCTGGGCGCCGGCGGCGCACAGATCGGACTGGCGCATACGATTGCCAGTATCAGCGAATTACCCGTTATGGCGCTTTCGGCGTTTGCCCTCCGTCGCTGGGGTGCGCGTCGGTTGATGATGACCGCTGGCTTCGTCTATGCCATTCGTATGCTGCTGTATCTGGCGGCGCCGTCGCCGGAGTGGGCGCTGGCCATTCAACTGCTCCACGGTCTCTGCTTTGCGTCGCTCTGGACTGCCGGCGTGGTCGAGGCGCAACGTCTGGCGCTCCCTGGTCTGGAAGCAACTGCCCAGAGTCTGTTCGGCATGGCGACGTTTGGTGTGGCTGTTGCGCTTGCCAATGCGATCGGCGGCGTTATCTACCGCGATTATGGTTATGGCGCATTATTCGCGACGGCGGCGCTGATTGCGGCGCTTGGAGCGCTTGGTCTGGCGCCCGGCAAAGAAGAGTGACCATCGGGCGCCGGCGGCGACTCTTACGGTTTCCAGCCATTCAGTCGCGCCAGTTCCTCACCCAACAGTCCGAAGAGCACGCCGTCGGGTCCGTGATCCTCGAAACGCGCGCGCTCGAACCATTGCACCAGGATCAGGCGACCGTCCGGCAGTGTTTCGATCTGCGGCTCGGAGATCGGCATGCCGAACAGCGCCAGGTTCTCGACTTCCGACCTGCCGCGTCTGCCGTCGAACTCCAGCCCGGCGCGCCAGGCGCTCAGGAATGGCTCGCAGATGCTGTGCCCGGTTTCGGGGAAATAGCGGCATCCTGGTCTCGGCGCGCCTTTCGGGAGCGTGAACCAGTCGACGCCGCGCGCGCGCAGGATGATATCGCCCATGCGACTCAACTGGACGTTGTACGGCGGGCGATTCTCAGGACGAAGTTCAAAACGGTGCCGCTGGAAGTACTGAACCAGCGCCTCGCGCCCATCTTCGCCACGTTCGGTGAATTCTTCGCTGATGGGATACCCGAAGACCTGTAACCCGCCGTGCGCACGCCAGTATGAGAGGAAGACGCCGCGCAGGGTATGTCCGGTTTCGGGAAAGTAGACTGCGCCGCGCTGCGGTGAAACCGGCATGAATGCTGCACCGGCGAGGACGGCGCGGTCCAGCGCGAAATCGATACGCGCCACGCTGAGCGCCGTGCCGGTCAGTGATACCTCCTGCCGTGACGACTCGCCGGAAGGGCTGCGCGCGACAACGGTATATTGTCCAGCCGTAAGATTGTCAAACCGGTATGCACCATCCGCATCGGGGCGTATTTCCTGCCCATTGCTCAACGCAACCGTCGTCTGCTCGGGCGCTGCGCTGCGCACAGTCCCCTCGATCCGCGAACGACTCAGAAGATTGGGGTCCTGTGCGACCTGCACGGTACGCAACAGGTTCAGACGTCCATACCCATATACCGGGTCTTTGCCCGGAGCGCCGCGATCATCGGCGCCGAGCATCAGCACTTCGGCGACCTGGCGGGCGGACAGTTCCGGTCGCACAGTCCAGACCAGCGCTGCCGCACCGGCGACGTGCGGGCAGGCGGCGGATGTGCCATCGGCAAAGCCATAGGTGTCGCCGATAGTACGGCGCCACAGGGTGCTCCACACGCCTGCGCCAGGTGCAGCCAGTGCAACGAAATCGCCGGTGGTCGAAAAACTCGTGATTGCGTCGTCCGGCCCGGTTGCCGAAACCGCCACAACTCCGGGATAGGCGGCAGGATAGTTCGGCAGGTTACCCTCCGCCTGACCATTGCCCGACGCGGCAACCAGGAGCACATCGCGTTCCAGCGCATACGCGACCGCCTCGCGCAACACCCGCGAGTCGTCTGGTCCGCCGAAACTCATACTGATGATCCGCGCCCCGCGATCGACGGCAAACCGGATGCCGGCTGCAATCGCGGCATCACTGCCGCGACCGCGCCGGTTGAGCACTTTGACCGGCAGGATGCGACAGCGCCAGCATATGCCGGCGACGCCGATCCCGTTGTCGCCTTCAGCAGCGGCGACGCCCGCGGTGAATGTTCCGTGCCCGTCATCGTCGCGCGGATCATCGTCATTGTTCACAAAATCGAAGCCGGTGAGCACGCGACCGCGCAGATCGGGATGCGACGGCGACACGCCGGTGTCGAGAATGGCAATGATGATATCGCTGCCGGTCGTGATGCTCCAGGCATCGAATGCCTGAATGACCGCCAGTGACCACTGGCGGTCGATCCCTTCATCGCTGGGGACGCGCAACACCTGGCGTTCGCGGTTGGGTTCGGCGTAGACCACGCCAGGTGCATTGTTCAGGCGCGTGATCAGGGCGGTTGTATCGAAGGAACGGGTCAAGCGCAGCAGGTAGGCGCCGCCGCCGATGTCCCGCGCTTCGCGAACGCCCGATCGCTGGAGCAGCGAGTCGAGGGGATCGATGTGCGAACCACGAACGCGCGCGTCGGCGGTCAGCGACCAGCCTTCGGCGAGGCGCACGACAAGTTCATCAGAAACCTCGCCGGCTGCAACAGGTGCAGGAGAGGGCGCCGCCAGCGCGAGCACAAGAACGGTGAGAACGAGCAGGTAGCGATACATGCAGTCAATGCCTCTCTAGACGCACCATGCATTATACCCGCTGATGCTGCGAGCGCGGGCGAACGAGAACCTTAATTCCTGGTGAGAAAACGTGGTATAATCACGAGTCATTCGTTCAGGGGTAGGGTCAGGAGAACCGGGAACTGCGAACCAGACCATGACAACACAATCGATTCACGACCTCACGGCTTATGGCATCGACTCGCGCTGGTTGCGCAACCATGCTGCAGAACGACGAATCCTCTTCGTCTATGCCCATCCAGACGACGAAAGTTTCGGCAATGCTGGCACGATCCTGCGCTATACGAACGATGGCGCGGCAGTGCACTATGTCTGCGCCACACGCGGCGAGGCGGGCGATGTGCCGCCCGAGATGCTGGCAGGGTACGCCGATGTTGGGGCGCTGCGCACAGTGGAGCAGATGTGCGCGGCAGGCGTCCTGGGGCTGACTGGCGTCCATTTTCTGGGACGCCGCGACTCCGGCATGGCGGGTTCGCCGGATAATCAGCATCCCGATGCGCTGATCCGGCAACCGCTCGCGCACGTTGCCGGGCAGATCGTTGCGGTGATCCGCGCCATACGACCGCAGGTCGTCGTCACATTCGGTCCCTATGGCGGCTATGGGCATCCTGATCATATCTTCTGCCATCGCGCGGCGACAGCAGCATTCGAGGCCGCAGGGAACCCGACACTGTATCCCGAGCAGGTGGATGCGGGGCTTGAGCCATGGCAACCGCAGCGGCTCTACTACTCGACGTTCGGCACCCGCTTTCTCTCTTCAGTTGTCTTCGTCATGCGTCTGTTGGGCAAAGATCCGGCTCGCTTCGGGCGGAACGGCGATGTCGATCTGGTACGCGCTGCGCGTGAAGCGACGCCGGTGACGACGAGCATCGACACGTCTGCATATTTCGAGCCGGCCATGCGGGCGCGTGAATGTCATCACAGCCAGGGAGGCGGCATTGGCTGGCTGCGTCGCCTGCCCAAACCGCTTCAGCGCCGCCTCAACTCGGTCGAGCACTTCACGCGCGTCGCGCCGCCGTGGAATGGCGGTCCGGTCGAGCGCGACCTGTTTCCCCACGAACTGTCATCCTGACGCTCGTTCAGGCGTGCATCGCGGATGGCGTTCAGCCGCGTTCGCCTTCCGTCCGCCCGAAAAACCACCACGTCACCACAACCGAGAGCGCGTACAGTGTCGCGGTCGCGGCGAACAGCGGGCTAAAGCCATACCGTTCCTGAACGAACGTGCTGATTAAGGGCGCAATGAGAAACCCGACGCTGTACGCTGCCCCCAGGAGACCGATCATGAACGGGCGAGCGCTCTCTTCAGTCTGCTCCATCGCGTAGGCGTCGTAGAGCGGCGCCGCCATATTGGACGCCACCACTCGCGCCAGCGCTGCTGCAATCGCGAGCCACAGATCCGACGCCGCTCCCAGGATCAGCAGCAACGGCACGCCGATGGCGCGGGTCACTGCCACCGTGCGCATCTTTCCCAGCCGCGTCGCCAGCGCCGGACCTGCCAACGACGCCAGACCGGTCGCCACATCGAATCCCGCGAAGAGGGCGCCAAGCGCGCGATTGTCGAGACCGAAGCGTTCGCGGAAGTAGAGGTTGAGGTAAGGAATGAGGAGCGCTGCGCCCCACGAAATCAGGAACGGCGGTAGCAGCAATTTCGCCGTCAGCGCCGGTTTGCGCAACAGCGCGCGCAGCGGCGCCGGAAAGCGCACGAACCAGTGCCGGGCCCACATCAGCCATGGGGGTGCGCTATCGAATGGGGTTGCTGTCGCTAAAGCGGGGTTGTCTGGCAACGATGATGCTGGTGGACGCTTTGGTTCGCGGATCAGCGCCAATGGCGGGAGTGATCCCAGCACCCCGATCCCCGCAACGGCAAAGACGGCGCGATAGGTTTCGCCGCTATCGGCGGGAATGCCAGACGCCTGCCCCAGCGCATCGGCAAGGAACCCGGCGCCAAGGTTGCCAATGCCGCTCAACCCGACGGCCACCGCAGCGCTGGCGCTGAACAGATAATCGCGGGTGGCATCGTCGCTGAGGCGCATCATAAGCGGCGCAGCAGTCACCTGCATCAGCACGGACGCCATGCCCATCAACGCAGCGGAGCAGACCAGCAGCGCAGCCTGCGGATAAGTGGCGAACAACAGGATGCCGGCAGCATACAGCACGACAGCCGTTACGAGTGCGCTGCGCAACCCCAAACGCTGGACGCCCAACCAGAGCGGCAGGCTCAACAGCGCCGCAACCGCCTGCGTTACCGTCTGCAGAATGCCGAGGAAGCCGCGGGAATATCCCAGCGCCAGCACTGCCAGGTTATAGTACAATCCCACAACTGAAAGGCTCAGGGTAAGGATTGCCAGGTGCAGAAGATAACGACGCGCGCCGGTCTCCAGCGCGCGCCAGCGTCCGATGATATGGCGCATTCAATGTCTCTACGGGTAACCTTCTTGCCTGTAACCTGCCGTCTATTTGAACCGATGCTCTTCCGGGTCGTTCATGTCGAACCCTACAGCATCGAGGCGCTGCCAGAGGTCATCGGGGATGGGGAAACGCGCCAGTTCCAGAGTGGCAGCGATACGCTCTGGCTTGCTGATGCCAACGACAGTCGAGGTGATACGCGGATCACGCAGCGAGAATTGCAATGCAGCCGCCGCCAGCGGAACCCCATATTCCTGGCAGATTGCCGCATGTGCCCGC
>FWPV01016876.1_pt1 | contig 10213 bp, 9 predicted proteins | sample 2228371 | NCBI WGS metagenome assembly FWPV01 (sample SAMEA103939776, study PRJEB20133) | metagenome
TTTGCCGCCTCCTACGCCCCCCGTGGTCGGGCCGACCTATACCGCCATTCCCCCACAGGCTCCTTCGCCTTCCGCGTCTCCGCCGGCCGCTACGCCGGCGCTGACCGGGCCGGCCGCGCCGACCCTGCTGCGCACGATCCAGCTTTTGGATCTGCCCGCGGTGGGTCACGGCCCCAACGGCGTCGCCCTGCTGGACGGATGGGCATACGTCTGTAATACCGGCAGCCATAACGTCTCCATCGTGGTCGGGAATCAGGTGCGCGCTGTGGTGGCGGTGGGGCGCTATCCGAACGCGATCGCGGCCGACCCCGGCACGCGGCGCATCTTTGTGTCGAACCCCTCCGATCGCACGCTGAGCGTGTTGGAGGGCGAGTCGCTGGTCGCCACGTGGAAACTAGACAAGTCGGCAGAGTCGCTCGCCCTGGTGGGGCGGGAACTGTGGGTAGGCTTGTCGAATGAGGGGCGAATTTTGCGCCTTTCCCCTCTCGACGGCTCGCTCCTTGGGGAGTTGACCATCCCGGATACGTTCGCCATCATGACGATTCTCGATGCGCCGGATACACATCGCGTGTACGTCGCCACGTATGGCCGCATCCATGCGATAGACCCCGCAACACTGCGCGAAGTGGCGCGCGTGGCCCAAAACAGCTACCGTGCCCTGGCCGTGTCTCCCATGGGCAAATGGGTCTATACGACAGACTACGATAGCAAAGCGCAGCAATCCTATCTCCTGATCTTGGACGCGGAGCGGCTGAGCACGGTTCGGCGCGTGCCCGTGCTGGGCGATCCATCCGAAGTGGTGGTTGATCCGCGCAATGGGCAGGTCTATGTGTTATCGGCTTATGCCAGCCGCCTTCAGGTGTTCGATGGCCAAGACCATCGCCTTGTGGCCAGCTTGGGGATGGGCAACGGGCCGCGCCACATGGCGCTGGACGCCGAGTTTGCCCAAGTGGTCGTGACGAACGACTCGGGGGATAGCGTCACCATCGTGGACGCCGACGCCCTCAAGGTCGTCGCCACCGTGCCTTTGGCGCTCAAATCGGCGAGCATGGCCAGCGACCCGCGCACGGGACGGCTGTACGTTGCCGCGCGCAGCGCGGACCAGGTGTTCGTTTTGGATGAAACGGGCCCGCTGGCCGAATGGACGCCCGTGCGCCAACCCGACCAGGTGTACGTCCTGCCGGAGGGCAACCAGGTGGCCGTGCTAAGCTCCGCGGAGGCGACCCTGGCAATCGTGGATCGCGACGGACAAGTGGTCGCGCGATATGCCACGCAGCCCGGCGCGCGCAATCTCATGGTGGATGCGTCCCAACAGCGCATCTATGCCGGAGAGACGGTCGTGGATACCACCCGGCAACTGACACGCACGTTGCGCGTGCCCGTCCCTTACGGGTTACCGTCCGGCCCGCCCCGCACCCAGGCCCCCGCGAAGCTGGTGCGCGATACACGGCGTGACCTACTGTATGCCATAGCCTCCAACGGCATCCCCGGCTCGAACGCGGGCTATATCGTGCTACCGTTGGACAAAGAAGGCAACTACCGCGAAGCCCCGGCGCCGGGCAAGTTGAGCGTCGTTGATCTCATCTACGACGAAGAGCAGGATCGTTTTTACACGACCAACGTGCGCATGGGCACGTATGGCTTGCAGGTCAGCGAGGCGGAAAACGCCAAGCAGATCTTGGATTTGGCCCTGAATCGCTATCCCGCGGCCATGGCGCTCAACCCCACCACGCGGCATCTGTGGGTGGCCATGCCGGCGCACAACCCGGATACGGAGGGGCGCAACAGCATCCTGGTGGCTTTTGACACGCGCACGTTCGGGCGCGCCGCGACGCTCCAGCTCGACGGCTTGGTGGAGGCGCTAACCGTGGACTCGCGCGCCGACCGCGTGTACATGGCGACCGATACGGGTGCGCTGTACGTCATTCAAGATGTGGCCATGCCCGCCCCGCCGGCGCCCACGTTGACCCTCACGCCAACACCCTGGCCGACCGCAACGCCCACCGCCGCGCCCTCGCGCACGCCATCCTAAAGGGCCAGCCGCTGCAGCAAGGCAAAGGCCGCCATGCCGCCCAGCATGGTCAGGATGACGTTGCGCGTGCGCCAGGCCAGCAATACGGCGGGAATGGCCGCCAGCAGGTGAATATTCGTCCACGAGAGGGCGAGGCGGTCGTCCTGGATAAGGATGGATTGCGTCAGCGAGGCGCAGAGCACGGCCCCCGGCACGAGGCTCAGCCAATCTTGTAACCAAGAGGGCAACGCAACGCGGCTGAGCAGGCTCAAGGGTAGCAAGCGCAGCAAATGCGTGCCCAAGGCCATCCCCAAAATCAGCAGCGTGAGCGACAGCGTCTCCATAGCACCCCCAGGGTGGCCGCCAAAAGCGTGGCGACCAACGTGGCATAGGCCGGCGAAACCAGCCGGCGCGACGCCAGCGCCAACGCGCCGGCCAGCAAAGCGATCGCGGCAGCGCGACGGTCGCGCACAAGCATGAACAGCAGACAAATCAACGAGCCGGGCAAGGCGTACTCCAGCCCCAAACCCGACGGGATGCGATTCCCAAATATGAGGCCCGCCATCGTGCCGACCTGCCATACGGCGTAAATGGTCAAGCCCGAGCCGACGAAGAACAGGGGATCGGACGGGCGCCGCTCGTATTCGGCCATGCTCACGGCAAAACTTTCGTCCGTCAGCAGTTGGGCGACCGCGGGATGTAGAATGCGGGGAATGCGCCGCACGTGCGGCACCAGGGCAGCACTCAGCAGGAGCAGACGCACGTTGATCAGGATCCCGGTGACCAAAACCGGCCAATAGGCCGAGCCTTGGGCGAGCATGCTGGCGGCGATAAACTGCGCCGTGCCCGCAAAGACCGTCAGCGACATCAGCTCAACCTGCCAGGAGGCCAGCCTTTGCGCGGCGACGGCGCCATAGGCCACGCCAAAGGGGATCACGCTCATGCCGACCGGCAAGGTGGCGCGCACCCCCCGCCAGATGCGATGCAGGCGACCGTGTGCCATCTAGCGCGTCTGGGCGGCCTCGTATTCTTCTTTGGAGATCAGCTTCCCGCCCTCAACTTCGCTCGAGACGACGTTATAGTTATCGTCCAGCCAGATTTCCGCCGTCATCATGCGGAAGCATTTGCTATCCATCACGTCCTTGCGCAGCAGGAACGTGCCCGGGCCGTCCTCGCGGTTTAGGTCGTTGCGCCGGTCGGCGCGCACGCGCACCACGGCCCCGCAACGGTTGCAGCGAAAATGGAACCAGATGCCATAGGGATCCCCCGCATCGCTCGAGCTGGGCGCTCCGGCAAACATGCGTCGTAGTTTATCAAGAAAACCCATCGCGATTACCCCTTTGTATCCTCTGAATTGCTCTCCTGCGATGGCTAACATTATACCATGTTTTGCGGGCGCAGCGGAATGCGAGCTTGTTCGGCTTGTGCATTGGGCGATTATCGAGTATCGTCTGAGAAAACCGCAAGGCCAGGAGAATCTTATGTCGAATCAATTCTGTGCGACCCACATCACGCTGCGCGATGGCCGCACGGCCACCGTCAGGCTGTTGCAGGCGACGGACGTCGAGCCTCTCACGGCCTATTTCCTCAGCCTCTCGGATCGCACCAAGAGCTTTTACGGCCCGCACCCCTTCGATCGCGCCACTGCCGAGAAACTCTGTGCGACGATCGATCACGCCGTGACGCTGCGCTTTGTGGCCGTCTTGAACGACGGCAGCCCGCAGGCGGAGATTATCGGTTACATGATCCTGACGCGCGAGATTTGGAAGGACGACGTCGAGCGTTACGGCGACAAGCTGCGCGTCGGCGAGTGCGCCTGCTTTGCGCCCTCGATCGCCGATGCCTACCAAAGCCAGGGATTGGGCACGCAAATGGGGCGACATGTCATCGCGTGCGCCAAGCAGTGGGGCCTGCGCCAGGTGATCCTCATGGGCGGCGTGCAGGCGCGCAACGAGCGCGCGCAACGCCTATACACGCAGCTCGGGTTCCGGCGCGTGGGCGAGTTCTGGACGCATGGCCGCGAAACGCTGCTCAACTACGACATGGCCCTGGAATTCTGATTCCGGCAAGACCCATTCGTTTTCAGGCATAGGAGCAATCCCATGAAACATCGCATGACCTCGCGCGAACGCATGTTGGCCGCCATCCACCACGAGCCGGTGGATCGGGTTCCTGTGGCCCCTTGGGGGTTGGGGCGCTTGCCGCGCGATAGCGCCCTGGCCGCCGAGCTCGTCGCGCGCACGGACCCCTGGCTGGAGATCGGCCTGGGCTGCAACGCCGTGGGCGGCGCCGCCTACCCGATGGAAGAACGCCGCGAGGGCAATCTCCTGCGGCGCATCGTGCACGCCCCCGGGCGCGACCTCGTCGCGGTCTATACCACCACGGCACAGACCACGGCCTGCACCGAGTACCTGTGCAAGACGATCGAGGACATCGAGGCGCTGCTCGCCATCCCCTATGTGCCGCCACAACCCGATATCGCGGCCTGGAACGCGCACAAGGCCATGTACGGCGAGGACGGCCTGGCCGTCATGGGACTGGCCGACGGGCTGTGCTACCCCAACGACATGCTGGGCACCGAGTACTGCAGCTACCTTTGGGCCACCGAGCCGGAGTTGATCCGACGGATGGTGGCCATCGCCGCAGAGCGTACCTATCGCGTCGTGGAGCAAGCATGCCGCGCGGGGGTGGATTGCTTTCGCATCGTGGGAGGCGAGTACGCCACGCAACTGATGGGGCGACGCGCCTGGGATGAGCTGGTGGTGCCGTTCGACCGCCCCCTGATCGAGCTGATGCACTCGTATGGGGCCATTGCGCACTATCACAACCACGGCAACATGCAGCGTTTTATCGAGGATATCGCGGCCCTGGGCATTGACTCGCTCGACCCTATCGAGCAGCCCCCCTACGGCGACATCAGCATGCACGAGGCGCAGGCCAGGATCGGCGACCGCGTTTGCTTGGTGGGCGGGCTGGACGACATGGAGATCCTGGAGACGCGCCCGCGCGAGGAGGTCTTGCGCTTGGGCGCCGAGCTGCTGGAACGCTTGGAGCCGCGCGGCTATATGTTGGGGGGCACCTCCTCCGGCATCTACGGCGAGGCGGCCGCGTGCAACTTTATCGCCCTGGTGGAGGTGGCGGAACGCTATGCGTGAGGATGCCCTATCCTTTGAGGTTATTGACGGCCACGCGCGCATCGGCGTGCAGCCGGAGGATGAGAGGCCGCTGGGGGTCGCCGAGTTGCTCGACGAGATGGATCGCTGCGGCGTGGCGGAGGCGCTCTGCACGCATTTCGCCGCCGTGCGTTTCGACGGCCGCGCCGGCAACCAGGAGCTGCTGAGCCTTTGCGCGCAGGAGCCGCGGTTGCATCCCGTCGCCGTCGTGAACCCGGCCCCTTACGTGGGCGTCGCGCACGAGATTGCCCGGTGCGCCGAACAGGGTTTTGTAGGCCTGCGCTTTACGCCCGGCCTGCAAGGATGGGCGCTACACGGCGAATGCTTTCGGCGCGCCGTTGTGGCCGCGGCCGAGGCGGGCCTGCCGGCGATCGTCGAGCTGACCGGCCCCGGGGACGCCTCCACGGTGGCGCGGACGACGGACGGGATGGGAATCCCCATCGTCCTGGCCAACGTCACCTACGCCACTCTCGGCGAGGCCATCGCGGTGCTTGAGAACTCGGCCCATTGCCATTTGGAAGCCTGCCGCTTGGCTACGCCCGGCGTGGTGGAGACGCTCGTGGGCGCCGTGGGGGCCGAGCGCTTGATCTACGGCAGCGGCGCGCCGGCATGGCACATCATCCCCACGCTCAGCATGATCCGTGCCGCAGATATTCCCGATGAGGCCAAACGCGCGATCCTGGCGGATAATGCGCGCCGACTCTTCGGGCCGGGCAAAGCGAGGGCCAAATGAATCCAACCCCGATCGTTGATGCACACCAGCACGTCGGCCCCTGGCCCTTTCCGGGCCGGGCAAAGCGAGGGCCAAATGAATCCAACCCCGATCGTTGATGCACACCAGCACGTCGGCCCCTGGCCCTTTCCGGGACGCTGGGGCGGCATCGAGGAAAACTTGAGGCTCATGGCGCTGCGCGGGATTGACGTGGCGATCATTTCCTCGACCAAGGCGGTGGTGCAGGACATGGCCGCCGGTAACCGCGAGCTGGCCGAAGACCTCCGCGGGCACGACAACCTGTATGGCTACATCACGGTCAACCCGACGGTGCTCGATCAATCGCTGCGCGAGCTGTCGCGCTCCGAGGGAAACCCTCAATTCGTGGGGGTCAAGATCCACACCCACTATTCGGGGTGCGGCATGGGCGATCCGCGCCTGGAGGCTATGCTCGGTATCCTGCAGGAATGGGGCCGGCCGCTGCTTTTGCACACGTGGGGCGCGGGCGAAGTAGCGCATCTTCGCAGGCTGGCGGCAAGTTATCCGAGATTGCCCATCATCATGGCCCACGCCGGCGGCGACGCCTGGCGACAGGGGATCGCCGCTGCGCGCGAGTGCCCGAACCTGTACCTCGACTTTGCCTGTAGCACGCCCCACCGGGGCGCCATCGCGCGCGCGTTGAACGAGGTCGGGGCCGAGCGCATCATCTTTGGCACGGACGCCACGCTCTTTGACCCCTTGTACATGCGCAGCTTATACGACCAGATCGAGATGAGCGAAGCCCAGCGCGCCCTGGTCATGGGCGGGAACGCGCGACGGCTCTTTGGCCTGCCCTAGTCCTGAATGCGGATCGGGTAGGCGCCATAGTCGCGCACGGCCTGCCGCGCGGCCAGGTAGTTGCGCAACTGCGTGCCGGGTTGCAGCACATTGCCCGTGGTGACCACCAGCCCCCCGCCGGGCGCCGCATACTGGATGGCATAACGCACCTCGCGGCGCGCCTCCTCGGGCGTGCCGGCGACGAGCGTCTCGCAGTTGACGCCCCCGAAAAAGCAAAGGCGCCCCCCGTAGCGCTCCTTGAGCTTGCGCAGATCCATGCCGATCGAGGGTTGGATGCCGTGCCAAGCGTCCACCTTGGCCTCGATAAAGGTATCCAGAATGCTCCAGATGTTGCCGTCGGTGTGCTTGATGAAATAGCCCCCGCGCGCGTGGGTTGCCTCCACCTGGCGCACCAAGCCGGGCAGGATGAACTCCCGAAAGCGATCCGGCCCCATGATGGGCGCGCGGTTATCGGAATAGTCGTCCGTGGTCATGACCGCGTCGCAACCGGCGTCGAGCATGGCCTCGATGTAGGCGATTGAGCGCTTGACATAGACCTCGATCGCGCGGCGCACGAACTCTGGGTCGGTCACCATGCGGATGAGGAACTCCTCCATGCCGGTGGTTTGCTGCCACGGGAAGGTGCCGTCCACAGGCGTGCGCCCGACGATGAAATGCGTATCATGCAGCTCGCGCACGACATAGCGCACGGCCTCCAACTCCGTCGGATCAACCGTGAACGGCGCGTCGGGATCGGGGAGGTCGTCTATGGTCATGCCCGCCGTGTCGGCCAGGGTGGCGATGTTGCCGCTATCCGGGTGATAGTGCACCTCGCGTCCCTTTTCGTCCAGCCAGGCGTGTGGGCCGATCATCTTGGGCCGATGGTATTCTTTGGCGGGGGGAACGACCGGCACCCGCACATAGTCCCACTCCAAAGCGTGGACGAGCTCTACGTGCGCCGAGCCGTAATCGGCGACGATGGCGTCGCGGCGACCTGCCCACAACGCCTCAAGCTCGCGCCAGCGCGAGTTGTACAGCGTAGGATGCCCCAGAATCTGCTCCACCAACTCATAATCCACGGCGTTCTCGCCTGTCGGCACATGATCCGGCTCGCGATGGTGCAAAGCAGCCAGAACCCTCTCGCGTGGTTTCATCCTCGTGTGCTCCTCTCTCAGATGTTACGAAGCGATTGTAGCGCGCTCTCCCCCCTTGCGCAACCCCGATTGATTCATACCGTTTGTCTCTCATCTCATTTGTGGTAAAATGCTGTTGTCAGGAGGTGAATGAGTTGAACATCGTTGACACATTAACGGCAGGGTTCACGACCGTAACCAAAAAACCCTGGCTCGGCGCGGTGCCTGTGGTATTGGATTTGTTCCTCTGGCTCGGGCCCAAGCTCTCGATCGCGCCCGTGATCCAGAAGATGATCGCGTCGTTTCGCGAGGCCATGGCGATCATGGCCTCTTCCGGCGGCCAGGACGCCAACTTGCAGATCATGTTTGAGAGGATGTTAGAGGAGCTTCAGGGCACCTTTGCGCAGACCAACTGGCTCTCGCTCTTGGCGTGGGGTAGGCTAGGCTTGCCCAGCATCGCGAGCAGCAAGCCGATCGTTCCGGGGGTCGACCGCGTCATCGAGATCTCCGGCTATCAGCAATTGCTCGCCACCCAGATCCTGATCATGGCCCTAGGGCTATTCATCGCCTGCATTTTCCTGGGCATTCTGGCGCAGGAAATTCGCGGCGAGAGCTTTGACCTCGGCAAGCTGGCGCGGCGCGTGCCGCTTTATTGGTGGCGCATGGCCCTCATATTCTTGCCACTGAGCATCGCGTTATTCCTTCTCTTCTCGGCGAGTTTTCTTTTCGGCGCCTTTGCCTTCTTTATATGGGTCAGCATCCTCTGGGCGCTTCTTTATCTTTCGTTCGTGCCGCAGGCCATCACCCTCGCCGAAACCAAGCCCTTGTCCGCCGTTTGGACGAGCTTTGCGGTCGTCAGGCACAATTTCTGGTCGGCGCTGGGGCTGATCCTTTTAAGCAACCTCATCGCCACGGGGCTCGGCCTCATCCTGAGGAACCTGCTCGGCTCGGTGCCGGGGACGTTGGTGGCGATCCTGGCCAACGCTTACGTCGGCACGGGGCTTGCGGCGGCGGCGTTCGTCTTTTACCGCGATCGGCTTACCGCGTGGCGCGACAGCCAGCGGAATTTGCGGAGCGTGTAGCCACGATGACCGAGCAACCCCCTAGCTATACCGCTGCGGATATCCAAGTCCTCGAGGGGCTGGAGGCCGTACGGCGCCGCCCGGGCATGTATATCGGCAGCACCGACGTGCGCGGCCTACACCAACTCGTGTTCGAGGTGGTGGACAACTCCGTGGACGAGGCCCTGGCGGGCGTGTGCGATCGCATCAACATCACCATTCACGCCGACAGCTCCGTCACCGTCGAGGACAACGGCCGAGGCATCCCCGTGGGCCTGGAAAAGACCACCGGCAGGAACACGCTGGAGGTGGTGCATACCATCCTGCACGCCGGCGGCAAGTTCGGCGGCGGGGGCTACAAGGTGGCCAGCGGCCTGCACGGCGTGGGCGTCTCGGCGGTGAACGCCCTTTCGGAGTGGCTGGAGGTGCGGAGCAAGTATCAGGGGCGCCTCTACTCCCAGCGCTACGAGAGGGGCAAGCCGGTGACGGAGGTGAGGGACCACGGTCCGGTGGAGGGCCACGGCACCACTACCCGTTTCCTGCCCGATGCTCAGATCATGCACACCCTGGATTATCGCTCCAAGGTTCTGGCCCAGCGCTTTCGTGAGATGGCCTTCCTCACCCGGAACTTGACCATCCACTTTCGCGACGAGCGCGACGGGAGCGAGATGACCTTTTATTTCCAAGGAGGCATCCGTTCCTTTGTGCGCTATCTGAACCGCCACCGCCAACCCCTACACGAGCCGTTCTACGTGGAAGGGCAGATCGAGGGCAACACCATCGAGGTGGCGCTGCAATACACCGATGGTTACTCCGAATCGGTCTTTTCCTTTGCCAATAACATCAATACGGTGGATGGCGGCACCCATCTGACCGGATTTCGCTCCGCCCTCACCCGCAGTCTGAACGATTACGCCCGCCGCGCCGGCCTGCTCAAGGAAAAGGACGAGAATTTCTCCGGCGAGGACGTGCGCGAGGGGCTGACGGCCATCGTCAGCGTCAAGCTGGCGGATCCGCAGTTCGAGAGCCAGACCAAGGCCAAGCTGGGCAACGCCGAGGTGCGCACCATCGTTGAGTCGGTGGTGGCCGAGGGCCTGGGCCAGTGGCTGGAGCAGAACGTGGCCGATGCCAAACGCATCGTGGACAAGTGTCTGACCACGGCTCGCGCCCGCGAAGCTGCCCGCAAGGCTCGCGATCTGGTCATCCGCAAGGGGCCATTGGAGGGGCTGACCCTGCCCGGCAAGCTGGCCGACTGCTCGGAGAAGGACCCGGCCAAGTGCGAGCTCTATATTGTTGAGGGCGACTCG